>Ga0302188_10002820_pt1 | contig 12415 bp, 12 predicted proteins | sample II_Bog_E2_1_FD_198783 | JGI IMG/M metagenome (GOLD analysis project Ga0302188, IMG submission 198783) | Peat permafrost microbial communities from Stordalen Mire near Abisko, Sweden - II_Bog_E2_1 | ecosystem: Environmental > Terrestrial > Soil > Wetlands > Peat | place: Sweden: Abisko... | reverse complement strand
AACAAAAAAAATAGATTTCACATCGTCGGTAAGCAAGATAGCGATAATGGTACGTGCTCGGCTATGCAGCTTTTTCCCTCACAACCAACTCAGAATCCAAGAGTCGATAGGAATTGTCCGATGCGGAAGGAGAGGGGGAACATTAAGTCAAGGCGCAGTTTATATTCGAAAAGGCACGAAAGAAGATGAAACAAGTCGAAGGACTACGTAATTCAGATTGAGAATTAGAAAGCAAAATGGTAGATTTGAGCAAGGCTAGATTGAGCAGCTTGCGCGAGAAAGACAACCAAAGGTATGATTAGAGCATGACCAAATTCGCGGGAGAGGCCACTCAACTGCTGCTGGCTGCGGAGGGCTGTATACGATAAATCAAAGCCATAGAACCAAATTCTTCGATCGAGTAGAAAGGTATCAAATAGGGTATGTAGTGTTGAAAAGTATGGCGGCTTCTCTGGCAGCAGAGATTCAGCAGTCGAGTCGCAGCTTGAGAAAGCAGGAGCAGGAATATTTTAAGCAAGTGAAATCTTATGAAAAAGGGATAACAAACAGTGCGATTGAGTTGACTGCAGAACAGCGCAAGACCATGGAAGGCGAGTGGGAAATGGTCGATATTGAAGAGAAGCAGGAAGAGAATGGACAGATAGGCCAATTGGTCGGTTCAATTACACGATTATCAACACTATACAAGGAGTTAAATCAATTGGTAGTGGTTCAGGGCACTGTCATTGACCGCATTGACTACAATTTGTAGATGACTGAACAGCACACAGCTCAAGCAATAATCCATCTGACCGGTGCTAACAAAGCAGCAAGCAGTCCTTTCGCTGAAAAAATTATCAAAATCCTCGCAATATCCATCATCGCCCTCGCCATTATTTTGTGTTTCAAATACATGAAATGATCCTACTTTATCATAAACTTACCATTAATAACTCTAACATAAATCAAGCAGTATACAGTAATCACTGAAGCGGGGCCACTCCCAGTATGCGATTGCAGAAGAAAAGAAAGAGCTTTGTCGGATGCAGTTTGAAAATTTAATGCAGAAAGGTATAATTTAGACGGTAGTCCTGCTGCTACACGTAGGCGCTGATCTTTCTCTCACGGGCGATTTATCCGAATAGGCCATTGTACATCACTTTCTTTTGGTTGATTTATCGACGCGTTGACCGAACTCTGAATATGTTTCAAGTTACTTTTCTCTGTGATCGAGAACGGCGAAGGTCTTGGCAAATCCAGTATCCTTTTTGTTGGTGGCGCGGAGATAGGGTTCATCAACCTTCTTGAAGCACAGTTCATAGTCTTTTACAGTCAGCCAGTTATCGCGGATGACCACGTGCTCTATTTTAAACTATTCGTCGACTTCCTCTCCCCTTCCATCGTTACTCCCTGCAAATTGTGCGATTTCTAGGACGTCCTCCTCAATCGATGGATCTAACTGTCTCTAGAACACCGCGAAGACATCCCTTGGGCAGATATAGTTGTCTGCATTGCAATCGTAAAGAAAGAAGGACACCAAATGAGTCTATCTCAGTGACATGCCAAGAAACTTCTCTCCTAACGCCTGGAACTATTTGAAGTTCAGATAGGACCGAATTAAAAAGAACTTGACGAACCACTCCGCAAAACTGTCGCCTAATATCGAAGAGATGTAGTTGCGCAGCAGGTTTTTGGAAAGAAGTCCAGCTGAATGGTAAATAAGTTACACTATAAATCGACTGGCAGTTTGCCCCAGATAAGTACTTTTGCAAAAGCCTGCTCAACTCCATTCGCTAGCTATTGTTCTTTGGCTTGTTCTTAGGCTAAGTTCTTCAGACGTCCTTTCTTTTGTTAAGTATTACCATGCTTCTTAAACATCCAAAAAGACTATAGTCCTCCCTGCTTTTGCTTCTTTTTAGTTAATATTTGACTGTATCGCTTGATTGACTCCCGATGCTAGGGCTGAGGCTGCTGTTTGTAGAGGATAAAACTGCGTCGGTTATCGCGAATTCGCGGTGAGGAATACTGCTGAGCGGCGTAGCGACTGCTCTCGTAAGCTGAATGCATTAACGCGTACAAAGGCGGGGATACAGTGCAGTGGCCGTTGGTATGAGTAGACCGTAGATTCTGTATGAAGCAACAGCTACTTTTATTTATTGATCTTTTGTAGGGAGTACTCGAAGGTGAGTTTATTGAGAGACTTGCGTTCTTTCTCCTTCTCGACGAATTCGCGAGACGTATTAATGCAAAATTTGGTCTAACGAAGCGAATCTATCGGTTCCTATTGGGGATGTAAGAACTATCGCATATGGCTAATTATAACAGTACTATGACGATAAAAATGAAAGGAAATGGAGTGGTTAAAATAGTAATTCTTTCGGGAGAATTATCTTTCAAGCAAAATGAGATACAAGATATGGCATTCATTGCTTTGATTTGACGACCTGAACATATTTGCTGGAGGTAAAATTAATTCGATATGTATTGATTAAATTATTTGGTTACGATCATTACTTCTTTTATTTATTTAGGATGTGGTTGATAATCCTACGACTGACTAGGAATATGGTGAGAAGAGGGAGGATAATCCAAAAAGAGGAAGGGATTATGTAGTAAAGAAGGGCCTATGAAGTCAATTGCTGCACTTATGCGGTGGTATAGTCCTTGTCATAGATCAAGAATATCACAGTCTTCCAGAACACAAAGGAACTGGTTACGATGGCCAAGAATGCGCCCCAAAGTTTTGAACTGAGACGAGAGCTAACTGATAAAAATATCACCACAAAAAGCAATAGAGCCTCGACGATGTTTAACCATGATTGAATGACGACGAACGAATCGGTGTTTGCTCCGTATAAAGTATCGAACTTGATATATATGTCATAAGGAGCAAAGATGGAGAAGTACTTGCCACCTCTAAGTGTCTAAGGCCTAAGCAAAACGTATGCAGCGTCAAATAAGACTATGATAGCCGATGCTACCAGCCATATGAATAGGGGTTTTGGCACAAACATTGAATGTTGATAATAATGTATCTAAAAAAATAATAAGTGAGTTTATTCCTGCTTAAGTGTGGATGGATTAATGAATGTGAAAGTGGAATTTTTTTAAAAAAATAAGAAATCCTAACTCATTCAAAATATAATGAGATAATTAAACCTTCATAATGCCTCACAATAAATTGGGTTGACTATTTTAAAAAAGGAATTAATGAACCTATATTTGCTTCATACCAATAGCGCTATTGTTTCTTGGAATTTCTTTTCTATTATTATTTGTTTTAAGTTTTCTATTTTTATAACCATATAGTAAATCAAAATCATTTTTCTTCTTTTTCTCATTAATTGCCCTCATTGAGTTGATTGTTTTCCAATCGTTCCTTTTATTGCTGTAATTCTTAAACAAATTACTTAAAATGATAGTGAAAAGAAATTCCATTAAGCACGCTCATAATCCACATCAATACATTGCCAATTAAGGCCGCAATAGAAATAGCAGACCATTTATCTGAGTTGACCAATACTAAAACATAAATGCAAAACAAATCTTTCCAAAATTCAATTCCTATGATAGGCATTTAAAGGACCAAACCAAGGATTATGCAATCCTCCTTATATTATTCAATTTATTAGCATTTTTTATTTTTTTATTTTTTTTATTTTTCGTACCATTTGTATCCTTTGAGATAGAAAAATCCGTATAATAGAGGAAAAAGGGCAATTTTTAATATGATATCTGTGCAGCTATGGTGTTCTTTAAACTGATCTTTGTAATAGCTGATGGATACTTAAAGCAAAACTATGGCAGGAACAAAGAGTAAAACCATGATGTAAAGAGAATGGATTAAGTCTGATTGCAAATTGACTTTTTCTTCGTGCAAATATATGATATCGATTATCAAAGTGTAAAGAGTCAGCGCAGACATGGCTGCATCCTGTTTCAAAATGTATAAGATAACCTGAAGAGTGTTTTTCAATGATAGACAACCTTCCTTTGCTAGCTAATCTTATTAGTTTATCATTTGTGCTTTTCAATTATAATAAGTATGATCTTTTAAAATTTGTAAAAGATGAAAAAATGACATTATTTAAAAGATATGACTTATAGAATTCGTCATAACTAATGATAAATGAAGATACTATGTATAGTTAAATTATCTGAGTCTTTATGAGGCTGATTCCAATTTTGCAATCATTTTCTGAATGGCAATATGCTTATTCCATTTATTGCGAATAATATCAAGAAATGATTCTTGGAGTAGGGAATTTTGTTACCGGAATGTTGCAAATAACCAAATTAAAAAATCAAGAGCTCTGAGATAAAATATATATTATTTGACAGAAAAAATAATAAGAATTATAATATTAAGAAAAAGAATTAATTTTTTTATAGCTTTCATTTGGGCCATATGAGCGTAAAGAATATACTCTATAGTCTCAGAATTTCAAGAGAAACGCATTTTCGTCAAATTAGATAATCCTTTAAAAATAAAAATAAAAATGAAGTAATAAGAGTTCATTGAAGAAAGAGATAATAGTAGTTGGATACTTTGCGTTGGCAGATGATTATATATCCTATCCTATTATTTGATAACATTTTATAGTTTAAAGATCACCACCACTTGCCTATTTTTGAATGACATACTTCGCAAATATCAAAATCACATTTTTTGCAAGAATATGTTTCCTTTGGATCGGTGGACGAATAACAGTAGTCGCAACATCTACCAATATTATAATATTATTTTTACAATTTATGACCCTTTGGACATATTCCTTTTTCTGTCATTTCTCCTGAATATTCGCTAACCAATGTAAAATCTTCGGTTATTTTATATCTGATATCAAAATTATTTCGGATGGGCAAATTAGCAAGAAGAATTATTTGTGAGTCCTCTTCGACTTAAATCCAAATAGTTAAGAAACCACCAGGATGAATGCCTATTAATCCAGTTTGAGATAATGTTGCACAATGATGTATTATTATGTATCCAGGTATTGATTCAGTATGCCAAGATGTTGCACGATTAACTCGAATTTGAGATATATTCTTCCTACATTTGTAGCTGAGCTTTTGATTTCTTTTCAAGTTTGTTTTCACCCGCCCTTTCGGATTTAAATAACTATAAGATAAAGATGCTTAGTGTTCTTGTCCATCCTCACACTCTTTTGTCTCAAGCTCAACGACATCAGAAGTTATGCAATAAACGACAACATTGTTCGAGAAATTCCTGATCATTCCGCTTAAAGTTTTTTATTGTTAACACAAATCAGAAAGGAAGCTTCCCATTTTGATATTAAAAGATATAATATAATAAAAATAATTAACATAATTAACATAATTAACATAATAATAAAAATAAATCTTTTCTAATCTATCCACAATACAACTTTAAGATGATCCCCCAAAGCTATTTTTTATAACTAAAAAGCATTATATTTTTCTTAAAATCCAAAATAAGAGGATGAATATTTAACATCCCAGCGTTAAATAGAAAATTGCAGATGATCAATCTTAACTCATTCATTATTGAGAATGATGGAAATGATGAGAATGATGAGATGATAGCTAATACAAGTTAGTAGTAATATCCGCTTGATACGATTATGAGGCAACATAGAGAGTATTGTTGATTATATCTTAATATCCGATTGGCTTATTTCGGTCTGCAATTATCAAAGAGTGGTCTCCAAAGACTCAAATAAGCTATAAACCAAATAGAGTAGCTATGGTAACATATAATCAATAACAAAGTTAAAAATGAACCATCATTATTTATGGAGAATGTATTTGTTTATTAGACTCTCCTTATCACGCACCTACTGACACTTCCCCTAGTACTTGTCACGCATGTTGTTCAGTTGCCGCTGCAACGTGTCCAATTTCAACTTCCATTCGATTTAGCCGTTCTACAGCTGCAGTTTGCATTCCTTTTATTTATTTGCACACTGCACCTTCTATTGCTACAGAGCGCATTGATAGTACTTTGCTTTGGAAAACCAGTCCTCGTTGTCCAGGCAGGATAATTGACATACTTCAAAACTATTGTGAGCATCGATACAGTCTTCAATGGTTTGAATACCTTTCTCCTCGCCCTCTTTTGTCGGATCAGTCTGAGTTGAACTTTGCTGCACTTCAACAGAAACACATTGCTAGTTGAACATTGGCATATTTTGCATCTGAATATCATTATAGTCAAGCTGTAGACTGGTGAGTTCTCTCTCCACTGTGTTGATTCTCAGTTCCATTGATTCTTTCTCCTCTTAATGCGTTTTCAATTTGGATAATAGATCCGTTATCCTCTTTGTACATTTTTCATTCTCATCTTCCAACTCGATTATCTTCAGCTGGTAAGAACGTTGCATAAGACACTGTAATTAGAGTTGAGAATCATTGCTCTTTGAGTCATCCTTCTCCATTTGAATGTTGCCAATAGGCTATTTCGGGAGGCATTCAGCTTGGTTTGGATAGGCCTCACTGTATCCTTTTGATTTGCTGGCATTGGTAGGTCTTGGCTTAATCCCGATAGTTCTAATTTCTCCCAGAGCACTGTTTTCCTTGTTCCTACATGAATATGGCACGGTGGGTTTGAAGCTAACCTTGGTCTGGTGCACACTTCCTCGAAGAAAGTCTTTAGACAATAATCCAGAAGGATATTTGCCATATTTCATCGAACTATCATTATCAACTGTCAAATTGACTTTATCGCCCAACACCTCCTGTCTCCAATCTTGGGTCTCCCTCTGCCACCCCTCTCTATCTTTCTCAATTCTGCTGCTGGCTTCTCCTCCTCTCCTAGATGATTCCCAATCTTTCTCTCCCCCAAATTTGGTCGTCGTAGCTGTCTTAGTGATGCTGTTCAGCATATTATTATTGTTAATTTTTATTACATTTATTAAACCAAATTAAATCAAGCCAACTGGTTCGCCCGCCTCTACTCTAAAGATGCGATATATTCCTGCAAATTCGGTAGCTTCTCACTCGTCTATTTGCGGATCAACTTCGAAGCCCACCTTCGCTCAGCATCTAAGTTAAAACAAATGTACTCTTACAGATATCACTGATGTTTCGACCTGAAAAATGTTCAGTCTCACCAGCCAAAATTTATAGCTGATTATCAGATAAATGCTTTGCATAACGGCGGAAGATAGCGGCCCTAGAGTGTTTGTCAGGTAAGTGGAAAGTAACTGCCAGATCTATTCTACTAAGCATTGCCGGATCTAAATCAGCCTTTCTGTTCGTTGCACAGATGAGCAATACATTGGTACTCGACTAGAAACTGTCAATCTTCCTCAGCAAGGTCGAGAGAATCCTGCGACTCGCCTCGTGCATGTCAGAACTGCGATTACCAGCCAAGGCATCGATTTCGTCGATAAAGATGATAACTCGGCCAAGCTGTTCGCATAATTCCCACATACTTGCCAACTTGGTTTCGCTCTCTCCATAGAATTTACTCATTATTGCTTCGGTGGGGATGTAGATCAGAGGAATGTTAACCTGTTGCGCAATGATTTTTGCACTAGTTGTCTTGCCCGTTCCTGGAGGACCCTAGAATAGAACTGCCTTGGGACGATTCGGTTCGTATTTTACTCGTGTCTGCTGGGTGATCTAATCATAAATTTAGGGGTAGTTGAGAGCCAGAAGGACTGTGTCCTCAATCAATCTTTTTTGATTCTAATAGCCAGCGAGACAGTCCCAGTCCAAAGTCACACTTTTTTAACTTGGGTCAAAAACTGTTAATCCTAACTCATTGAGTTTCTCATACAGTTCGTTTCCCTTCTTTTTCTTGCCTTGAACAGTCTGCCCTGGCTTTTGAAATCCAGCCGCTTGTTCTGCGGCATTGATATTGACCTTTTTAGGTTTAACTGCTTCACGATAGACTGCCGCCAATGCCTTGCAGTTTTTATCAGTTATAAGACCATCCTTATTGAAAATGAGTCTGAAATTGGGTCTTTCGTTGGTCATGACTCCAGTAAGCGTAATTCTTCCCTTATAAGGGGCTGCTTAGCAATTGAGTTACTCTTGAATTTAGGGTCATTCTCCTCAAAATCGATATAGAAGGTTGTGATGTTATTGCTGGTAAAGACCTTAGTATCGGTAACCTTAAAGAGCTTATCACTGTTGTAGGTCCCCATAAAGTTAGCAATGACGCTAAATAGATCACACTTGCGTTGATCGATCTCGAATATCACCTCATAGTTATCTCCCCTAAGTTCATAACGTATCTAAGGGTACACTGTCGTCTGCCCGTACTAAGACTTTAGAGAACTAATCTACTTGTTCATCAGGCTGCGCATGTTTCTAATCGCATCATCCTCGATTGCCTGCACTAAACTCACACTTAGGACTAACCCGAATCCTAAAGCAACCTTTCTGGCAGTAGAGTAACTTACTTGGTTGAACCTCGGTATAACAGCATCAATATTTTTCGCAACGCGTAAAGCCGGTCCAATCAAATACTTCCAGACTGATCTCATTTGACTATGATAGCAATAATACACCAGAGTTAAATCATAATAAATATCATGTTTTTCCATTTATTAGGGGAGGAAAGATGGAAATCAGGGGTCGATGCAATTGAGGGTCACCTTGGCAATGGAAGACAAACTACGTCCTTCGGCAATTGCTTGATCGATTTCCTGTCGTTTGACGCGCAGACACTCATTAAGAGCGTACATCTACTTCCAACAACCTCCCTACCGATGCCCCATCTGGCATGAGACAACTCTGCATCCAAGCGGTTTGCAAAGATTGCGCGCCATCTCATCCAGCCTCATGTTTTCTTTATCCATCAATTATTAATAATTCTAATGGTAACTTTAATAAAAATGCAAAAGTTATGAGATGTCCATTTTGCCTCCTTGTCTACGATTATATCCAAAATAATCGAAGCAAGTTATTTGTAATTTATTTTAAGTCGTAATAAATGGAGAATATCCTACAGTAATCGTGGAAGTGGATTGCCTCAGAATGATTTGTACATCTCCTGGTCCTCGATCAAATTGACTTGCCATATGATGTAGACGTTATTGCCATACTATATCTCGATGAAAGTGTTCGAGTTGGTGTACAGGGCGTGACCCTACATTGCTGGCTTTTAGTATATCAACACTTGAGTACGCTTGCCAATATAATCTTAAACATGAAAGTGCAGTAACTGCAGCTGACTCTACAAGTCTTTGGGGTAGGTTTTATAGACCTTCTAAATCATGTTTATGACTTTCTCCTTAGCGGTTGGGGAAAACATTCCCTCCCTGATGATTTTGGGCATTGGAGGCAATTCGTAGACCTCCTTCTTTTTTCCTTTTTCTTTTTATTTTTCCTGGAAGTTATCAAATAGAATATCTCTTTATCCTTAATCTTTCATTTAAATATTAAATAATGCAAAGTCACATACAATAATAATCAACAGTCATTCAATCAATGGATTGCCGCATTGATATTTGTAATCAAGACGAATAAAAGCTAAATCCGTTACTCATTCTGGAGGCGATGTGATAGTATTATTAATATTGATTATTCGACTAAAAAATCATCTTAAATTTATCCAACCAATAATCCTAATTCTTCCAAAATGCTAACCCATTATTGTTTGCCTATTCTGATCTCGTTTTTGTATATTACCTTTTGTGGTTATTTCGCTTCTATGAAAGATTAACATTTGTAATCAGGAATTCATTACGAATATAACTTATACAATAAAATCAAGAGATGCCACTGGAACACTACTAGATATTACACAAAATAGGATCCGGAAAATACTCGTCAGTCTACAAAGTTAACCGACTCTCTGACGGACGCTTTTTTGCTTTGAAAAAGATGTGCTTAGATAAAATGACGCCCAAGGAGAAACAAAATTCATTGAATTAGGTGAAATTGCTAAGTTCAATTCAACATCCCAATGTGATTTCTTTGATTTAAGTATTCTTTGACAATTTCATCAACTCCCTCTGGTAATTTGCAAGTTATACAGCCTCATCATGGAGTTGGCGGAAGAGGGAGATTTGCATGATAAAGTTGTCAGTCAACAGGAGAAAGATTCTCCCTTCAAAGAAGAGGAAATTTGGGGTATTCTTGAGCAAATCAGTGGAGGACTGGATTTCTTGCACTCCAATAACGTGATACACCGGGATATCAAAGTATAATACCCTTAAATCAGACTAAAAATATTCTCATGTTTAAATAAGGTGTAGCCAAAATAGGAGACATGAATGTTAGCACAATTACAGATGGACTGTCCTATACGAGAACTGGAACGTTGAGCTATGCAAGTCCTTAAGTGTTGATGGGAAAGCCATACAATAGCAAAGCTGATATTTGGTCTCTTGGCTGCTTAATCTACGAACTTATTTGTCTGAAAAAACCTTTTTAAGGGGAGAATATCGAAGATATATATAAAAAGATTTATAGGGGTCAGTATGCTAAAATGGGGGAAAACTATTCCAAATAACTTAGAGATATGGTGTCATTTATGATTCAACTCAACCCAAAGCTGAGGCCTTCAGCTCAGACCATCCATAAAATGATATTAAAGAGTAAACGATTTAACATTGTAAGCATCATGGAAAAGGCGCACAAATCGTTTACTCCTTACATTGGCTTAAATAATACTGATTTGGTAATCTAGGGGTGGAATAACGATCAAAATGTTTCCAACATGAGAAAACTGTCTAACGAAGGGGGTATTTTTAAGTAAAAGAAATGGGTGAGTGTACGAAAGCAGAAACCTCGGCAGCTTTGTCCCCTTCCTTCTACTTTGAAGATAATTAAGAACTCTAAAAATGCTTTTTTGATAAGTGCAAGTAAGACTAATGTAAAAACTGGAGTAAGTAGGCAAGCAAATCGTTTGTTTAGCTAAAATGATGGACAAAGTGTGGTAACCATTGGAAAGAGGAGATAAATGCATATACCATAGACTGAATAGCCATCGTCATATTCGATCCATAATGATAAAAAGGCACTAAAGCGTTTGAACCAGTTCTAACGGTTAACTTTAAAGAGGAGAAATACGTAAAATTGATGCTAATTTTCTTAATTTTCAAATAAATATTGAATATGGTACTAAAACGCCATTTATTACAGGTAATGATTGAATGCTAATCAAAATTAAGATATTTTATCATTAAATAGCCTGAAATAAAATATGTTGGAGTAATGATCAAGATAAATATCACCTTCCAGCATTCTTTCTTATGAAGCACAAAAGGAAAGATTGATATATGTATTTATCATTTTTTATAAGTGTTGATGATGATTAATTTAATATTGGCTTGGCTTTCCTATAATTTTAATATGATTGTTGAAGTAGAGATGGTGACGACTACATTCGTCACTGTCGTTCGCAATCAAACACAAAAGGAGAAGTGGGCAAGGCTGAGCTTATCCATAAGCTATAACCTAATCATTTCCACGATAAACCATTTTGAAACAATCAATCAATTTGCATAAATATCACTTCTTTGCAATGATCTATAAGTCATCTCAAATAACTCTTATTTTGACGTCCAGATCCTCCCTTCGGTATATATCGTCCAAAGAACAATTTTTGCATTGTCCATGATGAACAAAGCGACATAAATTTTATAAACAGCAATATTGATGATTTGCATGCATTTACAGTTCTATTTTGCCAGCGGATGACATCGAAACGATAGAATAAATTAAATTTTACCTGTTGCCTTGATTGGTAAAATAAACTTAATCTTTCCAGGTGACGAAAGAGGACTCAAATTAATATTTGAGATTGATATTTGTTATTTAACATTTTAAAATGGTTTGACATCAATATTTTTAATCTATAAATAGAAGGGCACCTTTAAGTTAGTATCATAATAATCAGCCTATTTTATTTGCTATGATTATTATATCCTTTTTAAAAGATTAAAGCATAGTGCTTTAAATGGGAGCGTATAAATTGTTAATGTCACTCTGTATTTAATGTATAAATATCCTTGCGATTTTTGTTGATGTGTGAGTGTAGAACAAGGTGCACTTAAGTATTAAGCGCATTATTATTCTTATTTTTTATTGCGTATAACTCAACTTTAAATTGTTTTCTATTAAATTATCTTCACTTCCTTTTCTATTGGCCTGAACAGAAGATATTGAAGTAAATGATTAATCAAATCTTCTCAAATCAAGAATAATGAAACCGTTTTTCTAAATTCTTAGAACAAAAAATGATTTAGATAACATTTGAATGTGAGATCCTTGGTGGTAATAGTAGCTGAATATGTGAATTCACAGAATATATTGAATAATAAATTCAAGGGAAGTTCATCATGTTTTATATTAATAAAACTATATCGAGGAATGACAACTGTTGTTTACATCAAGGTGCTTATAGTTCTTAGTTTGTTAACAGTCAATGTCCAATCAACACAATGCCCTTTGGGCTCAGTCGACATCAACAATACCTGCATCAACTGTACATCAC
>Ga0302188_10002815_pt1 | contig 12428 bp, 8 predicted proteins | sample II_Bog_E2_1_FD_198783 | JGI IMG/M metagenome (GOLD analysis project Ga0302188, IMG submission 198783) | Peat permafrost microbial communities from Stordalen Mire near Abisko, Sweden - II_Bog_E2_1 | ecosystem: Environmental > Terrestrial > Soil > Wetlands > Peat | place: Sweden: Abisko, Stordalen... | reverse complement strand
ATTTAGAAGGACTGTTCTCAGAGACAGATCTATAGCAGCTCTGGTGTATCTTATGTCCGCAGGTGGTAAAGAAAAGATGACTCTGAGGGTAAACACTATCTTTGAGGATGCCTTTTTCTACTAAGCCTGTAAAATTGACATAGGATATGAGGTTTAGCTCTTACTATTTACTTTGTTTGCAATAGATACAGTTGGAAAATTATGGTTAACTTTGCTGCTCCGTATTATCTTGTAGGCTCATCAAAAAGTTTTATTGTTTTTTACGAATTAAGTCAGCTTTTTCTCGTCTCATACTTAGCATTTTTTACTTCTTTTTTTTGTCACTGACTTCTTTCTCATTTTTTATTTTTTCTGTTTCTGTCTCGTACTACTTTTCCTTTTCTTTCTCCACGATAGCAATTTGCTTAGTTAAATCAGTCGAGATGATTTTCCTTATATCCGGATTCATGAGGCTATGAAAATACTATTTTAAAGATTGTTCCCGATTATAAAAGTAAATTTGGAACAGTTCCAGCGATAACTCAGAAAATAATTTATTGGAAATGTTTGCGAATTATGAGACCAAGGACAATTATTCCAGAATATTCATGCATATCTATTTTAGTAAGGCAATTGTATTCCCACTAAAAATATTGATACCTGAATACTTCCCTCTTTCTTCGACTTGTGTCAGCAAGCACACTTCGGTTTCTAGTATGCTTCTATCATAGCTTTAAAAAAGATAATTGTAAGAGTATGTCTCAAGAGGCTTTGATTCTACTTTGCTGATAAGTTTTCCCTTAGAGATTATTGTTCTGTCTCTGATAAACTGTTCAAAAGCTTATTCATTGTTTATGATGGACATAGCGAGAGTTTTGAATTCTTTAATGCTCAGTTGCTTAAAGCTTGCAAGTAGGCGAGTGTAGAAGTCATAAACCTTCTACTTTTGCTATTTTTCGTTAATCTTGAGGAAGTTAGAGATAACAATCTCGTCTAAATTCACTACTGTTAGAGTATTTAAAAATTTTACAGCCCTTTTTATAACTTAATGACCCTTCACATTAATTTAATATATCCTTAGTACTCTACCGATTTCTGACGATCCTTCATTCATTATACATGAAATACTTTACTTTGTTGTTTCCCTATTTAACTCCACGAGTTCCATAAACATTTCATAAATGACTTTACCGTATTCTAAGTAGTCAATGCTGATCATCATCAAAATTTTATGATAAATTAAATCTAAAAAATAGTTGAAATTATTTTAGGGATTTTTCTGAAGAAAAAATGTAATATAGTTTTATGTCTTTGAAGTAGGGGGTATTCCGTATAATGAAAATGATTTCAGACTCGTTTTTATAAGATCTTTAAGCACCTTTGCAAATGTTTATTTGCTGGTTTAGAGGTGTTATACAAATTTCCGGCGAATCTATTTTTAGAAAAGCTGAGAAATATCTCCATCAAAAAATGCAAATGTGAACATGGCAAAGGCTCTTTCTTGGGCCTGAGAAAATGTATTCATACCTTCATTCTTAATATACTAAAACAGTTCTTTAATGCACTTTAAAAGTATCCATTTTTCATCGATAACATTTTTGACCATATGGCCAAGCACTTTCAGGTAAATTTCATCAAAATGCAAGTTGCCTGTATTGTATGAAGATGTCATGCGCCCATATTATCTATAGAAAGCCATTTATGCTACATTTACCATTTATAGATGCAGGACGTGATATTATTTAGCTGATTTCATCCTTTTTATATAGTCCAAATCATAATAATATTGAAAAAATATAAAAGGTAATTTTTCAAAATCTTAAGGGATCTTATCTCTGTTCAGAGTGCGTGGTTACAATTCCTTATTTTTAATTAATTTTGAAATTATTTTGGCACAGGTCATATATTGAAAACTAATATTTGATAGTGGATGCTGAGGAGTTAATTCCATATCTTTAGCCTTTCGAAAATATTCTTTAATGATTTTAATTCGTGACTTCTCAACAGGAAATGTCTAAAATAACAGTTGATTGAATTATTCCATATTATTAATTTATGAACCTCTAAATATTTTTTGTAATATCGTGAGTTAGTTATTTTCATTAAGGGGTGGATATCTATTAGAAAATGATACTTATAAAAGCTCATAACCTAATATTTTCATTTGGTAATTTTTACTTACATTTTAAATCAAAGATGAAATTAACTTTTCTCCATAAAAGTATGTAATTTCATCTAATACTTCAAATTGATGTAATGCAAAGAAAATATAAAACGCTAGAGTATACTCTTCAATAAACTATTTTCTTGTTTAAGGCTAAATCTCTTCCTTCAATTAACCTCCTTTTCTATGAGCAGGACAAAATGATTTTGGGTTCCAAATTTATTAATTTCCACAATCGCAAACTGCATTTGTTGTTCCAAACTGGACATAGTTGTGCCCTTGATGATCTCCTTTTGCAAAACATTCCTAACAAATGCAAGCATTTTCGCTTTACATGCAGTCAAAACATTTATATGCATTTCCATTTTATTTTTTATTCATTACTTTCGAACAAATGGGGCCTGGCATGGGATTTTTTATAGAATAAGTCCACGCTAATAATGACTCTTATATTTCATTTCCATCAATAAGATTGGAGAATAGTTGATGTAGAAACAATACTGCTCGCTGAGAGATAGTTCTTGCAATAGGAGTAAGTTGTTTTTGTAGTAAGGCATAATCATTCTATAGACCATTTTTCCTTTCATTTTATCGGTTCCTCATAAAATTGATATCGTCTTACATTTGTAATAAGCTATTATTAGATAATAAATACTAATAAATTAAAAGTAAATTTATAGTCAAGTGACAGACGTTTCAAATAATATGAAAAACGGATAATTTTTATAATTTAATCCATAAAATATTTTTATGTAAGTTGATACTCCATTAAAAGAATTTAAGACTAATGTAAAATTATTTAGCTTTCAAAAATCTGAATCTAAAATGTTCCTCTTAATAGTTAATAAGATTATAAACTTAGGTTTTATGTGTATCAGTTCAAGATATTCTTAAATTATGTATTTGAATTAATTAAGTTAAATGATAATTGATCTTTTTAATACAAAATTATTATAAATTGGCGAAAATTAAATCATAAATGATGGCAAACTTTGTTATTAAATAAGCTCGAATCATCGAAAAAAAAGAAAAAGCGGTGCAGGAATTTTTTAATTACAAAATTCGAGTTGATATATCGACCTTCAATATTTATAGAAAATTTTAATAATGTATTCTATGAAATTAGTCATCATTCTAGCCATTTTACTCGCAATAGCTACGAGCTGTGAGACACAGCATTCCTTCGATCACTCTGCCGATAGCTGCACCTTTTATATGAATTATGAGGACGACACATGCACTAATTTTACTTTCACTGATTGTACTTGGCAGGAATGCGTAGCCTGGGACACTTCCGGCAATACAACCACTTGCAGTCAATATCAGACCTAAACAAATGCCGACTGGAACTCTTGCACTAATTTGTGCTGTGATTCTTCAGCTGCCTACGCATAAAATTCAGACTCTATCAATCAGTGTCAAAGTTATTTGAATACAAAATTTACATTAACCATCATCATCGTTTGTTCTGTGGTTGGAGGAGTTGCTTTTATAGTCGTACTTGTGGTTCTGTGGTGTTGCTGTCGATAGAGAATAAGAGGCTGCTGCTCTGCAATTGGTGAATGCTTATCAGATTGTATTCACTGTAGATGTTTTATTCGGGAACCTGAGCAACATTATGAATAGAACAGTAATTTCTTTTTTATTTAGAAAGACATTAAATTACAATTTCATTGGATGAAATGAACATTTGGAGAGAAATAAATTCATAAAACCCTCTTCCAAATAACACTATCTGCAGTGTTTGTCTCGAGGAGGGCTGCTCATTTGAACTGGAGTGTCATCACTTGTTTCACCGTCAGTGCATTCTAGCCTGTCTCAATAAGAAGGTAGAGTGCATCCTTTGCAGAAGCACTGCCCTCTAAACAGCTCATGTTTACTGTTAGCGATGCTTTAAATTTTATTTCTCTGTTTCTCTCAGTCATTTTAGAATCCTTCCTTCGAATTCTGCTCAACAAATCTGTCAAACCTGCAAGGATAGTGCATAACGATTGATTGATTGATATTATATATTATTAATTATGATAAGTATTTCAAAATAATGATACTATAGTTGAATATAAAGATTTTTCTCTTTTAAATATTTAAAATTTAGGACGATTAGTTATTACACCAGTTAAATTTATGTTCATATTTACTAGAAATTTTGAAAATAATGAAAGGATATTTTATAAACATAAAAAGCTTAAATCTTAAATTGAAAGGCATAATTGTTTTCAATAATTTTCATCAATTAAATTTATTATTTGCAAATAGTCTTGAATCAATCATCAGTAGTCAAACTCATTCTATTATTCCATTTGCTGGTTTACGGGGAGTAAACGTCCGGAAGATTGATTATCATCTTTTGGTCGATTGTTATCGTTGTTCCTTGGTCTGTTCTGGTAGCTGTTGTTATTGTTATTGCCATAATTATTGCTCCTGCCTCTATTATTGCTTTCATTATTCCTATCCTGATATTTGTTATAGGGATTTTTATCTCTTGCATCGTTGTTGTTTGCTAAAGCTTTATTGGTCCCCCAAAGAGGTTTTTGCTGGTCATTTCTTGGAGGTGGTCTATTTGATTTAAAATTCGAATTATCTTGAGAATTATTTGTTACTTTATTTTTTTAATTTGACCTTGATCGAGATCTGGAGTTGTTTCTTTTTTCATTGACAATTTGCTTTTTTGGAGGAGAAATCGATCTTGATACACTTCTTGACAATGATTTTTTGCTATCTTTCTTCACATCCTTAATAATTTTCTTTTATCTCACTGGAGAATTTGATCTCGAAAGTGATCGCTTGGTGGCATCGTTTTTTTCAGTCTCTTTAAAATTTTTGCTATCGTTATTTTTAGAAATAGCCGATTTTCTGGGAGGACTCACAGATCTTGAGACAGATCTTGATTTAGATTTTTTTTTGCCATACTGAGTTACGACAACTGGCTGCTTTTTATTGGCAGCTGGACTCTTAGAGCGTGAATGAGGCCTTCCCTTAGATTTTTCTTATCCTTTTTGATTTCTATTATTGACAGGACTATTAGATCGAGAAAGCGACTTTGATTTACCCTTAGATTATACTTTCTTATTTCTGGGAGGGCTAACCGATCGAGAAACTGATCTTGAATTTTATTTTTGTTTATTGGCATTTTGGGGAGTATTTATTTTATTCTTTCGAACTGGACTCACTGATTTAGAGGCAGAAACTGAAGCCTTTCTGTCATTATCCTTGTTATAAAACGTATTCGGGCGTGAATTATCATTGGAATTAAATCCTCCCCGACCTCTTCCTCGGCCTCGTCCTCTACCTCTATTATCGAACTGACTTTATCTGTTATCATTATTTCCATTTTGCGCTTGATTGTCTTTTCTTTCTTTACTTCCATTGTTCACTGGTGAATGAGATTCGCTCAGCTCTCTATTGCTTTCTATAAAACCAGCGCTGCTTCGATGAGGGGTCATTTCAATATTTACATCAGTAGAAGCCTTTGGAAGTTAAATTGGAACAGGGCGACAATCTTGACAAAGCCAAGCTTTCCCAAAATTAATACTCTAAATAAATAAATTATGTACCTTTTCTTTATCTCGAATACAGAGAATGCATTAGTTTTTATCGCATTTAGCACAGTAGACTTTTATATTCACGCTTGTTCTCCCCATTATGAGGCATAGTGTGCATGATTATTTGTAAACTACCTCAGCTTGAACTTATTTATCTTTTTCCTTCAACTTCTATTAAGAAGCTGCAGATTGGTTCAGTACTTCAGCAACCATAACACTTGCTACCGTTCCACTTTCGCCATTTTTATCTCCTTTCCTTTTGCATTTCAGGCACTGGCATAAATTTAGACAGGAAATGCACTGTTGAACAAAATCAGTTCTTTCTTTAAGCTTTTATCTTAAAAGGGACTAAATGCAAACAAAGCAAGTTTCTATTTTGCATTCTTTGCACCTATGAATAAATTGTTTTTCAATAAAGCACAAGCATCTATGGCAGGTGATAAAAGTTTTCTTCAGTTGTTGAGTTTGAATTTTCTTTTGCTCTTTTAATTTTACCCAAAAATCTTTATCCTTCAGTTATTTCTCTGCAGAATCTTAAATCTAGAGAACTTATTGGTGTTTATCAATATTTTCCCACAGTTGATTGATGGGGATGTTATTATCGCCTACTAACTAGATATCAGCTTGTTCCAATCCTTTTTCTATCTCTTCGCCTGTTTTTTTAAGAAGGGAATTATAAAAAGGATGTTGTCGGATTTCAGTTCTCAGTTTGACTCTTAAATTCTTGGTGACTGCATCTATTATCTACTCTTTTGTCAGTTTCCAATTAGGATTGTTGGCTTAAATTATGATCTTTTTAAAACTGATAGTTCTATTTTTTAAAATTTCATTTGCAAACTCATCCAATTTTTTCTATCGCATTTAATGCAGCTTTTTCTATTTTGTAGGACAATCGAAAGGCATTAGGTTATGGCAAAGTTGAATTTGTTCCTGTTTTGAAGCCAACTGACTGAGATATTTAATCTCAAAAGCATCATCAGTATAGATATAAAATTTATTGTTGGGAAACATGCTCAAAAGAATGTCAATGCCGTTGTAAATATAGATTCCATCATATGAGGATTATTCACTTGCCATATCCTGTCTTTTATTTTGGAACAGAATGAGATACTGGTCTAATGAGGCATTCAAAAATTTGGCAATGCTTCTAATTTATTTAATCAGTAGATTTGTCTTTTCTGTTAGTGGAAATGGAATTGTGAAAGGAAAACTTTGATTAATCTCCTTAAATAGATACCATACATTCATTTTCTTCAAAATATCAGTGAGTTATCTTGTTAAAGGTGGGATCTAAATATTTTTAGGAGAAAAAAATTGTTTGATATCCGTTTTGCCTGATTGATCACTAAATACTTCTATTAAGTTTTCATCAATAAATAGCTAAAATGTTCCTTGTTCATCAATTCCTCCCTATCTTCTTTATTGTCTTTGAGATTCTGGTAATGTGCATACAGTGGTAAGAGATCCACCATCATTAAATAAATAAGGTTCAGCATTTTTTTAAGGTAGTTCGGGGTGCATGATGAAAGAATTTGCTAGATATAGTTCATTGAGCGGTGCCATTCTCACCCCTGAGTACATGATGATTCGCTCATTTGATCGAGCAAACCTTTTGAAGACATTCTCATTGGCTGTACTAGCCTTATAGTTATTAATGTTGAGGTTATTTTAAAAATAAGATTATCGGGGAATATCGCACACTATACTAATAATTTAGCATCCCTATCTTTTATATTGGTGTAGAATGTGATCAACGTCTTTTGTCTAACTTTAGAAGAGGAGACCTATTCGAGCATTGTTAAAGCTAAGAATGAAATCTCCAATTAAAATTTATTTTTTGAAGCTTTTTCCTTTGAACTGATGATTTCTATAATAGTCTAAAATGCGCTTGGGTAATGCATATTGGACTGTTTCTCCAGCCGGCCATTTTTTTACAGTGGTGCCGGGATAAACTCCTTATTTCTTCTGGTAACAGCTCAGCCTGATGCCAATCAGCATTTAGTTGAAAAAGAGATATCTACCAAAATATTGAGCATCATAATGGTCCTTATCTTGATAGAAAAAAGGAAGAGCAACATCAATGAGCTTGTTTCTAAGTTAATAAAGTCGTACTTTGATTAAGGGAGAATTTTGAGGATTGTCTATTCAACATCATAAACGAGGGATTTTGGTATTGATGGAATCACTTGATAACTAGTGAAGGGGTGTATGAGTTCTTCCAAATATTTGTCAGAGGTGAGGTCATGAGTAGGAGTGGTGACTGTGAGGGCAAGGTTTATAGCAGGTAGTGGCTTAAAGATGCCAGGTTTGAGAACTAAGGCGGTCTTTTTCATAGATTATAACTTAGTATAATATATTGAGATATAAGTTGCAAGCTACACTTATCTATATACAAGTAAATACATAATCAACGAATATCAATATTTATGAAATTCGATAAAGACATAAAATCTTAGATAGACGAGCATTTTTCACTTGAGAAAATTTAATTTAACGACAATTAAATTTAATTCATTTTATTATTCTTATTCCGAGACTTTTATAAAATTTGTGAATTGTTAGTGCTCTCTTGTAAGTCTATACAAATTAAAATAGAATCACTATATATGCCATTATTTGAGGAAAGCTGCATATCATATATCACTAGATCATATCTTCTGTATTTCTAGTACAACAGCAGAACATATTGGTGTTAACTATAAACATTCTGACATGAGCAAAAAGTTAGCAAAATTCAAATTAATAAACAACACATTGTTTTATTATTAAATCTATGATAAAGTAATTATAACTGCTATGAGAATATCTCCAACCAGAGTAACATTCAATTATCCTCGAAATACAACTCCTCCTCATATCTATTCCCCTAGAATTGTTCAATCAGGCTATATTGTTGGAGAGCCTCTCATCCTCGCAAATACTTCTTAATTTCCTCAAAATATTCAAGCATTATCACCAATTGTATCGAGAAGAAGGGCAACGACTTTTTTGCCCAAACAATAAACCTTTTATGGAAATTATTAAGCTCCAAAGCCATCCTAATTTGCGCCGCCTCAAACAAGGAATATGTATTCATCTCATCTTTTATCTCAAAGAAATTAATACAATGAAGATTATGCTATGCTTTTAAGGGATCATAAAGATCTTCAGAAGAAATATGAAATACTAGAGCAAAACTATAATTAATTAAAAAATGTTAAAAAACATTCAGATTCCGTTGATAAGGAATAGATAGCGAGATTGATCTAAAAATATAAAAGAAATGCTTTGGAAGAGTGTAAACTGCTTGTTGATCGAGCACGCTTAGAGTGGAGGGAAGTAGAATTATCAAATAGTCCTCACAGATCTTTTCATTGATTTTTACATCCATTATATTCAGATCAATACTTTTATATTCATCATAATAGATCATAAATATTCTACTAATCAAGATGTTTCATTGAATTTAGAAACATAAATTTTTGATTCTTCTTAAGAGTAGGGCGATATCATAACAATTTGGCCATATCGATTATAATAAACAAACTTAATGAGATAACTTGAAGATTTTTGCTTAATTGATTGAGGGTAGATGTAATATTTTGTTGGATTAATTTGTCCTATTCGTTCATTGCTGACATAAACCAAACTTCCAGTCTCGTCATTACAAGAGCAATGCAATATATTTTGCCATCTTAAGCGAATCTTCATTCTTATCTTTAAAAATAAAGACTGAGCTACTTTGTCTTCCATAATTAAAAAAACGATTAGTTATTTTTCATCGCAACAGTATACTAATTTTTGCTATGCAGAAAAGCAGAAACTTGTCACTTTTTATAAAGTTATATCTTCATAGCGCTCTTTATGAGCTAATTTATAGAGATATCTTTACAAGCAATTATTTGATTACCAAAGTTTTACTTCCTAAAGAGAGAATAAATAAGGATATTTATTTGATCGAGACGGTACTAAAAGAATAGAATTACTGGATCTTCTCGATAAATTACTTAAAAGGAATTTATCTATCCAAAACTACTAAGGACATTCGATCGATTTGGTAATCTATCCCTTTTAGATAAAGACAAGACAAAATTCTTTAGATTATTTTAACTATTTTTCCCTGCAAATAATTATAAATTTATCTTTTTCTAAAGGAATTAATTTAATCGGTTATGATGGCCACTTGATATACATCTTTTTTTCTTATATTAGCTGTTCCTTTTAGTTAAGATACCAAATAAATATTCCTTCGTTACAGAGTAAGTAAATTTACTCTTTCTTTCCACATATTATATCAATTGGATGTTTGCTCATTATTTCTGAACTTGATATTAGATTCATATTTTATGGTTGCACGCGATATACATTCAATCTGTTTCGATGATTAAGAACTAACAGATAGTCTTAATTATCTGAAGAAAGGAAATAGTAAAGCTTAATCCCTGTCACTCTGTATTTTTTTATGTTGGATTCCAACTTGACTTTTGGAGTTTCCATTGAAATGATGTGACTGGCATAAGAAAATAGGTATTTAAGGGATTTAGATCATTTTATAAGTATCCCAACAATGACAACTAAACAATGACATATTTTTAAGTCCGAATACTACCATAAATATGATTAATAAAAATAAAGAAGATAAACAATCAACTTTATATTGATTTTGATATATTTAACTTTAATAATAAACAAAATAAGTAGATCTAAATGTTAACATAGAAATTGTTTTTTTATTTTATTGAACTGATCAATCAAATAAACAATTAAAATAATAACCGAATAATATTAAAACAATATTAAAAATAGTTGGTTTTAATTTAATCATTTCTTGAGATGGAGAAATCCATTTTGGCAGCAATAACATTGAAGAACTTATTTAAAATATATAAAATATTATAAATGCGAACATATTAATTAATCTAGTATTAGATCACTACCATTAAATCATCAAAATGATTTAACAACTTAATTTTAATAAATAATAATCGTAAATGCTTAAAGTATCTATACAATTTGTTTGAAAGAACTGTTCTTTATATTATTCATATTTCTTTTAATATTTAATTCATATATAGTTTTCAATATATCAACAACAATAAAATTCCTATTATTTTGAATCACAATAATTTCAGAGTAATTTCAAAATAATTATCTCTCTTCCAAATCATCAAATTTTGATAATTAGCATTAAAAATCTTAAATGTATTCATAAATCTTTACTATTGAGAAATGTTGCTATTTTTTTAATTACAAAATTTTTATTTCTTAAAAGGATGATTGGGTTCTTAGTTTATGCTCTAATCTCCATTCCACTGTTTCATTCCTTAATGTTATAACTTTAATACATCAATATTTTTCGAAATTACGTGATAAAAAAATATATTTGATCATTTCTTAAATAAACATGGAATAAGGATCGAAAGTTCGATAATTATCTAAAAATAGGCCAAATATCAAAAATTATTTAATTATAACTTCAAGATAAATCTTTGTTAAATTATCATAACATATAATAGGTGCTCATCCAATTTTGACAAAGAAAGGGAAAGTTTTCATAATAGTAAATGTTGCCATGCAACCAATTCGTTTCGAAGGCTTCTGAGTTGTAAAATTGGTGTTATGTTTAGCCACTATGATTTCTATCACAGATATCTGGATTTGGATGATCAACACTCAAAAGACGATTCTATAAATGGTTATTAAATTATAGCTCCTATTTTTTCATGTTTCGGATTCGTTTATGAAATATCTATCCAGTCAGTTTGAATTTATTTAAAATCAACTTTGCTGTTGATAATTTTATATTGAGTCTTCGGGAAACTTTAAGCAAAGATTTTCCCTCCTTCAAGACTAACTACACTAACATCTCTCGCTTCTATATAATAGTTGAAGTACTTTTACTGATATCTGAGCGTATTTTCGTCTTGAGATCTTCCTTTTTTGTTTTCTCTGCATTTGCTATATATTATAGTTTTAAATTACTTAACATCAAATCTAAAAGCCTATGCTACTTGCTCAAATAGGTTATTAAAAGCCTTCTTGAGAATATCTTATGGGAATTTACCTGTTCCAAAGATTAGAACAGATAAATGAGTCTCTTTCCATATATTATTTTTTACTACCCTAATTCTCAAAATATAGAAACTCAAATATTATCAATACCTTGATAAAAATTTATTGTGGTATTGATACAATCGATTATTCGATCTTCACGTGCCAAAAAATTGATAATAATATTGATCCAATTGATAGCTTTATTCAGGTCATTATTTTTTGAAACATATAATATTTAGAGTGTTTTATAATTTATGAGAAAATCAATAATCTAAACAATTAGGAATTGAAATTCAGCGAAAGAATTGATATTGAGAGCCTATTAAAGCCAATTAATTAGTATTTTTTAAGAAAGAATAATATTTAAAAATAATTCTTTTTAAATATTTTTTATTAATTCTTTAAAACTATTTTGATTAAAAAATATTTTAGACCATTATCAATTTTTCAATTTTTTACACATTATCTTTCCTAAATATATTTACCTTTAATACAATAAATATAGAGGCAATTACCAAATTATTATTATTAAACAATATCTAATATTTTTTACAAAAAATGTGGGGTTGGGGTTGGGGTTGGGGTTGGGGTTGGGGTTGGGGTTGGGGTTGGGGTTGGGGTTGGGGTTGGGGTTTGGGGTTGGGGTTGGGGTTGGGGTTGGGGTTGGGGTTGGGGTTGGGGTTGGGGTTGGGGTTGGGGTTGGGGTTGGG
>Ga0302188_10002807_pt1 | contig 12447 bp, 9 predicted proteins | sample II_Bog_E2_1_FD_198783 | JGI IMG/M metagenome (GOLD analysis project Ga0302188, IMG submission 198783) | Peat permafrost microbial communities from Stordalen Mire near Abisko, Sweden - II_Bog_E2_1 | ecosystem: Environmental > Terrestrial > Soil > Wetlands > Peat | place: Sweden: Abisko, Stordalen... | reverse complement strand
AAAGGCGGCGACGAGCACAACTGAGAACTTCTTCTGCCGTGCATCTGCCATGAGCGTGTCGAGTCCCGGACGCCGTGCCTTGCGTCCCGAAATCCCCACATCCCGATATTCCTGCTGCACCTCAAATCCACGCTGCCTTGCTAGTTCACGCAGGTCGTAAAGCTGCGCATCAATGTGCTGGTCGGTGGTCGAAATTCTCGCATAAATCGCTGCTCGCAACGGGCTTCCTCCTGAGGTTGGATGGGCGACCTGCTTTCGTCGCAACGCTCTATATTGTGTACTATGGCCATTATATAGGCGTTTGCGTGGAATGTCAATTGCGTTCTGTGCGATGGACAGTTTACTGCTACAATTCGGGGCATGGGCTGGAAGACGATGCGTGTTGCGGTATGCGATGTGTGTGGGCACCCGTGGATACCGGAGACCAGGAAAAAGCCCTTGAATTGTCCTTCAAAGAGTTGCCGTTCCATGTTGTGGGATAAGGGTGGGGTGGATGGGCGGACGCGAGCAGCGAGAATCAAGACGGGACGCAGCCGCCGGACGACGGCGAAGAAACACTGATGACGGTTAACAGGCTCTGAAGTCTGCGACGATGGGAAGAAGGTCAAGTTCTTGATTTACCGTACCTTCTTCTCCCTAGAGTATTCCCAACTTGATGCTCAAGCCCGCCGTACCCGGCAGGTCGTCCTCAAGCATGGTTGGCAAGTGCACCTGTAACTTCTGTAATTAAATCGCTTCCCGATTCCGTGATCGACTTCAATGATGGACAACACAGCATCGACGGGGCAACTCTTCCCCGGCTTGACTGGCTGCCAGACCTGTTCCGGCATTAAGGTTTGCTGAAAATCTGCCGATGAAGAGAGCGGGGGATTGTAGGAACTATGAGAGTGGACCTCGCAAACTCGGGAGTGGAACCACCGGACAAAGCCACCTTCTCGTTCGAACACACTTGGATCGAGTCGCTCGAAGCTCAGGTGCTAGCCCTGCCTGAGATTCGTCGGACGAAGGTCCACGCTCTGAAACAGGCAATTGGAAATGGCGCGTATTCGGTTGCGCCGGCCCAGATTGCCAATGCGATGGTCGCTGATTTGTTAGGTTAAACATTTCGCCGACTCACGACGCAGAGGTCCCATGAGGCTCTTCGGCAAAGCTCGGCGTGCCTAGCGCAACAACCTTACTCAACCGTCTCACGTATCCTCACTAGAGGTCGGCGATTTCAACTCCGGCAACGACTCAAGGACGGAGTCATGAATTCCGACGCGCGTGTACCTGTGGCTCAATACCTAAGGATGTCCTCGGGGCATCAACACTATTCGCTTGAGAGTCAGTCATCGGCAATCGGGATGTACGCCGAGAGCCACGGCTTTTCGGTCATTCAAACATATACAGATGCGGCAAAAACAGGGGTTGTTTTTCGGGAACGGAAAGGCCTTCAACAACTAATTCAAGATGTTGTTCAGCGGATTGCAGTCTACAAAGCAATTCTCGTATATGACGTGAGCCGTTGGGGGAGGTTCCAGGATCCGGATGAGGCTGCCCACTATGAATTTCTGTGCAAGTCCGCCGGGGTTCCCGTTCACTATTGTGCCGAAAGCTTTCCGAACGATAGTGCGATAACCAGCGCCGTTGTCAAGGCTCTCAAGAGGATCGTGGCTGGTGAGTACAGTCGAGAACTGGGATGTAAGGTATACGCTGGACAGAAGAGATTGTCTCAACTGGGATATCGCCAGGGCGGTCTGCCGGGATATGGCTTGAGACGGTTGTTGGCCTCTCCGGACGGAACCGCGAAACAAATTCTGCTCTCCGGCGAACGGAAGAGCATCGCCACGGATCGTGTCATTCAGGTCGCGGGTCGCCCCGATGAAGTGCGTTGCGTCCATGACATCTATCAGATGTTTGTGGGGCAACAAATGAACTTCAGTGCCATTGCAGTTGAATTGAACAGGCGGCAGATCACATATCTTGGCGACGCAAGGTGGAACGCTCGCGCCGTCCAGACCATCCTGACTCACCCCAAATATGTTGGCTGCAATGTTTATGGCCGTTCGAGCCAAAGGCTGTATACATCGACTGTAAAACTTCCGAGAACGGAATGGACCATCGTCCCAAAAGCCTTCGAACCCCTCATCGACACCCAAACATTTGCGCAAGCTCAGGAACTCATAGGCCGCTGGCCTCGAAATAGGTCTGACGCGGAACTTCTTGAAAGCTTGAAAATGATTATTGCCAAGGAAGGAAGAATCTCAACTGCCTTGATCGTGGCAACACCAAACGTTCCCTCTCCTCAGACGTACAGAACGCGGTTTGGATCACTCGTCAACGCGTATCGACTATTGGGCTACAAAGCTACATGGGATGAGCAGAATGTCGATCAAAAACGTCGGGTCCAGGCTATCCGAAGCAATCTGCTAAGCCAAATCGCGGCACGTTCGGGAGGCCGTGTGACGATTGATATGAGTCCGACGCGCCATACACGACTCCGTCTCCGAACTGGTCGGCTCGTAAGCGTGGTAATCAGCCGCTGTTTGCTTGGATACAAGGGTGCACTTCGATGGTTTCTAAAGCCGGTGCACGATGAACGCCGACATATCGCACTCATAGCACGCCTCGATCACGGAAATGATGAAATAAAGGATCTATTTGTGACCCCTCCAGTCCTGGCCCGCAGTCTGGTCCTATCGGAGCATGATGCCAGACTACCTTTCAAATTTCGGCTGGGCGATCTTGCAGAGTTTTTCCAAGCGGTTCAGGTTGTGGCACGGAGTGAACAGCAGTGAGCAACAACGGAAATGTGCTCGCCGAGAGCTGTTGACCATCGTCAAAAAGCGGTTTTAGATGCCCCTGCTATCGGGCATTCTCATACTTGCGATCAATGTTGACGAGACGAACGACCTGCAACAAGTCCGCGAGAGATTCCAGTTGCTTGCCTCGTCGTAGCCATGGATCATCGATCCTGAGCGTATAACGGGTTTGCGATTTAGTGTCAGGTACGACGAACATATCCATGGGGGTCTCGTTCCCAGGATTGAGGAGAACCAGAAGTGCAACGCATTTTCGCTCACCGGGAACGGGATTGAAAATCCACCTGAGTTCACTTTCGTCATTTGGCGAACATCGGCATAAGAACACCGACACGAGTAAACCCAACATTCGAAGTCTCGGACGAAAATGCCCGTCGCTTTGAATGAGGGTGATACGATTGGGATCGGTCGCGACGACTTGGGCGATAATTTGGTCGCGCAAAGCACGAAGGATGCGCCTGGTTCTCGTTGCAGTCAGCATTGGTCCGACGTAGCCGATTTTCTCAAACGCTTCGGACAGGCTTCCGAATCGCCGTACATACGGCTGTATGGATGGAAGAGAAGGCGATTCGTTTAACAGCCCTTCCGATAGTTTGCCCCTCTCTTCGAGTAGGCGCTGCAAGCCTGATAACAACTCCGCATTTGTTTTGTGGATGGTCTGGTTCTCAAATTGCTTTTGGGCTCTATCGAACGTGTCCTCATCTACAATTGGCTGCCATGCGCCTTTCGTTATTGTCCAAAGACTCCGGTGATTAACGACCCTGTGCGCCCGAAGCCTATGTGTGCTCTGTCCAAAGACGCTGCAACCACAGTACTTCGGATTTTTGAGAAGGCGGTTGACCGCCCCGGCGTACCAAGCTGCCCTCTTTTTGCCGCCATAGCTAATGCCGTTGCGTCTCAATTCCGCAGCGATGGCGGCGGGCCACTTCTGCTCTTCCGTGAACATCCGAAAAATGTCACGCACACAACGCACTTCGTGATCCGGGCCGGGTACCAAGATGACTCGGTCAGACTGAAGTGATTTTTTTTCACATCTCGAAAGAAGACATTTAGGATCGCGATTTGCGGAGACAAGCAGCCTGCGAAGTCCGTAGCCGGGTGACCCGCCTGTCCTGAATCCATTTTGGGAGACCCGTTTGCTGCCCGCGTTGACCTTTACCGATAATTCCCTGCTGTATTCGCCAGCCATGACCCTCTTCAATGCTTTCATGATTGTGCTCGAAAGAGAATTATCGTTAGCGAACAGCTCCGCGCAGTAGTGGACGTATATGCCGGCCGTTTTGCACAAGAATTCATAGTGAGCGGCTTCGTCGGCATCTTGAAATCTCCCCCAACGGCTCACATCATAAACAAGGATGGCCTTGTAGTTTGCTACACCACCCACAACGTCGTTGAGCAGTTGCCGCAGGCCGTCGCGCCGTTTGAGCACAAGTCCGCTCTTTCCGGCATCGCTATAAGTGTGGGTAATGACGAAGCCTTCTTTGGCCGCATAGGCTAGGATTGCGGCAATCTGATTGTCGAACGAATACTGCTGATGGTCAGTGGACATCCTGAGGTATTGAGCGGCGGGAATCGCCTGTCCGGTAAGAGTCATTTGTTCCTCCTCGTCGAAGTTCGGTTGCCAGCGCTTGGGGGTAAGAGTAAATGCCAGGCTACTGGCATGCAGGCTACCCCTCTTGAAGATCCTTCACAGCAAAAATGAGGTTGAAGCATCATGCGTGATCGGCGTGTACTGTTGATCGAGTGACAGGGAGAGCTGGATGGAGAGCATTTGCGCCGCCCAATACCTCAGGATGTCTACAGAACGTCAAGAGTATTCGCTTGATTGTCAAAGCGCGGGAATCGCCACCTACGCCTTGGAACACGGATTCAAGGTCTGTCAGACATATTGTGACGAAGCTAAGAGCGGGTTGGATCTCGGGCGGAGAACCGGATTGTCCCAATTGTTGCAGGATGTTGTTGGTGGCAAACAAGCCTACAAGGCTGTTCTCGTTTACGACGTTAGCCGCTGGGGCAGGTTTCAAGATCCGGACGAGGGTGCCCATTACGAGTTTCTGTGCAAGGAAGCTGGAGTAAAGGTTCACTACTGTGCGGAGCTCTTCACAAACAACGGCGATGTTTCCAGCGCGATCCTGAAAACACTCAAGCGAGTCATGGCGGGCGAGTACAGCCGCGAACTGTCGCAGAAGGTATTTGCCGGGCTGGTCCGCCTTGTGAAGAAAGGGTTTCGAAGCGGATCGCTTCCAGGCTATGGTTTTCGCCGAATGCTGGTAACGGCGGACGGAAGCCGTAAACAGGAACTCTCACGAGGGGAACGCAAGAGCATTGCTACCGACCGCGTGATTCTCGTTCTTGGTCCCCCGGAGGAAATTTTCTGGGTACGCGAAATATATCGCATGTTTATGCAGCACGGCACGTCTCTTGTCAATATTGCCGATGAACTAACTAGGAGGCACGCTCCGTACCTTCCGGGGAGGACGTGGAGTGATTACGCTGTAAAACGGATTCTAACGAATCCAAAGTACAAGGGTACGGTGATCTACAACCGTACCACGGAGAAATTGAGCTCAAAATCGCGCAGGCTCCCGGAATCGGAATGGGTTCTTGTACCCAACGCTTTCGAGCCAATAATAGATGCCGAATTGTTTGGTGCAGCACAAGAAAAGCTGCGGCTGAGGCATCGCAATCGGTCGAAAGAGGTCATTTTGGAGGAATTAAAGTCGATCCTGAGAGCCCACGGTTGCCTGTCCCATCGCATCCTCAAAGTTCACGGGATTTCGCCGGGCGGGATTGCCAGGCGATTTGGGTCACTCATTAAAGCCTTCGAGCTCGCTGGTTATCAATCACCCCACCGGAAGACCTCCGAGCATCGCATTCAAGTTCGCATGGTTCGAGCTGAACTGATGCAGCAATTGACTGGAATGTTTCCGAACCGGGTATCGATAATCTCTGGGTCATGGAGGCATAAAGACTTTCTCAAACTCAAGAATGGTCCCCATGTTGCTGTCCGCGTTTGTCGATCCATCCATCTAGTGAGCAAGGGACGGGTGTGGGCGTTGCAGACCGTAGAGGGGAAGCGCCCTCGCATAACACTCATGGCGGGGATGAACGCAGAGAATACGGCCATTGAAGCTCTTTTCGTGACAGGTCCACTGAACAACCCGAGCAAGCGTCACATCACAGAGTGCCACGAGTGGCTACAAAGCGGAACACGCCTCAACGGTCTTCAGTCCTTTTGTAATGTTGTCATGTCGCGACAGAGGGTGTGAATGACCATCACTGTGGTACCGGTCCAGGCTATAGCCGAAGGTCGCTCTAGGGCTCGTCACCTAGGCTCTTCAGGCGCGGATGCCGAACACTCCGCTTCGTTCCGTCTCCGCAATTCCGCCTCAATCTCTAGCTTGCGTTCCTGGCGGAGTTGATAGGAAAGATGGTCGAGAGCGGAGATGCTGTCTTGGAAGATCAGTCCACGATCCCAATGGGCGATGGCTTCCAGTTCCGCTTTCAAGATGTCAGTGCTCCGCTCCATAACAACAGAATAGCTCACGTCTACAAGAACAGCCGGTCCTGAATCTGCCGGAGTTCCACAGGTGCGGAGCATTCTGCGTCGTCGTTCGCCACGGAATTGATTCGCGCGCTTATGGGATAGCACCGCATCGCCCGAGCATCGTAGGGTTTCAGCAGGTCGGAGACGGCTGCGACGTTCTGCATTCCGGGGTCGAGCCACAGGTCATAGGCATCTGGTTCAAGGATGACTGGCATTCGGTCGTGGACAGGTGCGGTCACGGCATTTGGAGTCGTGGTCAGGATAGAGCAGGTCTCCACAGGCTTGCCGCTGGCGTCCTTCCAGCGGTCCCATATCCCCGCGAACGCGAACAACTCCCCTTCATTGATTTCAAAGCAGTATGGCTGCTTGGTTTTCCCGTCTCGCTTCCACTCGTAAAAACCATCCGCAGGAATCAAGCACCTGCGGGATTTCAAAGCATCGCGGAACGCGGGCTTCGTGGCTGCTGTTTCTGATCTGGCGTTAATCATCCTGGCGGCGATAGAAGGATCCTTCGCCCATGATGGAATGAGCCCCCAGCGAACTAGCGACAATTCGCGGACGGGCTCCTTGGGATTCTGGCGAATGACGGGGATAGGCTGGGTCGGGGCGATGTTGTAGCGGGGATCCCAGTCTGGTTCATCGGAACGACAGTCGAAATACTCCTCGACCACCTGCTTTCTCCGCGACAGTCGGTAGCGTCCGCACATTGGGAGATTATGGCATATCGGTCGGGGCATTTCACATCGGACGGCATCCCACTAAGTGCGTTGTGGTCAGCGATGTGGCCCGTGTTGTCAAGCGTCATTACGTGAGAGAAAATCAATTGTAGAGCGAATGCGGAGGATGTAGTGGAACGCCTCAAGCTGTCCTTAACGCAGGCAGAATTCGATGATCTCAAGACCTTAATGCGGATGAAGCGATGGGATTGGCCGGCAGTATTTAGCACCAACAACCGACGCGAAATTTGGCCGTTCGTCACGAACGGCTACACTCCCGAAGAAAACCGAAAGCAAGTGCGCGGCGAATCTCGCGTGATTGATGAGGTAGCCGACTTTTATCTTAAAGTGCGGAATGATGGCGGAAGGTTTTTCATCGACGATCTCGGCGCGTACTACAAGAACGCGGATATCGGTGAGGGGCTAAATCTGTTCGTCTGGTTCAGAATCAGCAAATGAGACTGGCACGCAATATTCCGGACGCAGCACCTAGTCGTCCCGCTTAAACCTAGGGTTCGTTGAAGCCACACAGGTATAGAGACGAGTTTCGCCGGTACTGAATTGTGATTGCGTTTCAGACAAACATTATTCTGTCCAACGGACATACTACTGCGGATTTAAGGATTTTCGACACTTGTCGGGTTTCCTTAATCCGCCAAAAAAGCGCCCCTAAACATGTGAAGTATGGTGGTTAGACTTTTGACAGCATACTTCACACCGAAAACAGGTGCCGATACTTCTTTCCTAGTTGTTCACGGCTCATCTTCGTCGCCCGCGCAATTCTCGTCGCCGTAGGTTTTTCCCCCGCTGCACGGAGTCTTTCGATAGCTCGCAGAACTTTCTTCGTTGTCTTGGCAACCCTCACCTTGTGGGTGTGGTACGCGCCTTGGCACTTCCTTTCAGTTAGGGTGAGCAAGGCTCTTGGCTTTTTTTGATTCACTACTGATGGGGAAAGCCAGAGGCATTCAACCCTGCGAGTTAGCGATCGCCGACCATGGGTGCATGTCGGGTAGTCCATCCGCGCCCAGCCTGCCCGTTCCAGAGGCTTATAAGTCGGGTGAGCATATCCCGACAGCACGACCATGCCCCGTAAGGAGATCAAGCACGCGACGAGCTTCCGATGCTCATTTTCCGTAATCTCGTGGCGATATTTTCCAGCGACCCTCGTCTCCGGCACATAAGGTGGGTCCAAGTAGAACAGGGTATCGATGCTATCGTAGCGCGACATTACCGTGCGCCAGTCGGCGCATTCGATTTGGACATTTTGGCAGCGTTCATGAATGGCAGGCAGCGACTCTATTCCCCAACGCCAACGCCTTATAGCCGCTGCCACTCCTTTCCGAGAAGTTCGGACGCTAAAAGCAAAGTCCTCTCCCATTCCGCCAAAACTCATTCGGTGACGGACTATGAAACGTCTCGCTGCTTCGACCGGGTCATCGGATTTCAGCTTTGCCAACGCAAATTCCGCCCGTGCATACAGCGTGCTTTGAGCAGCGGCGTGAAGTTTGGCACAGAGTTTTGGGTCTCGCACCACACGAAAGAAATTCACTAGCTCCTGGTCTAGGTCATTGAAAACCTCAACCTTAGCGGGATCCTTGGCAAACAGCACAGCCGCTGAACCGCCAAAGGGCTCGCAATACGTGCGGTGCGCGGGGAAATGCCCGACGATATGAGGCGCAAGCTTTGATTTACTCCCGAAGTAATTCAGGGCCGATGGGACGCTCATCATTGATGTTTAGCGCATACGAGAGGCCGTGGGAATTGATCAGCCCGATACCTGGCACTGGCGCCCTTGAAGGGGGGGCGAACGTCTGGGGCACTCCCATCACTCCCACATGTGATTTCCATCACAACGCCTTCGCGCCAGCAATGGGACTATAATTGCACCTGTTCCCGACTGCCACGAATTTCCTTTCTTCTAATCGGCAGCCGAGTCTAGGCGTTTTTCCACAACGCCACGCCAGTCCTAATGGAGGACTTATGAAACGCACTTTTTGCGTCTGTTTGTTTCTGTGTTTAACCACCACATTCCTGTTGTCCCAGTCGAGTCCTGCGGCTCTGGGCAGCACGACTAAAGCTGACCCGAAGGTTCAGGCCAAGATTCTCGACGCCTATGGGAAATTGCCGCTGAGCTTTGAAGCCAACAACGGGCAGACGGATGCGAAAGTTAAGTTCCTGTCACGCACAGGCGGATACACACTTTTTCTCACCGGGGATGAAGCTGTAATGACGTTGAACGGGAAGAAGCCGAGCACGGATTTGGACAAGATTGTGAATGCGAGCCACAAGTCGCCTTCCAGCATGGCTACGCCCAAACTAGGTGGCGTGCTGCGGATGAAGCTCCACAATGCCAACCCTGCTGCCAAGCTGACGGGCAGGGATGAACTGGCGGGCAAGACCAACTACTTCATCGGCAATGACCCCACGAAGTGGCGGACGAATGTTCCCACCTATGCGAAGGTGAAGTACGAAGGAATTTATTCTGGCATTGACCTCGTTTACTACGGCAACCAGCGGCAACTGGAGTATGACTTTGTCGTCGCTCCGGGTGCGAACCCACGTCGCATTGCTTTCGACGTTAGTGGGGCGAAGCGAATTCGCCAGGATGACAACGGCGAATTAGTATTTAAAGTTGGAGAAGATGAGATTCGCTGGCGCAAACCGGTCGTGTATCAGGAGAAGGATGGAGCGAGGCAGGAGATCGCGGCCACCTATGCCATCACGGACAAGAATTGGGTGGGATTCGAGTTGGCGAAATATGACACGAGCAAGACGCTATACATTGATCCGTTGGTTTATTCGACCTATCTTGGCGGCAGCAGTTATGACTTGGGGTACGGCATTGCGGTAGACAGCACAGGCAATGCTTACGTGACCGGATATACCGCCTCCACCGATTTTCCGACGATGAATCCCTTGCAGCCTACTTATGGTGGTGCCGGTGACGCCTTTGTGACCAAAATCAATCCAGCGGGTTCGGCTTTGGTTTACTCCACCTATCTGGGCGGCAGCTGGGAAGACGCTGGCCATGGCATCGTCGTGGACGGCGCGGGGGACGCCTACCTCATTGGATACACCGCCTCAGCCAACTTTCCCGTTACGCCGGGTGCCTTTCAGACGAGCCAAGCTGGCGGCACTAACGTCTTCGTGACCGAGATTAATCCAGCGGGTTCGGCTTTGGTTTACTCCACCTATCTGGGCGGCAACAACTATGACGAAGGCTGGAACATTGCCGTGGACAGCGCTGGCAACGCTTATGTCACTGGGGTCGCCTTCTCAACCGACTTTCCCATCACGCCGGGCGCATTCCAGACCTCCTACGCCGGTGACTACGATGCATTTGTGACCAAAATCAATCCAGCGGGTTCGGCTTTGGTTTACTCCACCTATCTGGGCGGCAACTCAGAGGACAGGGGATTCGGCATCGCTGTGGACAGCGCGGGCAACGCTTACATCGCTGGGTACACCGCCTCAACCAACTTTCCAACCACGCCCGGCGCTTTCCAGACGGCCATCGGCGGTAACACCAATGCCTTCGTGACCGAGATTAACCCCGCAGGATCAGCGCTGGTTTACTCAACGTTTCTGGGTGGCAACACGAATGACGGTGCCTACGGCATCGCTGTGGACAGCGCGGGCAACGCTTACATCGCTGGGTACACCGCCTCAACCAACTTTCCAACCACGCCTGGTGCTTTCCAATCGAACCTCGCTGGCAGCGGAAACGTCTTCGTGACAAAAATGAATCCCTATGGGTCGGCCTTGGTTTACTCCACCTACCTAGGTGGAAGCGGAACTGACTCTGGCTATCGCATCGCCGTGGACAGCGCGGGCAACGCTTACCTCAATGGCACGACCAACTCAACCAATTTTCCGATGATGACCCCATTGCAAGCAACTTATGGTGGCGGCATCTATGACACCTTCGTGTCCAAACTCAACCCCACGGGCTCAGCTTTGGTTTACTCCACCTATCTGGGTGGCAGCGGGACTGACTATGGGCAGGGTATTGCGATCGACACAGCGGGCAACGCTTATGTCACCGGTCAAACCACCTCGACCAACTTTCCCGTCACAACCGGAGCATTCCAAACAATCAATGGTGAGGGAGCTTGGAAAGCCTTCGTGTCCAAAATTCCTTCGACTACCACCACTACCACCACGCTTCTTTCCTCCGTTAATCCATCAGTGTCGGAAAAGCCCGTGACGTTCACAACCTCGGTTTCGTCATCCTCCGGTGACATGCCCACGGGCAAGATCAAATACCTGAACGGCACGGCAGTTCTGGTGACGAAAAAGCTCACATCTGGCTCTGCCAAGTACACCACATCTAAATTGCCACTGGGAACCAACATCATCACCGCAGTTTACGAAGGCGACTCCAGCAACAACGGCAGCACGTCAGCGCCCGTGAACCAAATTGTGATGGCGGTTACGACAACCACGCTCCGCTCTTCGCTAAATCCGTCCGCATATGGTCAAGCGGTGGTCTTCACGGCGACGGTCACTTCCGGTATCGGTGCGCCGCCTGACGGAGAGACCGTCTCGTTCATGAAGGGCACAACTGTACTGGGAACGGGGACATTGAGCAGCGGCACGGCTACCTTTGAAACCTCGACGCTTAAGGTCGGTACCAACTCAATCACGGCAGTGTACGGCGGCGACCCGAACTTCGGCGGAAGCACGTCGAAGCCGGTGAAGCAGGTAGTGGAGAAATGACCGCTGTGGCTTCCACGTAGGATTCCCCGTCCAACTGCCCCTTGGACGGGTTTTTCATTTCTGACGGAAAACTAATGATCCATCGGAGTCCAAGAGGTATCCATAAAGCTCTTGGGGTTGGGGTTGCTCTTGGTTTGTCTTTGGTCCCAAAGGCGAAGCAGACGACGAGCGAAGCGAGTGGTTTTGTTCTTTTTTAAGGTTTACGACGCGACCGAGCGAAGGCGAAGCCGAAGCGTCCGAGCGAAGCGAGGCGGTACTATCTGTAGTACCGTCTAAAGTCAACACCCTAAAGTCAACACCCTTCACGGACACTATGTCCGGAGGCACCGTACGGCAAGTGTCCGGAGGCTTTGAGGGCAAATGTCCGCAGGCACCGTCCAAAATGTCCGGAGGCACCGTTGCTATTTCTGTGTCAATACAACGAGATACATCTTTAGCACTCTCAACGGTACCCTCCGGACAATCTGTCATGTGGTGCTGTTTGGGTTGATTGGTTTTAGAGAATGTTCCCGTGTTAGATTTGCCTGCTTTTCTCTTTGGTCGCGCTGCCCCATCCTTACGCAAATGGGCGATTACCACTTCTTCAATAACATGATATTCCTTATGTGGGGTACCATAACTATCTCGCCATTCTCTGGTCTTAATCACTGTATCCTGCTCTAAT
>Ga0302188_10002802_pt1 | contig 12461 bp, 13 predicted proteins | sample II_Bog_E2_1_FD_198783 | JGI IMG/M metagenome (GOLD analysis project Ga0302188, IMG submission 198783) | Peat permafrost microbial communities from Stordalen Mire near Abisko, Sweden - II_Bog_E2_1 | ecosystem: Environmental > Terrestrial > Soil > Wetlands > Peat | place: Sweden: Abisko... | reverse complement strand
TGAAAAACATCTGCTAAAAATGTAAAATAGGCTGTTAAATTTTGAACGTGTGGATCAATAAATACTGGACTTGTCAAGTTATAATTTAGGGTCTGTCCACCCAAGCCTTGAGTAACTGTTTGAAATGTTTCTGGTGATACCTGGGCTGTAGAACCTGCATTTGCTGATTTCACAGTTGCTGCACTTTGGGCATTGCTGATATAATCAGATGAAGGAGGAACATTTATAGGTTCAATATAGGCAAATGGTCTAAGCTTCATTACTGAAGAAAGTAAATAGGGGGGGAGATTAAACAAATTTGCAGGATAGGCATTTGCTATAATCAAGGATGTAATATTATAAAAACTATCCCCCAGCAACAATTGTGGTGAAGAACTTGATGCTGATGAAGAAGTAACACTTGAAGTACCTAAAGGACTTTTAAAAAAACCTTCCTGAACCTCAGTAGATGTAGCTAAATTTGTGTCATTTAATGGATTTATAGGCACAGAAGCAGCTGCAATTTTTGCACTAGTAATTGGATTGAAATCAATCTTATAAATAGAATCAAAGAGATCTTTAATAATCTGCCCTATATTTCTACCAGCAAGGGAAGTTTCATAGGTTGAGATATCTTGTAAACCTAATACCTGACCTGTTTGATATAAAGAATCTTGAAATAGGGAAGTTTTTACTACTCTACGTGTTGCTCCAAATAATCTACTCCATCCATTACCACTTATTGTAACTCTATCAACTTGGTCAATCGTACTAGCAATATTCTTTTTTATAACGAACCCATTCAATTCATTGGAAAAAAGAGTCTGACCATTGGGCATTTTGGTTGTAAGAACAGATTCATATTGAAGATAAGGATCTATGGGGTTCTTATAATTTTGAAACGCTGGAGTTGTATCTGAAGTAACTTTATAAGTAAAAATTTGAAGGGGATTATTGTCAATTGAATCATCTACAGTAAAAACTCCCCATATGCTTGTTAAAGGTGTTGCATTTTTATACAAATATACAGAAATAAAGTCATACTCCTGTATCAAATCACTCAATCTTAATCCATGCACCGTAGATAGAACAGTAGTAAGATTGGTATTTTGAACTGTAAGAGGGCCAGGGGTAAGCCCACGATTTGATTTTGCGCCAAGAATCGGTAAAGAGCCTGTTGCAGGATTATTATTGCTAAATGTATTGGCATTTGTTTCATACTGAGACAACAACTCTAGTGAATTAGTACTCTGAGAAAATGAAAGTCCATTTTTTAAGGTACTTCCAGCAGGAGGAACTACTTTTAATTTACTGTTTACAGTTCCATAGCTAAGAGCTAAATCCTGTAATTCCACAGACCACGTATAAGTTGTCTCGTCAATATTTTGTTCAAATGAATAACCAGTAGCAAACTGTGAAATATCATACTTTGTAAAATAGTTTGTATCATCTAAAGGAATAGAATATGGTGTAAAAGTTGACAAAGAAGAAGTCACTCCTGCCTGTTGGGTAAAGGGGGGAGTGTATTTGTATAAAAAAACTTTTAAAAGTAAATATTCCTGGCTAACCTGGTCATTTTGAGACATATTCTATCCTATTCTTATTAAAATTTCTGTAGTAGATTTGTTATATTTGCACTGGCTTTATTTAGTGGAATGTTCAAAATATTCTGTAATCTACCAATAGCACCTTCAACTGCACCATTATTTGTAGTAGAAATTGAAAAATCCTCAATGGCAAATTGTTGCCCAAAAAGCAATTGAAAATTTATTGTATATGTAAACTCATTCAAATGACTAGTGGATGCTTCAACATCTAATAATGTAAGAAACCCTTGATACAATTGTGTCTTATAGAAAAGAGTTGATAGTTTTTGATTTCCCTCAAATTGTTGCTTAAGAAATAGAAGTTCCTGATAGGCAGTTTGTCCAGCAGAAGCACCTGCCATTACGAGCATTTCTGGAGCATTATACCAAATCTGATACTGAACACCACCTTGTGTAGGAAGCGTCCCGTATGACACAGATTTTGTCACCTTCATAGCTCTAGGATTTACATAGAAATTCAGATCATTAATTTTAACCGGATATATATTAGCGATTGGAATTCACCTTAGTTTGAAATTAGTAACTACCAGATTGGCCGCTGGGTCTATGCAAAATATTTTTACTAACCCAATGTTCCATCTTCATAACAACAGTTCCTGGTTTAAATGCTTGCACTATCTTATTTATTCTAGCATCAACCATAGTCCAGAAATTTGTGAACACATTTTCTATACGTTTAATTGGATCTACAATTTGGGCTAACGTATTAATACCATCAGCCATGGCTGCTTGTGGAGTTTTACCTTCTAATGCAGCGAATTGTTTACCCAGATCTGCCATATTAGCTCCAGGTCGTTGCATAGCAGAGGCTATATCAAAGAATTTAGGGACATCCTGCATACGAAGACCTGGCATAAATTGCTGACGTAATTGATCTGCTGCAAACATTCGTTGAGTGGGATCTTTAAATTGACTACCAATCTGCTGTAAAAATCCTCCCATCAAACCAAATACACCCCCATGTCTTAGTAAACCATTTTCGCCAAATACTTGTGACGGATTAGGAATCTGGCCCCCATGGGTAAAAGCAAACATACCAGCCATCTGTGGGAGGGAAAGATTAGCACCAGCTTGGGCAATTCCTAAAGAAATACGATTCCTTTCAGATTCACTAGTAGTTCCCATATTCTTTAAAAACCCGCCAACATTTCCAAGGACCATTGCTGCAACAGTTCCATCATTAGTAATATTTCGGAGAGCTTTTTGCATTTCTATTTGTGTAGAAATAGCATCTAATTGTGTTATTTTAAGTTTCTCAGAGTTTACACGAGAAGAGACAAACAAATTTGTAATGTCTCTCTGGGACATTCCCAAACTTTTAGTGGCATCTGTGAAAATTTCCATTTCTTTGGAAGCATCTGGAAGAATATTGGCAAATAAACCTAAATTACCTCTGATGGCCCCAAACCCACCACCCATGGCTTGGTCAACCATAGTACGAGATCCTGACATTTGGCCTATAATAGCTCGTTGCTGATCTCTAGAAAGTGCTTGTCCTAAATTACCAAAAGGACTTCCAAACAAATTTGTTGCAAAGTCTAAACCTGCACCCGCCCCAGAACCAAGTCTAAGACCTGCCCCAGCGAGTTGAGCACCAGTTCTTGTAAATTCAGCTCTGGTATTTAGCATCTCTAGAGCAGACCCTAAAATAGCTGCTGGAATAGCTACCATTGGATTGGCTATAAGATTACCTATACCTGCAACAGTACCACCAATAGGTCCACCAACATTAACAAGTGCATCCCGAGCCCCTCTGACTAAACCCCCAAATCCTGATGATTGTTTCGCCTTACGTGCAGTCTCCTCATTAACTCTTGTAACAGCCCTTCCTGCCTCCTCATTTGCTGTTACCGAGGCTCTTTTCAGTTCATCATGAGTTCGCTTACCAGCTCGTTCTTCTGCTTCAAATGCAGCAATTTTTGCATTTTTTTCTGCTTCAATACCAGCAAGAGCTTCAGTACTATATCTCTTTAAGGCAATTTGTCTCTCTGCTGCTTTATCTCCAATATATTTATAAAATCGTTCTTGTGCAGCCATTCCCTCATGAGAAGCCTTATCCCAACCAGCTCCAAAATTTTTAATCATCCCATCCATCGTCTTCTGAAAACCAGCAAGAGCCTGTTCTGCAGATGATGTATTAACGGAAACATTCTGCTGTTGCATGAAAGGATTAGGCTGAATAGGTTGCCCAGAAGGGCCTAGTAGATCTGCCAATGGAATTACCTCAGAAGTGGACGACCTTACAGGTTGGAACTACAAATAACAAATTTTACTTATTTAAAATTGATTGAAACTCATAATACCATTTCTCTGCTCGATTATTACTATCTATAGCAAAACTTACATTCTGTCTTTTAAACCACATAGACCTTGAATCAGAAGGATTTTCGTATAATTCAGTTTGTAATTTATATAATTCTTTGCCAATAGCTTTAATACAAACTATATCCTGTCCTCCCCAATAGTGGGACGTTGTATACCCCAAAGAGGAACAAATCTTTTCTACAGGAGTCTTAAAAAATCCAAGTTTCCCAAGAAACCAGTCGATAAAATTACCTATTTGAATTAAGATCCCAAATATAATGAAAAGTGCAATTACTAGTTCCATGTTAGTTACCTCCTCTTTCCATACTATAGTATATCATGAGAAGATAACAATGTCAAGGGGTAATTTTAGGTGTTAAAGAGAGTTAAGCTTTTACAAATACAGAGGGATCAACTTTTCTACAATTATTATCTTTTCCCCACCAAGGTCTTAAATTTGTATAGTAAAAACAATCTTTCCTTCCCTTCTCTGTAGATAAATCGAACATATTGCAAAAAACAATATGATCAATTTGCCAAACTTGTGGATTGACTAAAGTGTAAGTACCATGATTTTCCCAAGTCATACCTGGGAGAAATTGTTTAGATATATGTTCTCTAAGTTGTTCTGGAGTACAACCAACTATAGTTAAGCATTTCTTAATTGTAAATGGATAAAATCTTTCTCTCTTATCAAATAAAATTCTATTTATAAAACCCATTAACTCAGAGCGATATTTACAGGCTAAATCATAATTATTGGTCTTAGAAGAATCTCTTCTATTTCTACATTGCTCTGATTGGGTAGCCCAACGTATATTAGAAAGTTCATAATTACCCATAACGCTTGGAAAACGATCTAAAGAAGTATTAAATCCAAAACCATGTATTTTTCCATGCTCTAAATAGCTTTCCCACATGTCATCTCTAAAGTTTTCAAATTTACGCCAACGTTCACAAACAGTAATACCTCGCCCACCATAATCTTTGTACTTAGGATGTTTTGGATTATAGCAACGATCTAGCATAGCTGCCCATACTTTATAAAAGTTCTTTTGCAACCTATCATTACTAACAGTAAAACCATGAGTTCTTTTAGTTTTCTTATTAAAAGCCGTAGTATTCTCTTGTCTAATACAACCACAAGATCTTGTTACACCTCTTTAAAGATCCTGCAGCAATGACAACTTCATTACCACAATCACATCTAGCTTTCCATACTACTTTATTTGAGGTATTTCGTGTTTTAACAGATTCAATTATAACCAATCTATCAAATCTCTGGCCAAGCAAATCTTCAATATGAATTCTCAAATGACCACAAGAATTTATTTTACCCTGATTTAAGTCAGATCCTGAACTAAAAGTAATTTTTCCACATGAGCATAAACATTTCCAAATAGAACAGCCATTCCTCATATAGATAAATTCCTGAACAACTAATTCACCAAAATGTCTACCAGATAATTCTAATCTTCTCACCATAATTTCTAAGCCTTTTCAATTCGATCTAAGGATTCCCAATGCTTGGGATCTTTTAACATAGATTGTAATTCTTCAGGTGTATACTTCCCTTTTAAGTCTTTAGCTATGTTATTAAAGAAAATATCTGGAGTACTCTCCGTTTTTTCAGTTTCCTTTTTGTCCCAAATAGAGGCTGCTGCTTGAGGATTTAAAAATCTGCACAACAATTGAGTCTTAGAAAATTCGTCCTCTTGATCTTGAAAATGATTGGTTAAAATCCATGTATACTGGGCAGGTGATAGGTTAGAAATTTCTTGAGAGAAAGGAGATACATGGAGGGATTTTGCGACGACCCAAAGGTCTCGAAACGGGATTAAATCACTTTTTTTTTACTTTCAGCTAATGCAACCATAGTTGCATCTTGCTCTTGTGCAATTGAATCATAACAATTATAAATCTCATTGAAAATAGGAGCTTGCAGATTTTGAATGAAGTCTTTTGCCGTCTTCAAGTCAATCTTCTCTCCATTAATAGAGTCTAGAGCATATACTAATAGTGCCTGTTGAAGAACAACAGCACGAAGGGCAGGATCTTGACCCAATGGAGAAGTAGGAAGCTCTGCTAGGGCTGATTGCTGTTCCAGAACAGCCAATGTATGAATTGAAATTTTTAGACCTTGTTCAAGTCCAGGATAACCTACTTTTACAATTTCAAATTCTTTGGAAACACGATTCAAACTTTTAAAATTTGTCAAATCCATTTTATGACTCCTTTACTAATCTTATCTCTCCAACCATTATTTTCTAAAGTTCCATCCCAGCTATTTCTTTTAAAATTATTTTCTTCACGAGTCAAATACTGTAAATTAGACAAGATATGTAAACCAGAAATCTTTCTGCCACACAAAGGAATTATATGATCCACTTCCATTCCTTCAGGCTTATTTAAATAAAATTTTCTAATACCTTCTTGATCCCAAGGAACTATTCTTTTACGACGTTTAATATGGCTCTTTAGGGCATTTAATGCCACTATATCTGGATGATCTTTGCTGTATTGTTTTTGATACTCTATAAGATCCTGTCTTTGCAACTTATAGCGACCATTCTGATAATCTAAAAGCTTTTGTTTATTCTCATCATACCGTTGTAATTGACGTATAATAAAAATATCTCTATGTTCTTCATAATACATTTGCATATACGCTTTAATCTTTTCCTCATTTTCTTGTCTGTATTCTTTTTGTTTCTCATGTGCTATATCACTACTTTCACGATCCCTTCTACATTGTATACAAGATCCTTTTCCCCTATTATCTCTTCCTAGGATAGAAAGGTCATGACCATTAATACAAATTAATTTTGGAGATAACGGATGAGGAATGTATTTTTCTTTAACACATTGACTGCAACGTTTACTTTTATCTCTTCCAACTACAAATGTGTCATGTCCTTTTGAACAAAATTGTTTTAACTTAGTTCCTATTTTATGTGCCATTTTTTATTCCTCGAAGGTTTTGATACTCCATGAGCAAGGGTGCCTTCGAGTTCACCCCTACTCACTTCATATCAAATTGTTTCCACTACTATTATATCATATCTTTACATTCTTTGCAAGTATTATTTATGCGGGTTCTCCTATTACAGTAGATGAAGTATACCCCAGATCCACCCCTTCTAAAATTCTGAGATCCCCACCATTTATATTATAACTAGCTGATACAGAGTGAATCCACACACCTGTGAAAATTGTGGATTTTGTGGGAACACCAGATCCTACGGGAGCAATTTCTTGCTTGAGAATTCCAAAAGAAGCGTTATTATTCACAATGTCATCACCACTGATACCTAAAACTTCTAGTGCATCTGATACATATAGCATCACACGATCTGCACGAAGTGAATATTCATCAACAGTTCTTGGAAGACGTTCTACGGGTTTCCCTTGCTGATCTGAATCCAATTCGAATCGAAAATCAGTATTTCGACGCTGAGTTTGAGTGAATGATTGAATTGCTCCGAGCTTAGCTGAGCCAGTGGCTAAGGCTAAAAGAGAAGCGGGATTATTTAATGTGGTTTGATCCAAATTTTTTGGAAGTAAGAATAGTGAAACACTAGTTGACAACCTTGCGTTGGTGGACCCTAATTCGGCCATGATTTTTCTCCTTAAATTTCTTTAAAATCTTTTCTTTATCAAATTACTGAAGGTTAAGCCCAAGTGTTATGAAAATTATATCCGCTTCTAGGACTGGCACAATACCTACCGAAATGTCCAATCTCGTTGCATCGTTAGCATCAACAGTTACAACAGGTTGTGTAAATGAAACAATGATATTACTCTGTTGAATAGTTGAAAGGATCGCTGATACAACAGTAGCTACTTGGCTTGGTGTGTTTGCCAAAAGTTTCTGACCGATAAATATAGGGTCAAGAAGTCCACGTAGAGTTTGAGTTGTATAGTCAGCGATCTGAGTAACTTGGAAGAGTTGAGAAAGTACTGTCGAAGGATCTGTCGTTGTGCCAAACAAAACCTTTGGAACAGACTGAAGTGTATCAATCACACAGACACCTTCATTAATAAGTAAAGATTTCTCTGCTTGTGTTAAAGTATTTGTAATAGTTGCAAATCCAGAAATAACTTCTCGTGTCATTGGCTGTGCAACATCATAAGCTGAATTGCAGCGAACACCAGCTAATGCTGCAGCAACAAATTGGCTACCTACTGCTGTTGCAGTGGTTGCCTGTCCGATGTACATTGTATTCTTAACAGTTGAAGAATTCAAAAGAACAATACGATTATCATTAACTGAAGCTGCATAGTCAATCATATTTTGATCTGAATAAATTGCAACGGTCTCATCGAAACCTACAATAGCTGTTCTCTCTAATCGATTAATAGTAGAACTTGCGGTGTCAACATGTTGTTTAATTGCTGGAAGAAGCTGTGCATTTGATGCCCCTTCAAGTGAAACTACAATGCTGATATTCTGTGTAGAAAGAAGTTTATTCAAGGCAGCTTGAACTTTAGCAATAGGCGAACCACCATCAAATGGACTTTCTTGGCAAACACAAACTTCAGGAGCACCATTTTGGAATGCTAAACTTGCACCAAGTGAAATGGATGTGGAACTGCTAACTGGACCATAATCAGTCACAACAGCTGCTAGTGTATAATAGAACTTAGGAGTATAATCAGCAGCAACTTTAGCATACTCATAGGTTACATAATACTCAACACCAGCGAGAGGAGCTTGAGGAGTTTCAACAAAGGAACCTGCAGTAAAACCAAGAATTGCATTGGCTGTGCCAGTTCCAATATAAAGTGAAGAATCTGAAGTGGCAGTCGAAGAAGAAACTACGAGAGCCCCTGAAGAATAAGATCCACCAGGAACAACAGTTACTGTGTTGGTATCTAGTGTTACAGCAGCTGTAAGAGCAAATAGTCGTCCTTGAACAGTTGCACCAGTTGTAGCTGTTACACTTGCTTGAGCAAGAATAGTTCCCTGGAATGCTGTTGTAGTTCCCAATGTAGCAGAACTACCAACTTGCCAATAAACATTTCCTGCACTTCCACCATTGATGATAACAACAGAAGAAGCTGCAGCTGTAGTTAAAGTACTTCCAATCTGGAATATCCATTGTGCATGAGGATCACCTGCTGCATCTAGTGTCAAAGTACCTGTTAAGGCTGCTGAAGAACTATACTTATAGACACCAGCGGTAAGAGTTTTTCCACCCAAATCGCCCGTTAGAACTGTGGCACCAGCTAGGGCTGCAAATGCTGTATAAGCAGTATTAGCATCAGCTAAAGCTGTTGCCGCTGCTGAATTACCATTATTAGTTGTCCCTGTAACTGTAGGAGAACCTGTGATAGATCCACCAGCAGGAGAAAGAGCAGCATCTCCTGTAAGAGTAGTAGTTCCTGTATTTGTAATTGTGCTACTTGCAATAACAGCATATGTAGCTGCAGTAAGAAGTGGGGAAGGTAGAGGAGTTGCTGTTGAAGAAGCATGTGCAGCAATAGAATGTGCAATAAAATATGCATTCAATGTTGCAGCTACTGCAGTAGCAGTTGTTTCCGTTGTAAGAGGAATTGTTTGTACTGCACCATTAGCAATGGCTAGTTGGAAATTCAATCCCATCAAACTTGCATAAGGATCACTTGTGGTTCCAGTAAGTTGAGCAGCAAGTGTAAGCCATTCAACATTTCCACTATTCAATGTGAAGTCAACACCATTGTAGTAGACAATAAAATTCTGATCTTGAATATTCCCATCAATAGAAACTGCAGCAGGAGATAATGTATCTGTAGATCCACTGCCACGAGTAATGGCAATGTTCGATGCAGTATTGGTTTGCTTACCAGTACCAATAAGGGCAGGGATTCTTACACCTTGGCCACTTGTAGGCTCAGCATTAGCTTGGACAGTAGAGTAAACACCAGGTGTCGTAAATTGGCCTTGTACTTGAGGCATAGGAATCTCCTTATAACTACTAAGTTTTAAATCGATTTTTCTACAAAAAATTAGGCAATAGAAATTCTGTTTTTATGTGTGACGCAGTACTCCTAATACTATTAGATTTTATTATACTTTTGTTGTTAATAAGTATTGTTATCTACTTAACTTATGAAACGGTTAAAGTAAGAGAACCTGTGCCTGTTCCGGTAGCATTAGAAGCAGATAAAGTGATATAGTAAGTTCCATTAACACTAGGAATACCACTTATAAGGCCATTGGAGGAGTCCAGGCTCAATCCTGGAGGAAGTACTGGACTTGCTGGAGGTGGAACAGCAACCCATCCATATGGTAAAGTAGGATTATTTAAAGCAGTAATTTGATAGCTAAATGGCAAATTAACTGAGGCATCTGTAGCCATGCCTATAACCCATCCAGTTGTATCTCCCACTTCTAAATGATTATTATCTATTATATTTATAATTGTAGTGCTATGCGTACCTTGTACAATTGTGTTTCCATTAGCCATTCCTGTAGCACTTTCAACATTCAAATGAGTGCCATCTACCACAGAATCTACAACAAATTGAACACCATGACTATAGGAAGCACTTAAAGGACTATTTATAATTGGAGCAAGGGCTGTTTGAACTGGAACAGAGATCCCAATACTTGTTATATTTGTAATTTCCTGATTATCACTCCATTCACAATAAACTCTTAAAATAAAACTATTTGTAATATATTGACGTTGATCTTGAAACGTTCTTGTTTCAGTAGGCATTGAACGATCAATCATCTCAATGCCATTTTGTGCTAGGACAGTTCTAATTTCTGAAATATTATTATAAATCAAATCTAGAATTTTATCCCTAGCCAATGTATCATCAATTACATAGAGTTTAATATTCACATTAACAACAAGGCTAGAAAATATTTCAGATGTTGTGACTACATTAGAGGAGTTCTTTAACTCAAAGGCATCCTCTGGGCCAAGATAACGAGTCTCAGACGCACTAGCAGTATCAACAATCAAACAGGGCCAATCTTGATAGTTCTGCGGTATGGCATCTGATATAAAAATTTCTGAATTATCAAAATCGAATAGTCCACCTTGGGTTAAAGTAGGAGCAGAAACTTTTAACACAGTGGAAGTAGTTGCTAAAGTAATTGAATTACCCGCAACACCCGTTGTAACAGCTACAAGAGCAATTTTATTTGGGATACTATTTGTAGTAGCTACTACTAGCAAAGTTGAAGAGTGAGCATTAATATAGGCAACCAAATTTGCAAGAGTAATCTGCTGAGTGGCACCAATAGCAACATCTGTACCAAATGTAATATTATTTAGTCCAATAGTAAGCATATTCCCAATGGATGGATTACCATAGAACATAATTGAACCTGTAGCAGCTGATTCAATGTAATTAAATTCAAATGGAGGTACTACAGCAGTATTATTCTGAGGAGAGAATAATTCCCTAAGTTCCAGAATTACACTATCACGCACACGTTTTAAAATAAGGTAAGGATTAGCATTTGCCATTTTTTATACCTTTTAATAGTCTATTTCTTGCATGTCTATAAGATACTGAACAACTATTACTACAAAATAAAGCTTTTCTAGATATATGTCTTATAAATTTCTTATTACATTTTTTACATTTTAAAGTAACTAATTTAAAAAAATTCCTACGATACTTTTGATAGCATCGATTTGTGCAAAACTTTTGATTGGCAGATTTAACTAAGTAGGGCAATAATTTAGTTATTTTCTTACATCCCTTACATTCTATCAGAGTAGTCTTTCTAATGAAAATACATCGGCATTTTGCAGAGCAACATTTTGCCTTTAAAGAAGGTCTTTTATAAAAAACTTTATTGCAAATCTTACAAAAATGTTTCACGGGGGGATTAGTTATCTTACCACCTTTTCCCATACAAGCTTTAGAAATTTTACGACGAACCTTTAAAGATAATTTAGTTCCTATTCGAAACTTACCAAAACATTTTTTACTGCAAAATTTTTGGCTTTTTGCACGAAATTTCATTACAATAAAGACTCTTTTACAATTTGTACATTTTATTCTAGCCCTTGTCCGTTTAAAATAAACCAAAACTCTTCCCTTATTTCGACATGAAACACTACAATATTTTATACGTTTAACCTTGAAAGGCGTTAAATAAAATACTTCCTTGCAATACTTACATTCAACTTTCTTTTTTGGTTTAGTTTTTCCAACTAAATGTTTATTGCTTCCAGCGGTGGGACTTCTATTATACCCTTTCTTAGGATTAGCTGCATCATAAAAATTAATCCAATATTGTTCTCTTTTTCTAAGACTTAGGGGCTTCTCAACTTTCTCAATTACTTTAAATACAAACTGGTCTTCACCGTACTTATTCCAAGCTCTTTGAAGGAGAATAGAGTGATGCTTATTTTTATGCAAAATCGATTTATGTCCATAAAATCTATTTACTATATCTTCTGCAGATCCAATATAAACTTTTCCATTTAGTTTATTTCTAATTCTATAAATTCCACGAATTTTAACTCTCATACTACTAGTATATCATATTTATATTGATTTTGCAACTACTATTTATAAACCATTGGGCATCTGATACAAAATAGATCCTCTTTCAATCTC
>Ga0302188_10002791_pt1 | contig 12481 bp, 6 predicted proteins | sample II_Bog_E2_1_FD_198783 | JGI IMG/M metagenome (GOLD analysis project Ga0302188, IMG submission 198783) | Peat permafrost microbial communities from Stordalen Mire near Abisko, Sweden - II_Bog_E2_1 | ecosystem: Environmental > Terrestrial > Soil > Wetlands > Peat | place: Sweden: Abisko, Stordalen... | reverse complement strand
TATATCAGGTATTTGATGATCGAGAACGAAAAGTGAAGGAGCATCGATCGGAAAAGGAAGAAGATCTGAAGATCAGATAGCAGGACAGGATAGAAGTTGAGAAAAGGGTCAAAGAGTATTAGTTGGAGCAAGAACGCAGGAAGAGAGAGGAATACGAGAAAAACAAGGCAGAACAACAAAAATTACTGGATGAAATTGCCTTAAAGGAGGAGAAAAGGAGATTACTTCTGCAGGAGATTCAAAGGGAGGAGAATGAGCAATAGGCCAATCGTAACGATTATAATCGCAAGATTGAAGAACGAAAACAAGTGGGTCGTGACCAACTCGACCAATTCAAAAAGACAAACAGGCTATTTTGACCTGATTCATCGAACTTATTTCATAGATATAGCTTATTTATATTTTTGCAGTAAGATAATTTAAATTATCAAGATTGAAATTAAAGAGCATATGTCAGAAGTACCTATTTCAGTTAAATTGGTTGTTGTTGGAGATGGAGCCGTCGGTAAGACATGTCTTCTCACGAGGTATCAATTTCACTCACATAGTTACACAGAAAACAGGTTTCCTACTGAATACGTACCGACAGTGTTCGATAACAGAACTACTACTATCAGAATTGATAACAGAATCGTCAACTTAGGACTGTGGGATACTGCCGGCCAGGAGTAATACAGCAAACTTCGCCCATTGGCTTACTCCAATAGTGACGTATTTCTCATTATTTGTTCTGTTGTAGATCCAAGCTCATTTGTAAATGCGTAAAAGCTCGTATAAAATATTTAACTCAGTGGCATCCAGAATTACTGCAAGCTGGAGACGGAGCGCCTATTATTTTTGTGGGAAACAAAATAGATATGAGGGATGAGGCATATGGCAAAGAAACATTTATTACAAAGGAAGCCGGGCAAAAAGTGGCTGATAAGCTGGGAATCAAGTATTTGTAGTGCAGCGCCCTAACTCAATAAGGTCTAAAAAATGTATTTGAAGAGGCAATAAGAGCTGCCTTAGCTAAAAAAATAAAACCAAAAGCGATAGTAAATCCTCCAGTGTAAAAGGGATCAGGATGCAGTCTCATTTGATATGTACAATCATATCATCATAAATGTATTGTTATCATGTAGCATAATAATTTGATTCATTATTTTTATGAAATCTGGCAAAATTGATCGAAAAAATGATTGCTTTTTATGTATTAAACTCATCCAATAAAGAGATATAAACTAAACGGGCAGATTTATGCTATTTTAAATATGCATACCTTAATTATCAAAAATCATTTCCTTAACTAAGACCGAAGGGCATGAAGATCATATCGAGGTCTACCTAGGTGAAAGATTATTGATTTAAATTGAACTATTCGTCTTTTGTTGCGATAATTTCCTGAACAGCAAGATGTTGTGATTGCACTCGTTTTAACATTTTCATTTTCATCCTATTCAATATCAGAGTAAACAAGATCATCCTTAAAAGTAGTATGTTCAAAGCCATTACTTTTTGTGAGTTCAAACTGAAGCAGTTATGAACTTTTGCGGGGTATATTTGTTTTATTATTTGTAGTAGTTAACATTCTATTATTTATATATATACCAAATAACTGAATTATTATTGCAATTATAACTTCAAGTCAATGAAGATAATAAGATTAGTTATTAATAATAAATAAAAATTAATTGTATGTAATTGTATGCTATATCTTTAAATAAAATAACTTTCAAATTAGCAAAAATACATATGCTATCTCAAAAATAATCAATAGATTGACACAAATACAGATAAATAAATTGGGAATAATGTTAACTATGAAATTAAGAGTGATAAATTAATCCAATAATGATTATTTATTTATTTCTTCAAACAAAGATTTTATGATTAATTTGAATAAACCTAGTAAATTATTAATTTATAAGACGTAACTAATATATCCCCTTAAAGCAAATTTATTTGAGTATTGTTAAATCGCAGTAATATAAAGATCAAAAAATTAATTTCAGTCAAACATTAGCGTATTCCATGTCATTTTCCTTATCTTGGGAATTCTCATTTTTATTCTTCAAGATCGGCGACTTTGCTTCTGCAAAATTAGAATGAGCCAGGTCAAACTTGATAGTATCGTACAACTTTATGAAAGATGGACTTCTATCCTTATTTTTATTTAAAAGACCAAATTCTTTGTTTAAACCATTTGGTGCCATTAAATTTTTAATTTAAAAGTGAGCACAGTGTATGGACAAATTTGATAATTACATTTTTTAGCTGTAAGCTGACAGCATTTGTACTTTATCGCTACACACTTTCTTGCAAAGTTGACTTTAACATAATGCCTTTAGCTCATTCACGCAAAAGTAATCACTTAATTCAGCTAAATCCATCCACAACTGGCAACTAAAAGTATAGGGAACAACTACGACTCCCAGCATGATAAAATTACACAATAAATCGAAAGCAAAACCATAGTCTTTATCAAAAGACAATTTAATTACTTCCTTTTAGCAATATCTATTTGAAAATAGATTCCTAAAATAGTGGCTATTTATAGTGAGAAGGAGTTTATTAACTTTTATTTCTGAAAAGTTGCCAGAAGAGGGAGTGTTTACTTGGATGCAAGCGTCATTAAACCACCAGTTATTTCTATTTTACATAAATAATGCAAATTCTGAGTTTTAAATTTGAAAAATGATATTATTGTTTTTCTCAGAGCTTTCAGCTACTGACAATTTTAGACAGTTAGACTATTTTTATTAAAAATTTAGTAGATTGTCAACGAAAATTTTTCGATTAATTTTTTAACTTAAATAGATTCCATATTTTTGATGTAGATCTTGCTCTTCCTCCTCAAATTTGCCATATCCTCTATAAAGACATTTCAAAATATTGAGTAAGTCTTCAAAGGTATATCTGTAATCAATCTCTTCAAGGTAATTCTTAAATTCTCCTTATGACTTAAAATATCTAGCTATTAATCCGGAGTGGATGTATAAAGGTTAACCATTCTTTGTATAAATAACATGATCAGAATGCTCATTTTTGTTTACATAACTGAGATTAATTTCTTAGAGTTTAATACTACTGTTGCTTACTTTATTTGATAATTCAAAGATGTTGATGTAGAACAGATCATTGAAATATTATCCGTTAAATCCTCCAAAACCAATCATACAACTACCAACAAAACCTGCGCAGTGTCTTCTTCGAGCCTTTGGCTGATCGTTAGAATTACCTCCAACTTTGATAGTTTTGATTGAATTATTTTGGATGTCAATCATTAGTAAGTCATTAAGATCGCTGCTGAATCGACCAGCAAAAATGTATATTTTTTAATCATATACTACTGAGGAGTGCCCCCATCTTGAAAGAAAGGATGAGTCCTTAAATTTCCTTTCCACCCATTGCAGATCTTTAATGGAACCAGATTCAATTAAAGAGGTGATATTAAGTGAGTATACATCGCTAAGGCATCTGTATTTACCTCGACAGCCTGCAATAATGAAAAGCTAGTTGTTAATGATACATGAAGAGTGAAATCTTCTAGCGCAGGGCCTTATTCCATCTTACTTGAATTTAACTTAAGACCAACTCAAACTCTCAAAATTGAAAATCCACAGATCATCCAAATCGCTAATTCCCTATCCTCCAAATACCAGTAAGTATGGGAATTTAATTTCAGCAACATGATAGGTTCTTTCCCAAGGTGCAGGCTCATTCTCTTTTGGATATATCTCCACCCATGTTTTAGTTTTCCAGTCAAGTAAGTAAATTGCGTTGAATCTCTGTTTATTCGGTCCTCCACCTCCAAATATAACGATCTGTTAATTTTTGGAATTGTAGTTCATGGAGCAGTTAGAGCGTGGAGAAGGTTTGTAGCCAGTGGTGATTATTTATTCCCATTGCTTTGTGATTGTATTGTAAGACCAAACATCATTCATGTAGTTCGAATCTAAGTGAGATAAAAAATACCTGCATAGCCTCCAAAAAAGACTATCTACTAGCCCACTACGCAACACGTATGCCCCCATCGAGGGCATGGCTTTTTGTTATTGGTTTCAATTTTTTTCCAGGTTGGTTTCTCCATTTTTAATGAAAACTTATAATAACGAACTATTATAGATAAATCAGTCTTATATTAATAAAAAATAGACGGTAAATATAATTTCCATGATAGCATGAAATTGTTAATAATCTATTTAAAATTGACTATAATAATTTATGCTATTACCTATCATAGTTATTCTTATTAAAAATATTTTCTCCCCTTTAATCAATGATTAAAATAAATGTCATGAAGATAAAAAATATAAAAAGTTGCAGTTTACTTATTAAATCAGGATAGTACATTAAACATCAATATTAATGACCATTTTCTAATATGAATATCAACTAGATTAGCAAAAATATGTTAATTGGAATTATTATCAAGAAATCATCAGCAGATGTTATTCAATAATATACAGAGTGATGACTTAGTGAAGATCCTACACGACTCAGGATATCTTTTTTGTTTAAATTGTCCTTCATTCCCCATTCACTCCCTATATTATAAAATGGTATAGTTTTCTCTTTGCTTGATTTAAATCTCAGTTCGCGAGTAAAATATGAATTTGATTTTAATTTGCTATCTTTTTCATCTGCTGACCCGAATAAATGATAATCTGATGGTTTTGGGTTATAAGTTGCAGCCTATGGCCATTTTACTGTTTTCTCGCTTTTACTCTTCTTACGATTCTCTGGGACCCATTTTCCTCCCTTACGGTCAAATAAAGTTATTTTAGCTTCGTATTCGCCTACTCCAGGATATTCAATAGATTTACGCATGCTGTTCTCAAGATAATTACAAATTTCTGCTTTTCCTATATTGCTCCTCAATTTTGATTTATTTGGATTTATTTCAATTTTATCATAAGTTCCTGCTGCAGGAAAATTACTCTTTTTTTGAACTTAGGATATCTAATCGAAAATAGTCTTCCTTGGAGGTGATTAAATTTTAGGAAATTACTTTTGCTTTTGATTGTACGATTGAGGGTCATAAGTAAATGGTCCTGGTATATGAGCTTCCTTCTTTTGTAAGTCATCAATATAAGTTTTTTTTTTAGAACTTTATTTTACTCTCGAAGAAGCCAATTTATCTTTGGATGTTTATAATAGTTTTTCTTCTTTAATCTTTCTGGGGTCAAGATATTTGTTTTGAATATAGTACCCCTACACTCCATATGACTGGGCCTTCATCGCTATCGTATACATCTGTTGGATTGAGTCCATTGAGTAATTGGTATGATATTTATTAACAATAATTTTAATTGCTTACTTAAACTGATTTTATCTTTTATCTTGAATGTAATATCAAAGATAATCAAGCAATTTTGTATTAAAGTAGGCTTGATAAAATGGCTAATAATTATTCAATTATTACTAATAACCAACGAAAATGAAGAGATAAATTTATGAAATGATTGAATAATCACAATCACTAATCATTCAAATCTTTGAGGTGAAAGTTTGATGGTTTTAAGTTTATGTAGGTGGTGATTGAATTATCTGCTACATTTAATGCAGAATTCGGCAAAGAATTAGAACATCTTGATGATTCACCTTCGCAGCTAGTGTAAGTTTGCATATTATTTTGATACCACTCTTCAAAGCTAGAATGATTAAATCCTGCTTGATTGAGAGGTAAATGAGGGACAATATCACCATAGTTAATCACTCGGTATGTTTCAGGCAAGATCTTTGCATAATAAGTGGCAAACTGAGCGTTTCCAACTCTTGGTTGACCAAATGTATAAATGGCATCTGCAGTTTGATAAATCTATTGGATATCAGCAGCAGCTAGTATAGCAAAAGCACCTCCCAATCCGTGTCCAGTAATAATCACTCCTGCATTCCTATATAGTCTATGCAAGCTTTATATTTGTGATAAAACAGTTGACTTAACAGTAAGATAAAGTTCGTTAAAACTTCGAGAAACTTCACAACCACTACACTGACTGTATGTATCTTTCGCTGTTTTGAGTTCATTAATGAATGTGTTAACATTATCTGCACCCTTAAAGCTAACCACAATCTTACTAAGAGAAACTGAATAGCCTGTAAAGCCTCTAACTCCACTAGTGATATTTAAAAATGGTTTTGGAAGACTTATCTTATATTGTTGACAATATTTGCAATTCCAGGCTTCAATGGATAGGATACTTTCATAGGCTATGGCAGACATATAGGCCATTTCCAGCGCAATTGGCGGTTGGTAGGAGCAGTGAGTTATTGCCAGCAGTGCTATCAACAAAAGTATGGATATTCTCAAAGAATTCATAAGATATTTTAGTTAAGATATTATTAATCTAGGTTATCACATAAGATCAATAATATTATTAGCCTTAATAGCAATATATGTTGTTTTGCATCAAATAGATAATTTATTAAATAAATTGCTTGATAAGATATCTGGCATAAAGATATTAATATTTTGGGTTTTCCCTTAAATAAATCATTTAAATTATAGTTTTACAAAGTATTAATTGATGATTCTCGGCAAATCTTAATTAATTCTAATCATCCTAGTATGTGGATTAACATTGGGACAGCCAGCATAAGAAATCGAATAATCATTACTGATCTCGAAGTATTACCATAATATTGAGAGATAATTTTTTGTAGTAATTGGAGTTTAATAGAATTTTACTTCTGCTATATCTTCTTAACTTAGAAGTTGGTCAGGTCTCAATATTATTTAAAATGCAGATTAGACAATTAAGAACCTAATACATCACTCCAATTACCAAACTTTAAATTTTATGATTTCAAATATTACTGCATCTTAATCAGATAAATTACAAATACTGCCTTCATCGCAAATTACTCTCAGATAAATATGTCAAAGCTATTATTTAATTCGACCGTCATTGATGATATTCGCTGAACCTAAAAACCAATATAATATTTTGTCAACAAATCAATGGGAAAACGAATTATGTTCTCCTCAGATGATATTTGTTGCGAAAAATAACAATCAGTAGGATAATGACATAGAAAGATATCTGCTGATGAATAATTATCAGCAGTTGATATCCACCGTTCGGTTTACTCCTTATGTAAAAAAAAATTAGTCTTTTATTGCAGATAGTCGAGCTTTCCAATATCATATAAATAAACCAAAGATCTATTTTTTCAATCAGGAGAAGAGTATGTTCGCAATATACAAAACATTACTACCACCTCAAGCATTCAGTCATGAAGAAATGCATAATCCCACTCAAATTTATATTGCAGAAATGACAGATAATCTGTTAAATATTCCTAATATTTTGGTTTAGAGCACGTATTTTGGAGAAAAAAAACCAATTTTTATTTTTAACTTTCGAATAGAAGAAGATATTATCTTGATTGGAAGTAATGATTTTAGCATTAATTCGTTTATGATCGAAGATATGGCCTTTAAAAATATAACTCTATCCCTTGATAACAATATTTATAACGTCTATGTGCTCATAAATCCAGGAAATAATAATACATGGTTGAAGTTGATTGATTAAACTGGATAGATAATCCTTGAAGAGGCAAGCGGAATCAGTAAAAGATCTGATATTTTAAAGGAATGTATTGAAGTTCAGGAAAAGGTTATAGTTAAGGTTCGGGATAATGTCTATCCTCATCAACCATTGAAGGCAAATATTCGAGAGGAAATTAAATATCACAAACCGGAGAAGTAAATATTTATTCATTGAGGGTGGCTACAATGGAAAATCAAAAATAAGTGAAAAGTGCTGAATCTCAACTTCCCTCACAATCTCAACCAAAAAACGAAGAGCTAAGGCCAACACCGAACTAAAATGAGATCCAGAAAAATTTACCTATATCTGAAAGCCCTCAAATTACTGCTTAGCAATCTAAAGATATACCGGACACTTCAATTACTGAAGAGGAGAAGTAACTATATATCTCCAAGTGGACGATTTTTTTCTGGATAATTATTGTATCTTTTATTGTGATAGGTTTGATAATGTTGATTAAGAATCGAGTGAAAACAAAGATAGAATCTAAAACATAAAATGTTAGTAAAGCATTTTCTTATTTTTAACAAAAAATATAAACATTTGAAATGGAGTAGATGGAATAATCTTAAATGCCAGGTTAGATCTCAGTATAAACAGAGTAATAAATTAAGTGATAATTCACAATAATGTCTTAGATAATTGTATCTTATTGTTATTAATAAAAAAACAAATTAACTATACGCTTGATTTAGGTGATATGTTTAATTTAAAAGAAATAGTTCTCGGATATTCAACTTGCTAAATATATTTTTTACTTTAGTAAGTGCCACCAATTATTTTTATAGCAAATAAATTAATTTGTTGTCTTTGATGGTATAAATATTCATGCAGTCAAACTTGTTGATAATATAATTAAAAAAAATCCATCACTTTAAACTTTTTAGAAGCGCAAGCTTGGCTTTTGCTTTTTACATTTAATAATGATCAACTTTTCTTTGGATATCTATCGACTTAGCCAAACTTGATTTTTTTTGAGTTTGAGCTGCGCGCATACTTTCTTCCTATACTAAGATAAAATAATTTTTTAGAATTGCTTACTTTTATGGAGTACTTAGCTTATCTCCTTCGAATAATCTTTTCCAGTTGGAAATGGTTCTGTTTACTTTGAAATTCACATGTTTTTCCAAGGATTTGTCCTTTATCTTTATTCCTTCTGGCTAATGACTGGAGACAGACACATTTTTTTTGATTAACTTGTTCATTTATTTCAACTCTTTTAAATACGATAACCCTATTTATTTTGGATTCAGCTCGTCTTTTGTAAATAATATTACTTCTCCAGTTGTTGCTATTTTTTGTAGTTTGTTTTATCTCTTCGCTTATTACTCAATTTGATGTAGAAGTTCACTCCTTAATGATTCATCAATCTTGGGAGTATGTTCTGATTGTGCTCGCTGACTGTACATAAGCATTTTCATTATCTTTTAATGTTTAGCCTTCCTCTCGTCAGGCAGTACAATTTTTTATTACTACTGGACTCTGGAATAAAAATTAGATTTATATAATTTCTCTAATTTCTAATGAATCTCTTCCTGCTTTTCCCTTTCCTTAAATTGTTGTTTTCTTAATTATCTAGAATGTTCAAGCTGATACTATTGGAATTATTTGAGGCTTTGCTTTAATTCAATCAAGCTTTCGTGTTTTTTCGATTCTTTTATTGATTGAAGAAACTCTTCTCTTTGACTTTGTTTCTCAGTTTCTTATTTATTCTGCTTTTCAAGAAAGGCTATATGTGCTGGTATTTTTGATGCATATTTCATAATAAAATTGCGCGCTTCTTTTTCCTTCTTTTTGGATTATTCTTTTTCATTTTATCTCTATTCTTTTTCTTTCTGATAATTTTAATGCAATTTATTTCTCTCTCTTTTATGTAGCTATCTCATTTCCATAATTTTCGCTTCTTATTTACTTTTTAATTCCATTTTGCTTTATTCTAGCAAACTATAATACCTTTCTCTTTGCTTCTCGCCTTTTTCTTTCATTTGCTTTACAAAAACCACTGCTGACCGATTTTTTTCATTCGACATTTTCCAGTGCTCTCTTTGTCTGAACTACAGATAGTTTTGTCTCTTTTACTATTCTTTTAATTTGACTGCTTCTTAGTCTTCCTTCGAAAGTTATATCTAAGGATTTTTAGTGCGCATGATTTACAATTTTTAATCCAACTCTTTTTTGATTAAATCTAAAGATTTAACATTTGTTTCAATATTTAAAGATTTTGAACGTATATCCTTAATGACCTTTCTTTCCTTTTACTAAATAGCATTCTCCATTATTGGCAATTCTTTTCCAAGTTTTTATTTCCGATGATTTAAAAGAATGAGCAGGTAATCAGCATATGAGTTTTATAATCCTGTATATATCTTTCGTTCACTTATTTATTGAAGAGTTTTTATCTCCTTTATTATTAATTTATGATTCTTTAATTTTTTTCTTATTCTCTATTATGATAGGGTTAGTTGATTCTGAAAATATTCTTGAGTCTCTTTTCCCGCATCAAATTATAAGTTACTCTTGTTCTTAGCAAGTATTAAACTACCATCATGGTGAACATGTTCGCTCTATAAAATCATTAATAATTTTAATAAATTTAAAGCATTATTATTGTTTGTTTACAATCAATCTTTAAGCACTTTCATCATGTAGCTAAGCCTATGAATCCTGTTTGAGTTTTATATCTCAAATTCGCATTGGCCTTTAAGAGAACGCTTCGGCAGCTGCAGAGACCTCATTGATGGTTAACGATTGGGCATACAGAAGGTCATATTTGGCTGCTGAATTGGTTATTTTTTTCTAAAATCTAATCTTTCAGATACTTGTGATTCTATCATAACGTAGGGTCGATTCTGTTGGTTCTGTTGGTGATAATTCTGAGGATTGTCTTCCATTCCTTGAAGAGAAAATAGTCTAAAGCTATTTTAATGATTAGAAGCAGCTCCCATTTTTTGATTTCCCAAATTGCCTAAATGTCCAGAATACTTCAAGAGGGTAGGCTGGTCTTAAACTGAATTTTTATTGGCCATTCCTTAGATAATGGTTATTAATTTAGTTTCATTTTCTTGTGTTTTTCTCAAATTGTCCTATAGAATGGTGATTCTAGTCACCAATGATTATAAATTAGTCGGTCCTTCCTTTACTGGGGGAGACTTCGGTATTTGTTGTGTGTTACTGACTTCCATTCTCTCCTCCAAAGCATTTCCAATTTGCTTTAGTTTTTAATCAATTTCAATAAAAAATTCTCTTACGCTCTCCACAAGGGCATTGAAGGAAGATCTAATTCCTTCCTAGACTTGTGTGATGACTGCTGGAATTTGCTGTGTGGGTTTTAAGAATGACGTCTTCATAATACTGTCTGCTATAGCAACAAGCTTTTGATTTTGCTTATCGAGATCCTCTATTTGTCTTATTATTGATTCATAGTGCAGATCTTGCTTGACTGTTCCCCGAACATTTCCCTACATCGGCTTAATTTTTATCATTGAATTAAATAATTATTATTGATGAATTGTCAATTTTATCTTGTCAGAATTGGCTTACCAGACTTTTTTATTATTCAGAGTTGACGAATAAACGGTTTGTCGATTCCGTTGTGATAAATATTAAATAATGCATAGAGATATGGTAATTAAGATGGCTGACGGCTGCACCATCACTGACAGTCAGAGCAGTCAAACAAGAATGACGGAGTCCAAGGGTAAAAAGAACAGCAATAACAAAATTTGTGTGTACAACTTTATTGACGCAGCTTTTCGCAGAAATATATCCCTATTACTATCAATACAAAGCAGTTGGAAGAGTAATCCACTTCGAGACTCATCAGTACGCTTCTATTCATATAGTCCCCATTAGCAAAGTCAAGCCCGAACTTCATTCCACAACTTCATAATGCTTGTCCACTCAAGGTGACGCTAAATAGTACAAAACAGATCAAAAGCAGTCACGAACAACTATTAATAGCTACGAAATAAAAAGAATTAAAGATTAACCTTTTCGCTTGAATTAGCGAACAATTCAGGCTATAAGTGAAAAGATTGCTTCAGTACAGAGCGTGTATGAATCCAAAATTCGCAAGGTCATCGAAGATAATGCTAAGTAGCATACTATTTAATTAGAATGGTTAATGAATTGAGAATTTTGTTGATAGAAAACCAAAGAAAACTTGTGGAAAAAGACATTATTATCCAAAGACTAATAGCAGTCAGTTTGAGCAGACAAACTCCACCCCCAGCAGATAAAATACAAAGAGTTTCAGTTAATGTTCCTAATACTTCTCAGTCTAGCTTTCTATAAAATAAAATTAAAGATTTAGAAAGTATGTTGAGGGTAATAATATCAAATCTCATGTCTGAAGAATAAAATAGATCGATGAAAATTTAGCAAATTGAAAACCTCCTGGTCAGACATCATTTTATGAGGATTGCTTCCTGCTCATACAGATTGCAGAATTATATTAATTAAATAGATAAAAAATTGATCAGTTTAGAAGAAGGTATAAATAGTTTCACTCGAAAAAATGACTCTAACTTACCAGTGAGGAATAATAATTTTGTTCCTGATATAAAAGAAATAAAAACAAAGATAATGTAATTTAGTGAGGAAATATGCAATTTTAAAACAAAATAATTCAAACATTAGAATTAAGCAGTGGGAAGATTACAAAATATTCTCATTAGCTTACTTGAAAGAGTAGATTAAATATAAATCTTAAGAGGAAGTCGTAAATTAGGAAATTCTGCTGTATTTGACGAAGATGAATTCTTTTATCCTCCCTCCATTGGTAAGATATATGAAACCAACGATTAATATTAGCACTTTCAATCATAATCAGAGGAATAGTCCACTGATTTTCCTTCTTTAAATCACTCCGCACGTAAAAAATAAAACAAATCTCCAAATCAAGGCCACTACTAATCGCCAAAGTTGTCATATCGCTGATA
>Ga0302188_10002776_pt1 | contig 12527 bp, 16 predicted proteins | sample II_Bog_E2_1_FD_198783 | JGI IMG/M metagenome (GOLD analysis project Ga0302188, IMG submission 198783) | Peat permafrost microbial communities from Stordalen Mire near Abisko, Sweden - II_Bog_E2_1 | ecosystem: Environmental > Terrestrial > Soil > Wetlands > Peat | place: Sweden: Abisko... | reverse complement strand
ATATGAGATTATTCTGGAGGTTCCAGTTGAAACGAAGTGAGATGATTCAAAAAATTAAAAAGATATTCAACGACATGGATGACATGAATGGCCTCACCGATTATGGCGCAGAGTTGATTCTTAATCAGCTTGAAGAATTAGGTATGTCGCCTCCGTTTTCCCATAGCATGTTTCACAAAAACTGGCAAAAGAGCAATCGAACGGTTCAAAACGGCAATGAGTGGGACCCAGAAGACGACGATAATCACCCCAGAAGCGGAGCAGTATAATGGCAAAACTTATCTTATTAGTAGGTCCTCCTGGATCGGGCAAATCAACTTTGGCCAAAGAATATGAAGCTAAGGGCTTTGTTCGCATCAGTCAGGACGATCAAGGTAAAGGCGGCCACATGGATGCCTACCGTGAGGCTGTGCGTCTTAAACAAGACATTATTGTTGACCGAATGAATTTTAGCATCGAGCAACGCAAGAACTACATGGTTCAAGTTGCTGACGATAAAGAATATGAAATTGAAATAATTGTGCTTCACCAGCCATATCGTGTTTGCCTTGAGAGAATGCTCAAGCGCGAAGGTCATCCTACTATCAAGGATGAGAAGTCTGCCCGATCAGCGTTAAAGACGTTCTTTACTAAGTACGAGCGTCCATACGATAACCCCCGTTTTAAGCTTACTTTCATCTATCCAGAAGGCGATAAGCCATTAGCGGTCATATGCGACCTCGACGGCACCCTTTGTGACGTAGAACATCGTCGCCACCATGTTCGCAGAACAGACGGCCAGAAAAAAGACTGGCGCAGCTTCTTCCTTGGTATGGAGCATGATCCTATGATCACTCCTGTTGCCCATATTCTTGAGAAATTTCAACAAGATAACATAAAAATCGTATTTTGCACTGGTCGTCCTAGCGACTACCAGAATATGACTGAAGAATGGTTAAACAAACAAGACATGAAGTATGACGCATTGTTCATGCGCGACCGACACGACTCTAGACAAGGCGATCTTGTTAAGGAAAACATCCTTGATTTTGAGATATTGACAAGATTCACTCCATACTTTATTCTTGATGACAGAGACCAAGTGGTTAAGATGTGGCGCAAACGCGGCTATATGTGTATGCAAGTGGCGGAAGGAGATTTCTAGTGTTTGATTTTTTCAATAAAAAAACAGATTTTAAGCCGATTCTAGAGAATCTAGTTAAAGAATTGAATGAAACAGAAGAAGGGACTACCTACAAGGTTCCATATACTTCCATCCTAGACATTCAGCCTCATAATAACGCAGAACGTCTTGAAGTGGCTACCGTCTATGGGTTCCAGGTTATCGTAGGCAAAGGCCAATATAAAGTTGGCGACAAGTGCGTTTATATTCCTATCGATTCGATTCTTCCAGAGAAGCTGGAGCTTAAGCTCTTTCCAGAGGGCTCCAAGATTAAGCTCAACAATCACCGCGTAAGACAGATTAAGATACGCGGACTTGCATCTCAGGGTATGTTGATCTTGCCGCAGGACATTGCCGATTTGGTTAATCCTTCTTATCTAAAACTAGAACAAGACCTCAAGTTGATTCTTGGCGTTAAAAAATATGAGCCTCCAGTAAGAAACATTGGACCTGCCGGAAAACCTGGCGGACGCAAGAAAAATGGCGAACACCCAAATTTCCATAAATACAATGGGCTCGACAACATTAAATGGTTTCCCAATAAGTTCAATGAACAGACAGAAGTGGTAATTCAAGAGAAGCTCCACGGAACCAACGCCCGTGCGTCCGTTCTTCCTTTCATGGCAAACACTTTGATGAAAAAACTGAAAAAGCTTTTACGTTTGTCGCCAGCAGTAGAAAATTGCTACGGCTCCAATCGCGTAGAAATATCCTCGAAGTCTGGATATGTGGGCTTTTACGGAGAAGACGTGTATGGGTTTGCGTTTCACAAAGCCGATGCGTTCAACAAGATCAAGCTTGGCGAAACGGTATTTGGTGAGATCGTAGGCCCTGGTATCCAAAAAAACTACTCCTATGGACTGAAAGAGCAAAAGTTTATTTTGTTCGATGTGAAAGTATTACAAGCAGACGGATCTCAAATTTGGCTAACGCCCGATGAAGTTGAAGCCTTTGCCAAAGAACGCGGGTTCGACATGGTCCCTATCCTCTACAAAGGTCCGTACAATAAAGAGCTTGCTTACGCCTTGACCAAGGGCAAATCAGAGTTCAACGATAAGTCTGAGAAAGTTCGTGAAGGTATTGTAATCAAAGCTGCCAAGGATTACTCTATTGATGGCAACAAACAAGCCTTAAAATGGGTCTCTGAGGATTATCTTTCGGACCCCAGTAACACCGATGAACATTAGATGAAAGTGATATTTGTAGGCGATAGGCCAAGCAGACTGAATACTGATCCCAATATCCCGTTCGTCGGCACGCCATCCTACAGAAATTTATGTAAATGGATTGAAGAAATGCAAATAGTTGATTTCCTTATGGTTAATAGCCATGGAGTCAACATGTCGCTGTACAGATTCAATCGGGAATCCATGCTAACCGTTGATAGCTCAGGAGATGTTTACGTTGCCCTAGGCAATAACGCTTCTAGGGCTCTATACGGCATTCCCCATTTCAAGCTGCCTCATCCTAGTCCTAAAAATCGCAAGCTTAACGACAAGGAATTCATTGCCTCAGAGTTACAGAAATGCTATTCTTATCTTAAGGAGCGAGAATGTGCATTATCTGTAGAGACCTAGACAATCTAACACCTGAAGAAGCAATGCGTAACATTGGCGAGCTTCTGATCAGCACCAACGACAAAGATAAGATCAAACATTTGATTGAAGTTTCAGACAGGGTTATGGATAAAGACCAGCCCTTGGAAGCTAGCGATCCTGGATTGACCGAGGACTGGTTTTACGGTAACGGTGACTGATGGGACTTATAGATACACTCATAGTGACTAGCTGTGTAGGTTTATCTGGAGTCCAGCAGGAAGCCTGCAACAAAGCGCTTACTGCTGGTTCCAAGCAGAGTGGAATCGAAAACAACATGAACAAGGCTGAAAGTAAGACACTCAAAACCCTCGAAACGAATTCCGTTCAAAAGAACCATGATAATTCATTTGTTTATAACGGAATAGACAGATTGGATTCTGATGGCGGATACACAATAAAAAATACGGTAACGTGTTGTGAGTTTTGCAATAGGGCGAAGTTCTTGAAAACCAAAGAAGAATTTCTTATTTGGCTTAATCACGTAAGAAGGTCTAGTAATGGAATTGCTTAAATTTCCCCACGTATCACTATTTAAACCGTGCGAGCCGATTACCGCATTCGGAGAAGAATTATTAATTTTACTAAATGGCATGTGGGACGTAATGATTAAACACGGTGGGATTGGACTATCTGCTAATCAGGTTGATTTGCCATATCGCATGTTCACGATGCTTGGCCCAGACAATGAAAAATTATTCATCGTCAATCCTAAAATCCTACTTCGGTCCAAAACTCCAGCAAACGTAAAAGAGGGCTGTCTTAGTGCTCCAGGAGAATTCCTGATGCTTAATGAACGCACCATGTGGGTACAGATTATGTACCAAGATGAAACTGGCGGAGTACGATCTGGCAAGTTCCAGGGCCTTCATGCGGTGTGCGTACAGCATGAAATGGACCATCTAGACGGTAAGTCGCACCTTCAATCAAAAAGTCTTTCCAGGCAGGTTCGACGTGGCCTAGCCAAGAAATGGGGCGTATAGTGGACAACATATTGGAGAAACAATGAGCAACGACGGAAAAATCTTAGTGGAGCTTCAAGAGTACATGGGTTCGGATGCTTCCATTGCCAACGCTGCGTGGACTTCCACTTACGACAAGGACAAGCGCGAAGACAAGTATGATGACCCCGAAAAGGTAGCAAATATAGTTCCAGGACTTATCAAGGCTGGTCACGGTACGCCCATTGAATCGGTAATACTTCGCTTTTGGATTCGTTTGCCAATTTACACTGATCGTCAGCATATGACCCATCGTATCGCCTCGCACAACGGGCTCTCTGGCCGCTATCGCACTCTACCCAACGATTGGTTCTCGTTACCCAAAGATGTTTGTGACATGTATGACAGGCTTAATCCAAATCCTCACGGCGCTACCCCTATGGCCAAATTAGGCTACGACTCTATTTGCCAGCAAGCCTATTCATTTTATAATGAACAGCTACGCGAATTGAAGCTACAGGAAAAATGGGGCAAGATTACTAACGCTGAATTCAAGCGTGCCCGTGAAGTTTTGCGTGGAGTGCTTCCAACTGCTGGTATGGTAGAACGTACCACAATTATGAATTTGCGGTCATTTGCGAACTATCAGTTCCAACGCAACTCTGACCATGCTCAACCTGAAATTCGTCAGATCGCCAAACTGATGCTCGAAGAAGTCGAAAAAGCAAACGTGTGTCCGGTAGCTGTATCTACCCTGAAGTCGATTGGCTGGAAATTGTAAGTTTTACATAGCATCTGCCCTGAATCTTAGTATGAACAGCGAGGAACACAGTGACAATAGATATAGGCGGATACGACGCCAGCAAACAGACGGTCTTGAATTACTTCCACGGAAAAGGTGGACGCGATATCCAAAAGACTATCTCGATGATGGCCCAGGCAGCGCACGTACCCTGCATAGTGATCGCTCACTGGCTTGGCGTAGAGACTAATTGGCACCCAGACACCACACGAGCTATTAAACGACTTAAAGATTTTTACGGCTATACGACGCTTCTGAACAGACCAGAAGGCGCTCCGCCGATTGAGTAAAGATGAAAATTTTATTCCTAGATTTCGACGGCGTAATCAAGCCGCTCCATCAAGACTTCTCGAAAGAAGCTTGCAATCGCGTACACGAACTGCTCATAAAAGAGCCCCATCTTCGCATTGTCATATCTAGCTCTTGGAGAGCCAAGGGCTTGCAAGAATGCAGAGTGATTCTATCAGCACATGGAATTGATCCTATCAAAGTGATAGACGTTACTCCTGGCCAGCCAGAGCACGCGCTAAAGACCCGCGACCATCACATCAAGAAATGGCTTCGTGACCATCCAGCAGAAAATTTCGTAATCCTAGATGACATGGCAGAAATGCCGGACTTCTTACACAAATATGTGTTGACCAACTCTCTAATTGGTCTGACCGATAAAGACGCAGAACGCGCTCTTGATATCCTCAAGCAAGAAAAATATGGCTAAGCGAGACACCAAAAGAACATCGCACTACTCTCTGAAAATTCAGGAGCAGTCACTAGATATTCCTCCACACAAGTCTACCAAGAAGGCCAAGGCCAAAGAGCGTCAGGAAGGCAGAAAAGAAATCAAGGAGGCGACGTTTTTTCTCTTTGCAGTAAACACATCTTTTATTGATAAAAAAGTGTTTGTCAAATTTACAATGGATTATTCTTCTTACCCACCGCAGTTCTGGCAGTATAGCCCACAACATAGCTAAAGTCAAAAATACGGATATGGTAACGATTTCAGTCATTTACAGTTCGCGCAGTCTCAAATCGGGATTAGATGCTTTAAAAGCTTCTAGTTCTTTTTCCAGACGATCAAGCTGATCTTCCAAGAAATCGTAGGAAGCTTCTGAGTGGCCACCAAGCACTTTCTTTGTATTTTTTATAACGAGCATCAGCCATTCGCCTTGGTTCTCAGGCAATCGGTCCATCAAAGTAGGACCTTTCTTCTTGATTTGCTTGGTCTTTTTGCGCATTTTGTGTCCTTTGTAGATTTTATAATATCGTATCTTTTTGGGTAAGTCAAGTGCAACCCCTGATATAAGTAGATATATATGGCAGAATCAGAATACGACAATCTTAATACTATGAAACAATGCGCAAGATGTGGAAAGCACAAAGTTTTAGGCTTAGATTTCACATATAAGGCTAAGACCAATAGGGACGGTTTTAGTTCTTGGTGTAACGCCTGCCATAGTGAAAAAAGACTTATTAGGTATGCCGATTCATGCGAGGAGGAAAAAGCAAGAAATAGAGAATGGAAGAGTAAAAACAAAAGCAAGATAAATGCTCAGGTTAAAAATCGTAAAGAAAACGATGTTATGTTTAAGCTAAGAGGAAATTTGAGCGGAAGAATATATTGTGCCCTTAAAGGAAAATCTCGTAGCATTAGTACCTTGATCATGTTGGGGTGCTCTTTAGTAGAGTTTAAACTACATCTCGAATCTCTATTTCAACCAGGAATGACTTGGGAAAACTATGGATCAGGACGAAATAAGTGGAATATCGATCACCGCCACCCTCTTTCATTGGCAAAATCAGAAAAAGAACTATATAAACTGAATCACCATAGTAATCTACGCCCAATGTGGTCACAGGATAATCTTAAAAAGGGTAATAGGATTGAGCAATAATGAATAAAACGATTAGTTTCATGGTAAAATTGGATACTTCTGATGTCGATGGTCAAATCGACAAGATCAAGAAGAAGCTCACGGACGCCTACCGTCCTGGCGCTAATGCCCAATCTTTACAAAATACTCAACAACGTGCCGAGAACATGGGGCTTGCTAGTCCTCAGTCCAAGGCCGCTCAGGATGCTTATAAGCGTTCAGCCAATCAGTCCAAGATTGACCTGGATAGACGCATTGCATCTGAACATAAGGCTAACGTTGAGTCTCAGAAACAGGTCGTACAGAAAACAGCAGAATTAGAAAAGCATCTAAAGAGTCAAGAGAAAGTTGTAAAAGGTTCCAAAGAGGAACTGCGAATTACACAAGAGATCTTGACCGCCAAAGAAAACATCAGAAAGCAAAATGATGCAATCGCAGCTAGAGATAAAGTCATCAATGACGCCATGGACGCTCGTCAGAAGATGAACCAAACCAAGTTTGGCAAAGCTATGGGAGATTTCAATTCTGGCCGATCAGGTGGGCTTGAAGGTCTAATGGCTGGAGGCGGCAGTTCGATGGCGATGCTTGGCGGCGGTATGGCCGTAGGCGCTATGGTTCTAGGCGCAGTCAGCAAGGCTATGACCATGGCCGGTAACGCATACGTTGGCTACAATAAAATTCCCATGGAAGTTTCGCAGGCTCGTGGGTCCGCAATTTCCAATACGTATGGTCGTGAGATAGGCGCTGCCACTGGCGGACAGCAATCATACGAAATGTCTTTCATGAAAGAAAAGTCTGATGCGATGGCTGAAGCTAAGAAATCGCAAGACGTTCAGATGGCCACAGACGAAGCGCAGAGCGTTCATGGTGCATTGAATAGCTCCAAGCTTTTTACTCTTCCTGGCATGATTCGTCTAGGCGCTGCTGGCCTTCACGACGTATTTAATTCAAGAACTAGGAATAGAGACCTTGGCATGTTGCCTGGCCAGACGGGTCAGAATTTCCAAGACAAGTATCAGTTGTCTAATATGGCTGAACGGTCGCAGAACTATCAGACTACTCAACAATCAAAACGAGAAGCTAACCCGTATAAGACTCAGGCGGCTGACTACTTTGCTAACAATGGCCAAGCAAATCTAGCAACGCAGCGTTCGCTTGGTTTCAGCGATGAGGATTTGACTGGTCAAGGCGGATACTTTGCTCGCGGAGCAGGCAAAGGTTTCACTTCTTCTCAAATGACCGGCATGTCCCAAGATATCCTTGGCGCTGGTGGATCTAGCAGAGCAGCTAGAGATTCAGCAATATTCGGTAATCAAATGTCTCGTGACCATGATCTCACCAATGCTGGTCAAGTAATGGGAACACTAAGCGGTCAGCTTGGTGGAGCGAAAGAGTCTGAACAGGCTACAATCAAAATTTTAGCTGAAGGTATGCGTTTAGGATTGAATGCTGCCGACATGACAGAAGAGAATCGCAAATTCACGCAAACTGTTGCCGAAGTCGTTTCTCGTTCTGGCTCTACATCTCCAGAAGATGCAGCAGACAAAGCCGCGCAGTTCAGTCGTTTCATGGGCTCAAATACTATGATGGGTCTCGAAGGTGCCAAAAACGCTTTTGACCAATATCAACAACGATCATCGTCCACTTCTGGCGCATACGGCGTATTGCAAGCTAGTTCTTTCCTTCAAGATAAAAACTTGAAAGGGATTGATCCTCAGTCTATGAGCGCCTTGATGAGCACTAACGACGTTGATCTTAGCTTAGAAAATCCTAAGGTTCAGGATGCTTATGCACAAGCTAAAGCTAAGAATCCAGAATTAACTGAAGATGAATTCTTGCAAAGTATACATAAGGCTAAGGACAATACTCAATCTAGAGATCCAGAGCTAGATCAGAGACGAAAACGTTTGCAAACTTACATGAAGGCAAACAATATAGACAAACTTGATGACGCCACTCTCGGTCAACTTGACGAGGGTGCTCGCGCAGACTATAATAGGATTAACACATTGCAAGCCAATGCTGCTCCTGGTATGTCGCCGCAAATGGCAAAATCTGTCGCAATGGGATTCGTCAATGGCGTTCCGCAACAAAGAAGCGAAAGCGAACAGAAAGCATACGAAGATAGCTTAAACGTCCCAGGTATGCCAAGACAACAAGATGAGAAAAATTCAGCCGATGCTGCTTCCCAACAGGACGTTTTGAAAAGTTTCAGACAGTTTCATGACATTTTGGTTCCTACCGTTGAGGCAGTAAATCAGTTCAATGCCGCTCTACGTCGTGGTGTCGAATCTGCTCAGGGCACTCCAAACGAGAAACGTGCTAACGCATACTTCAATTCAGTTTTGAATCCTTCTACTGCTCCTGAGAACCAATCTCAAGCTGGCTCTGGCAAGGGCCATGGTAACTAATGTCTGATTCAAGAGCTTACACATTCTACATAGACCCAAATGGTTCTGGAACTGGTGAAAACAATTCTATACATCAGACCAGTCCAGCGTGGGTGTTGACGTTCGTTCGTTGGAACAACAGGGATACATATAGAACTACGACTACTAGCTCTACCGAAGTCAGAGATCCTCTTGTAGTTGAGAATGATTGCGTGCAGTGTTCCACTACGTCTAATAAGGGCACTCTTACTCCTTCTATGACGGCTACTCTCATTATGACCGACGTCAATTATGAGACGGCTGTAGCCCCAGGCGATTTCGTATTTGTTAATATGCTCAACTACGAAATAGACGCTAGACTAGTAGCAGACGCCGCAAGAGCAAAAGAGCCCATCAACGGGGTATTAGACGGATTCAAAGGCTTGTACAAGGTACAGTCTGTTAGAAAAGTATTATCGGTAGATCCCGATACTGGCACAAAATTTTATGCCTTCAAAATTACAGGATTTGCTTTTACTGAGTTTAATAACTCTATCTATTTTAATCCTTTCATGCTAGATCCCGATGTGGATAAAAAGAATGAGCTTCTGTTTTCTTCTATCATCAGTACAAACTGGGCAAGTTTGTATAATAAACGTGGATATGTAAACGTACAAGACTTAATAGCTGTTCTAATCCAGAATTTTATAGGGACTGGAAATACAAGTAAGGGTCAAACTAATAAGAAAGGCGTTCCACAAAACTTCAACACGCATTTTTACATACCTAGACTTGTAGGAAGATACCTAGGATTAAAAAATGCTAAGGCAGCAAAGGACGTATACAACTATGTTTTTGGAATTCAAAAATATGCAGGGGCTCAAGCAAATAGTACTACCCTTTCTTCTGGTTTGAATCCGCAAGGATTGGTACAGAGATTTAATCGTTTTTGGTACACCCCAACTCCATGCGACGGAGACAGCATGTTAAAAGCTGAATTTTGGAACAACGTAAAAGCTTGGTCCATATTGAACCAGTACACGAATGGTCCCCTTAACGAAATGTATACTTGTTTTCGCGTGTCTCCTGAGGGGACCGTAATGCCTACTTTGGTATTTAGACAAATTCCTTTTACTACCGAAGATTTCAAGGGCACCTCGCTGCCTACTACCAAATTCATGAACCTCCCAAGATGGAAGGTTAATCCGGCACTAGTTGTTGGATTTGACATAGGTAGAGAGGAAGCTGCAAGGATCAATTTCGTTCAATATTTTGCTAGATCTACCATTGATGTCGGCGGAACAGCGCTATCTTTGGAAATTGCCAAGAAGAACTATTCATATGACATTAGAGACGTTCAACGAAGCGGACTACGACCATACATAGTAGTGACACAGTTCAATGAGCCTTCTGTCGGTCAAGGTCTAGCCTTTAAGAGTCCTTTATGGGCCAAAATCGTTGGCGATTCTCTTATAGGTGGACACCTTAAGATGAATGGCACTTTCACATGCATCGGCTTAGAAGATCCAATTGCGACTGGGGACAACTTTGAGTTTGATGGCGTAGTATACCACATAGAACAAGTCACCCACAGCTGCACAATAAATCCTCAAGATGGTAAGAAGTCGTTTAGAACTAACATAAGCGTAAGTAGCGGAGTAAGCATTTCTAGCAATGCAACTTATGGGACTAGGTATTCTGAAATGGTCGATCCTCAAGGTCAACAGAAACGTATCAACGATTTTGCAGCAAACGCTTTGTTGCCTGGCGTGTCTGAAAGTCAGGACACGGTTTATCGCGTTATCAATCCTGACATTGACGATAAGGGTGCGTTCGACCCTAAAAATAACAATCCGTTCCCACAGCCTAATACTAAGCAGGGTGGACAGAAAACCAGCGTTAAGAATAGGAACGGTAAAACATAATGAGCGGCAATTACTTAAAAAACGGAGCAGTCCTTCCACATGGATTGCTAACCCACAGCAAGAACGATCTCATGGACGGCTTCAACAAAAGCTACAAAGCCTATCCGATGCGTCTTGGTATCATTCTTAAATCTTATCCTGTAACGGATGACGGCAACGTATCTAAGCTAACCGCTGAGTATGACGTACAAGTGTTTGAGCAGAATGAAGATAAGAGTGCTACGACTATCATTTATAAGAACTGCATGTCCTCGGAAGGTCTTGGCTCAATCGCCGATTACTTCGAGAGAACCCTACGTCCTCTAGAGAACAATTCCAACAAAGGCCTTGGCGTCCCGATAAAGGGACAAGATGGCGCTGTTGTTCTGATTCTTTGCCTTGATGCTATGTCTGATAAGGCTATTATTATTTCTTCGTTGACCCATCCAGATCGCAAAACCAACATTCAAGATGCTGGCCCTCAATTGGCTGGCGAATTCAACGGTGTAAACATTAAGGTAAATTCTGACGGCAGCACTAGCATTACGTTCAAGGGTGCCACTAAGAATGACGGCACACCTGTCGATTCTAGCCAAGGCAATACTGAACTGAGCATCGAGAAAGATGGCTCGTATCAGGTTCAACATAAGACTATTACTGAACGCCTAGACAAGAATGGCAAGTATAGTCTTACAACTGACGACGATATTTCAAACACGACCAAGACTAGCTACAACCTGACTACTACAAAAGACATCAATATGACGGCTTCAGGCGATATGACTGCCATGATGACCAAACTCACTATGACTGCCTCTGGCTCTGCAACTCTTAGCATGGATAAACTGAGCATTACCGCCAAAGGCGATGCTACTCTGATGGGTCAGACATTCCAAGCAACGGCTCAATCTATGGCTGGCATAAAAGCTCCTCAAATCGTAATGGACGGGCTAACGTCTATTGGCGGTCAAGGCGGTCAGCCAATCCTCCTGTTATCGGCAATGTTCATTGGGACTGGTAACTTAGGCCTTCCTGTTATTTCTCAAGCGATTTCTGGCTTTTCAGTTATGTCGTTGGCGACATAGGAGTATCTGTGACTATCGGCGAAGTAGCTTTGCAAATGTGGCCCTGCTGGATGCTGGGCATTTTAATGATCGTACTCACTTTCAGATCTGAGTACAGAAACATCCTACGAGTAGAATGGAGACCGCTGCTAAAATTCATCAGACTTCTGTGCGTCATCGCTTGTATGCGATTCGTCATGCTCAAATTCCTCGCTCCAGAGGCAATGGTAGAATCTGCACGAAACATGGCTCACTTGATTCCTTGGCAAGCACTACTTGGAACATTTTGGGAAGACGCCTGTCACTCTATGCCACTGGTCCTAGCTGGACTTATGTGGGGAGCTTCTCGTTGGTACAAAGTCCTTGCTCCTGTAGCCCTAGTCTTAGTAGCCGCGTCGTTTGGTTCTGGTCACATCTATCAAGGTGTTGTTCCAGCATTCGCAATCTCGTTCTACATTCCAGTGGCCATGCGCCTAGGAAAGCAGTACGGCTTTGGAACTGTTATGATTTGTCACATACTCTATGACCTTTCAACCCTGCTCTCAATCAAATGGATTTTGGGGTAACGTGTCAGAAGAGAAACCAAAAAGCGCTTATGGTGCGTACACAGAAGAAGAAGTCATACTCGTGGAATATGGAAATTATTTCATTCAAGTTGGAAGTGACATCTTCTCCTTCGATGGAAAGATGGCCTTTTCTCGTCAAAGGGCAGAATATTTCTACGATGGAATATTTAAAGACTTGACAGCTATGAAGGAAAAGGGTAATCCTAGAGAACAGGAAGATGGGAAAAGCTGTCTCCTGCTGCTACGTATCATA
>Ga0302188_10002769_pt1 | contig 12544 bp, 13 predicted proteins | sample II_Bog_E2_1_FD_198783 | JGI IMG/M metagenome (GOLD analysis project Ga0302188, IMG submission 198783) | Peat permafrost microbial communities from Stordalen Mire near Abisko, Sweden - II_Bog_E2_1 | ecosystem: Environmental > Terrestrial > Soil > Wetlands > Peat | place: Sweden: Abisko... | reverse complement strand
GCATTGGGGAGATTGGGATCATCGCTCCCGTGTCGCATCCCTTCTGCGGACACTGCAGCCGCATCCGCATTACCTCCGACGGCAAACTGCGAACTTGCCTATTCTCTTGTTGGGATCACGATCTTCACGAACTCATGCGCCGCGGCGCGAGCGACGAGAAGCTCGCCGAATTCATCCTCAACGTTGTAGAGAAAAAAGAAGAACGCCACCACATCGGCGAGCCAGGATTCGTTCCCGCTTCTCGTACCATGGTGCATATCGGCGGCTAGGGCGGCGTGCACTGTGTTCCGATGAAACCTAAGTGTGCGTGGGATTCACCACCGGACAGCGCGCCCAATGTCCCGCGCCGACTTCCACCAGGGGCGGCAATTGGACAGCACAGTTCGTAATGCGATCCGTGCAGCGCGGTTCGAACGCACATCCCGCAGGCAGTTGAGCGATGTTCGGGACGCTTCCTTCGATCGTTGCCAGGGGACGACTGCGGTCTGTCGCAAGCGTCGGAATCGCGCGCAGCAATCCCCGCGTATAAGGATGAGCGGGCGCGTGAAAGATAGCCGATTTCGCGCCCAGTTCCACTATGTTTCCCGCGTACATGACGGCCACGCGGTCCGCAACATGCGACACCACGGCCAGGTCGTGCGAGATGAAGAGCATCGCCAGCCCAAACTTGCGGCGAAGCTCGTTCAGCAGGTCAAGAATCTGCTGCTGGATCGTGACATCGAGCGCGGTCGTAGGTTCGTCCGCAATCAGCAACTGCGGACGGTTCACGATCGCCATCGCAATCATGACGCGCTGTCGCATTCCTCCTGACAATTGGTGCGGATAACTACGCGCGCGCTGCTCGGGATCAGGGATGGCAACCTCGCGCATGCCTTCAATGGCGCGTCGCATCGCTTCCGCCTTCGAGACCTGGTGATGAGCTAGCACGGCTTCCGCGATCTGCTCGCCGACGCGCATCACAGGATTCAACGCCGTCATCGGTTCCTGGAAGATCATCGCCATGCGCGATCCACGCAATTCACGCAACTGGTTCGAGGAAAGACGCGTCAGGGCGCTAGCCGAACCGTCTCCATCCTGAAACGTGATCTCGCCTCTGACCAACGCCGCGGACGGGAGCAGTCCCATGATCGCCAGCGAAGTGATCGATTTTCCCGATCCCGATTCGCCGACCAGTCCCAACACCTCTCCTGGTGCGATGGAGAATGACAGGTTACGCACAGCCGCGACTGGCGCGGCAATACGGGGTGGGCTCTGCGACCCAAGTGCTCGTCTTGAGCGCGATTGCGGGAACTCGATGGTCAGATCGCGGACGTCTAGCAACGGGCGCACGAGAAGTATGGTATCAGCCGAGAGGCTGCTACTCGCTCATAGGCGAGAGTCCTTGCCAAAATGCGCCTACTTCTTAGGCCGCGATTCCGGAGGCACCAAACCGGCGACGCGATAATAGACAACCAACTGTCCGTAATGTTCGCCAGAATGCTCGAGCAATCCCCAAGCCATGTCAGAGACGCGTGTCTGCTGATTCGCAAACGGATCGACGACCAAATCGTTCAAACCCTTGTCGCCTTTCTGCTTGATCGCAGCTGCTCCGTCGGCAAAGGACTTCTTCACAAACTCGACCACCGCAGCTTTCGTCTTGTAGTTGGCGCGCTTCGGGTCTTCTTCCGCAGGAGGTTTCTTCCCCATCGCAGGATTTGTGAAGAAGTAATTCGCATTCGCAGCGTGCAGTAGCTGTTCGGCAAAGCTGCGTTCAGCGGGAACGGGCTTGAAGTCGTACTTATCCTCCGGAAAATCTTCCGCCATGGCAACCAGCTTGCGTCCAATATCGTTCCAGTTGTCCAGCAAGGCTTGCGACGGACTCACGGCAGGTTTCGGTGAGGCATCTTTCTTCATCGCGTCTTGCGCGGACGCGGCGACGACGACGACCGAGACGGCGAGAACCACGGTCAGGATGTGCTTGCTCATAATCTGATTCATCGAAAATTCCTCCGTAACCATCCTTAATTCAATCCCACTTTGGCCAGCATCTCCAGAAACTGCTTTTGCGTTCGCATGTCAATCGACTGCGTTACCAGTTTCCCTTCGCGATCGTAAACAAAACTTCGCGGAATGCCTTCGACCAGAAACAGGTCATTCACCTTGCGTCCAGGATCGAGCAACACGGGAAACGTCACCTTACGCGCGGCGATAAAGGGCGCGACTTTCGCGGCCTCTTCGTCCGAGATTCCGAGCACCACAAATCCCTTGGACTCGAAGCGCTGGTAAAGCGTTTCCAGATCGGGCATCTCTTTGCGGCAAGGCGGGCACCAAGTCGCCCAGAAGTTTACCAGAACGACTTTGCCGCGCAACTCCGAAAAGGTCCAAGTCTTTCCCGCTAGATCTTTCAGCGTGAATTGGGGATGCTCGCGCTGGCGATCTTCTTCCTCAAGTTGCGCCAGCGCAGCGTGAAACTGTCCATCGTCATTACTAAACTCGCTCGGCGACGCGACATGCTCGTAGCGGACCAAGGTCGCGAGTTCGACATACGGATCTGCTGGCTCGCGCTTGATGAATGTCGCTTTGCTGCTTCCAGTTTTCGCATCGTTGCTCGGAATTAATTCTGGCCTGACTTCCTTCCACGGAACAGGACGCTCGCGCAAGGCATCGGCCAACGTTGTCGCGACTTCCTGCAGAGTCTCGTGTCCAAAATCGCCTTCGGTGGAGAGGTTGGCTAATCCCACGGCGAGCCGAAGCTTGTTCTCGGTTGCTGGCAGACTTCGTATCTTCAGAGCGACGTCTTTGGTCGTGGATGCTCGTACATCATCGGGCAGAGCGCGCAATCCGTGGATCTGCGCGGCGATCGGCTTCTCATCGGCGCTCCAGACCACTTCCTTCTGCTGCGCAGAGCTGACTTGCGATGCGAGAGTCGCGAAGCCAAATATCGAGACAACACAAACGTAGAAATGCACTCGAAGACGATCGATTCCTAGTCTCATGAGCAACTAGCTTAACACCGTATGAAGGGGCAGATGAACATTCGCGCAACGCTAGATCAGCTTGCGCACCAAGTCTGCGACTCTCTGTTTGGGGCGTTATCTGTTATGTTTCCCGATGAACGCGATCACGTTTGGGAGGCGACCTCAATGCGCTGCAATGGCCTGTCAGCAACCATCTTTCTTGTCGTTCTTTGCGCCGCGGTCGTGATAGTCGCTTTGATTCCGCGTGTCGCGGCGCAGGAGGATGAAGCTTCCGTGCGCGCGCAGATTCTCGCGCTGGAGAAGGCTTGGAATCAGGCGTACAAATCCGGAGACATCAAGGCTCTGTCGGCGATTCTCGATAACTCGCTTGTCTTGGTCGAAGACGATGGATCGCTGAAAACCAAGTCGGAGTTTCTTGCGACCGTGAAAGCCTCGTCCGGAAATGACGAGCAAGTCGCTCCCGAATCTCTGACCGTTCGCGTCTTTGGCACAACGGCGATTTCGATTGGAGTTCTTGCGGTGAAGGAATCCAAAGGCGGAAAGACGGTTACGCATCGCGAACGCTTTATTGATACGTGGATTTATAAAAATGGATCGTGGATCTGCATCGCAACGGACGCGACTCCCATGATTCATGCGGGATCGTAGGATTTTTCCCGTTTTAGAAATGTTTACCAGTTAGTACTCCCACCCCCCTCCCCCCTGGTCTTCTGGAATCATGAGGTTAGCGGGAAATTTTTGCTTTGGTCTTTGAATCGAAAGGACTTATATCAAAGTATTCCGGAATAAGGACTTACGGGAGTTTTCCGGGTTTTGAGGGCCTCCGAAAGGGCGGGAAGCGGGTCGAGTGCTGTTGATTTCGGCGCTTGACCGGGCCAGGCACACGCTTCGCTGCTGCGATCTGGAGTGATTGTTTCATTGGGTGAGGCAGGGTGTCTGTGATGTGGGTACGAGAGTTTTGTGATGAAAAATGTACGTACATTGCAGAGAGAGGATAAGGATGAGGAATCCCACTCGGCTACCCTCTCGAAATCACCTGAACTGGAGATACAAGGACTTGCGCTTTCCATTCGCAGGTTCCCAAAGGGACAATTCTGTGGAAACAAAAGCACTATAATAGGCGAAGGGAAGGCGTATGATTACCCACCTCAAGGGGCTGTAGTTATGGCAGACCGTCAACAGTTTTTTCGTCCCATTGAGGCGGATCCGGAATTGGCCAAGATTTTGGAGGCTTCGAGGACAACCGCTGTTACTGAAGAGGAGTTGCGCGAGCAACGAATCAGTTTCGCGTTCGGGAATGCTCCACAGGATTCGCAAGATCGCATCACTAAGGATAGTTTAAGGCTTGCGTCCGAACACATAAACTGCTGCCGTAAGGCAGCAGTCAGCACTAAATTTCATGTCCGTTAGAGAAAAAGACGATCCCGCCCTTTATACCAAGATCCAAGAACAAAACCTTCTACGGCAGTACGACCTGAACCGGATCGTCAGTTGTTCGGTGTCGGATTTATCCCAAGGCTCCGCCAAAAGCATGGATGCACAGCAATTTTCGTAGTCGGTGTTATCTCAGCAGCCGAGACTGATCGGCGCCCCATTGCAGACCAGGTAACAGCCTCAAAACTCTCGAGTTTGAGACCAACCAAACTCACGCGATAGAAGAAGACTACAAGCCAGTTGCGAAATGCGGTTGTTTGCGTTGGATCATTCTCAATATCTTTCAACGCCGCGGCGAGCTCCTCGTCTATTAACTTCTTGCGGTCTAGAAGACGAATCGCGAGACTCACGCATTGCTCATCCGTGATGTCTTGCACCATAAACCGTGCCGGCCGGTTCTTTAGCACATCGACTAGGGTCAGGAGTTCGGGATAGTCCGCGACCCACTCGTCCGCCAATGACCGAAGTCGTTGTCGGGAATACTCCCCCTCAGCTTCCTTCAGCATTGCAGTCGTAACCGTGGGGTTGTCGCGCGCCTGCCTGATACAGGCGTTAAAAAAAATAATCATGTCTCTGGGCCGCATCAAAGTTCGGTCTAAGATGTAATCTATGGTGGACTGTTTGTCGACGGTTCGTGGAAGTAGATCTTTATGGGACACGGATTGCTTTGTGTACGTCTGCCTAACCATCCGATCAATCCTCTTGTCAAGTAACTCCGTTAACTGATCTGCGGTCCAGCTAAGGTCTAAGTAGAGCGATTCGTATTTTTCTTCCTGGAACCCAGGACCTCGTGAAAGGCGTATCACTCTGTCGATAAGGTCGTATCGTAGGGCGATTATGATTTTAGCGTGCCGAACCTTGCAGAAGTCTCGGACGGTTTCGATGAGTGCACGGATCAAGAGATATCTCACGCCTTCCTCGACCCAGTTCTCATCCAGTCGATCGATCACTATGTAGTACTTTTTTTTCGGATCCTCCAATATTGAATCGAGCAATTCGAGCACATACGACAGCTCTTGAATCTGTACTTGGTTTACGACATATTTCGCACGCTCTACGACTTTGGCTTTCTCCTCTTGGGTTAGGGACTCACCTCCTGAAAAGTTGATCTTTGTCGCCGGTATCTCGGCGGTAATCGAGGCCTTTAGATCGCTCTCAAGTTTGGTAGTTAACTCCGAGATTCGATAATCTGTCTGTTCCCAAAACTTGCTCCCCCACTGCTCTAGGTAGGCCAGTGCCTTCTCGTGTTGTCGTTTCTTGTCACTAAATACACCGCGTAGCCATTCCACTAGGCTGCCCTCTTGGGCGTTCGGGCTGTCGAGATGAAAGTGAGCTTTTATAATCTCCACTGTAAATACATGACGCCAAAGCAGCTTGAAGAAAATATCCAAGCTTACGCCTAGGCCATGTACAAATTGGAGGATGGTGGAGTTCGAGATGTACGCGAGGGCAAGGCTCTCTGGTCTAATACCTATCGCCGTTACTGATTGCTCCAACAACTGGTTTAGCACGGCGGTCTTGCCCGCTCCGGTCCGACCTAATACTATGCGGCGATGGTCCGCGCAGTCCAGGAGCAGATCTACCTGTCCCGTATCAACAAAGCATTCATCGAGAAATACGTGATCTGATTCGGCGTCTGCAACACCGACTGTATCCACTATCCTAAATCGGAACTTGTGTGCCATAGAGCCTCGGGCTGAAGTGTAACTCTGGACATGTCCCGCCTTGAGTGTCTCTCTCAGGGACGGGATTCAACGTAACTACACCTATGAAGAGTTTTATGAGGGTCGGATTCCGCAAGTGACTGCACCATATTGATCTTCTTAGGCGATCCTTTTGGCAACTTGGGCTGCGAAAACGATCGACACCTTGGCCAAAGCTCCTCCGATACTCCAAAGCAAAAAGGCCAAAGGTTTCCCCATGGCCCCCTCAGGCGAACAATTTCTAACAAACTCTGACTAACTCTGCATAGACCACTTTGGTGCTACTTACCTCAGCGGCTAAAGCCGATCTAAGTCAGGCAAGCTTGCGGCACGGCTGAAGCCATGCCCTTCCCTTAATTCCTGCGAGAGCTCCGCTCCGCTGGACAACCGAGGGCGGCTGTCGCGAATTGGGATGGGTTGGACGGGCGAGACGCCCGTCACCACACGAGCAAACTTTAACTGCAGCCGCTGGTGCTGCCGCAGCTCATGCATTTGTAGCAGCTACCGTTTCTCACCATGATGGAGCCGCAGACGTGGCAACTGGGGGCGTCTCCCATGTCGATCACGCTGGAGAGGGCGTCGGCGGCGTGGATGCTGCCGGAACCTGGTCTCAGTTCCCGGTTCTCAAGTCCCGGTGGAGTGGTGGGCTGATCGAGACTTGAGGTCCCCTCGGCAGCGGGTGCAACCTGCTTCGGCCTGAGGTTCTCGAAGAGGAACTGTTGTTGTCCGGTCATGAAGCGTAGCTGGAGCCAGCGGAAGATGTAATCCATGATCGACTTGGCGAATCCGATGTCGGCATTCTGCGACCAGCCGCTCGGCTCGAATCTCGTGTGGGCGAACTTCTCGCAGAACATCTTGAGCGGCACGCCGTGTTGCAGCGCGATGGAGACGGCGAGGGCGAAGCTGTCCATAAGGCCGGAGACGGTCGAGCCTTCTTTCGCCATCTTGATGAAGATTTCGCCGGGCTGTCCGTCGGGATAGAGGCCGACGATGAGGTAGCCTTCATGGCCTCCGATATTGAATTTGTGGGTGACGGAGACACGCTCGTCTTTCAGCTTGTGGCGGACGGCGCGGGGTGGCGCGTCCAGGTTGTCTTCAAGTTCAAGAGCAGCGGGCGAGGGCGCCCGCTCCACACCGTTGCTTAGGGCGGTCTTGCTGCCGGCGGCGGAGAGAGGCTGGGCTTGTTTGCATCCATCGCGATAGACGGCTACGGCTTTGAGGCCGAGCTTCCAGGCCTGGATATAGGTCTCGGAAATGTCGTCGACGCTCGCGTTGTTAGGCAGGTTAACGGTCTTGGAGATCGCTCCTGAGATGAAGGGCTGAGCGGCGGCCATCATCTTTAAGTGGCCCATGTAATGGATGGAGCGCGTGCCTTTGCTGGGCTTGAAAGAGCAATCGAAGACGGCTAAGTGCTCTTCTTTTACGTTAGGAGCGCCTTCGATGGTTCCGGTGGCGTCGATGTAACTGACGATGGCGTCGGCTTGCTCGTGGGTGTACCCCAGTTTGAAGAGCGCGGCGGGAACCGTGTTATTCACGATTTTGATCATGCCTCCGCCAACTAACTTCTTATATTTAATTAGGGCTAAGTCGGGCTCGATGCCGGTGGTGTCGCAATCCATCATGAAGCCGATGGTTCCGGTGGGAGCTAACACGGTAACTTGCGAGTTGCGGTAACCATGCTTCTCGCCGTGAGAGAGAGCTTCGTCCCAGCACTGCTTGGAAGCATCGATCAGGTCGGGAAGTTGCGCGGCGGCGGAGCTGCGTTCGGCGGAACGTCCGGCAGCGGTGCCGTTCAGGCTGGCGCCGATGTTGTTGACGCTGGCGCGGTGCATGCGGATGACGTCGAGGAACGGCTCGCGGTTAATGTACCAGCCGGGGCAAGCGGCTCCGGGCATGGCGTCGGCGGTGGTGACTCCGAGACGATTCTGAACGGTGTCGGTGATCGGGCAGAGCGGCTCGCAGAGCTCGGCAATCCTGGAAGACTGGAGATAGGCTTCTCCGCACATGATGGCGGTGACGCAGGCAGCGTAGTCGCGTCCGGCGTCGGAGTCGTAAGGGAGTCCGGCGGCCATGAGGAGCGCGCCGAGGTTGGCGTAGCCGAGGCCGAGCGGGCGATAGTCGTGCGAATTCTTGCCGATGATTTCCGTGGGGTATCCGGCGTTGTCGACGAGAATTTCCTGGGCGGTGATGGTGACGTCGACGGCGTGACGGTAGGCTTCGACGTCGAAGGTTCCGTTGGGCGCGAACTTGAGCAGGTTCAGGCTGGCCAGGTTGCAGGCCGAGTCGTCGAGGAACATGTACTCGCTGCAGGGATTCGAGGCGTTGATGCGGGCCGTGTTCTTGCTGGTGTGCCAGCGGTTGACGGTCGAGTCGTACTGCATGCCGGGATCTCCGCAATGCCAGGTGGCTTCGGAGATTTTGGTCATCAGGTCTTTGGCTTTGTAGGTGTTGACGACGCGGCCGTCGACAATGGCTTTGGTGGAGAAATCAGTGTCGCGCATGACGGCGACCATGAAGTCGTCGGTGACGCGGACGGAATTGTTGGCGTTCTGGAAGAAGATGGAGCTGTAGGCATCGGAGTCGGGATGCGAACCGTCGTATCCCTGGGCAACGAGGGCGTGGGCCTTGGCCTCCTCTTTACTCTTGCACTCGACGAAGTCGACGATGTCGGGATGGTCGATATTGAGGATGACCATCTTGGCGGCGCGGCGCGTTTTGCCTCCTGACTTGATGACGCCGGCGAAGGCGTCGAAGCCTTTCATGAAGCTGAGCGGGCCGCTGGCTGTGCCTCCGCCGCTGAGAACTTCGGTGGAAGAGCGCAGGGGCGAGAGATTTGTGCCGGTACCGGATCCCCACTTGAAGAGCATGCCTTCTGTTTTGGCGAGGGTGAGGATGGAGTCGAGCGAATCTTTGACCGAGTTGATGAAGCAGGCAGAGCACTGGGGACGGGTGTATCCGGTGACGCCGAATTCGACCTGGTTGGTGGTGAAATTCCAGTGCCAGTTGGTGGCGTCGGATTTGGGCTCGACGCGCTCGCATCCCACATTGAACCAGACGGGCGAATTGAAGGCGACATGCTGGCGAACGAGAAGGTGGACGAGCTCGTCGTGGAAAGTGGCGGCATCTTCGCTGGTGCGGAAGTATCCGTCTTTCATGCCCCAATCGCGAATGGTTTCGGCGACGCGGGAGACGAGCTGACGAACTCCGGTCTCGCGCTCGGGGGTGCCAATCTGGCCGTGCAGATACTTGGAGGCGACGATGTTGGTCGCGGTCATGGACCAGTCTTTGGGGACTTCGACGTCCTTCTGCTCGAAGATCATGCCTCCCTGGGAGTCGCTGATCAGAGCATTGCGCAGCTCCCACTCAACCTCGTTGTAGGGGGAGACGCCGGGCTTGGTGAAGAGGCGGCGGAAGGTGAGGCCCTGGGCCTTAGTCTTTTTATTAGCAGGAATATTGGCGGTTGCTGATTGATTTTTGATCTGGTCTCGCACTTCCATGTCCTTCTCCTATTAGATGATGGCGGTCGATGATCGGATTGCGGCGGTCGTTTTCAATAAATGCGTCCTACAGATGCTCCCTATAAAAGCAAATAGCTCCGCTTGCCCTGGCGACCAAGCTGCCGGGAGCGCGATCCCTTTATGGGAAATTTCTTTTCGAAGAGCATGAGCAGCGCTAAAGCGATGCCTGAAACGTGGCTGAACTGAAAACGATGGCAGTTATGGGGGACGAGTAAAAGGCGAGTGAATCCGCTGACTGTGACGCTTACGGAGCGGGATCGCCTTGCAGATTTTTTCGGAAATTGTGTTCGGGGAGCGAGGTAGGCTCCGCAGCATAAGCAGTCGCGGAGTTGCGGTCGACGCTGACGGGCGAGGACGCCCGTCCCCGCACGAGCTTTGAACCTTCGGCGGGGCATTCGATGCCATGACGGGCGAAAGATGCGGCAACGAGTTCCATTAAACCTTGCATCGGGGCTCCTAATGTAATTGCGAGGGAAGCTGGCCGGATCGGGGAGCAGCCTCGTACGCAAAATTTCAATCACTGCAAATAAGTTCCCCGAAGAGTCTGGCTGGGGGGCCAGACCGGGGGAAGTCACCGCTGACTGTGCCTTGCTTCCATCCTCTTGGGAGGGATGGTTTCCGTGAAGGGGGAGGGACGCGAAGTCACCTCAACTTAGAGTCTCGCCCCGTTGGTTTCTGGTCGTAGCCTCCTTTTCGGAGGTCTATAAAAGTACTCTGGGATGCTTAACGTACTCCCGTATATGGTGCATGTCAAGACCTAAACACAACATCTGGTGGCCCAATAGTGGTAAGGGTATTCAGTTGGCAAATTGCCTGATCTGCTACTTGCTTTTTCACACCCGCCATCGGGGCGAGAAACGAAGTTGCTGCAAATAAATAAGGATCAGGCTGCGACGCGGGATCGGACTTCTGAGGCAGCGGCTTGGGTGGTGGGTCGGTTGGCAACGTCCGGCCGTCCACTTTCGTGCTGCAGCAGAGGAACATAAATGTCCTCGAAAAGGGCCTGACTGGTGATGCGGCGGACGCCTTCGGAAGTCTCGACGAGATAGTCGCCGGGGCGGCCGGATTGTTCGCGGCCAAGGACATCGGTGAAGACGAGGGGTTCAGTGAGTTGACGGGCACGCACCAGGAAACGGGTGCGATAAACATTCCAATCGCTTTGCAGATTCATGAGTCAATTCTTTCGTCCCGCTTTTTTGGTCCCGCGGGAGGGCAACACTTCTGATTTCCATTTTTTGAAAATTGGGCCGGGCACGGTGGCCACTCCGGCGCATTTGCTGGTTCCAAGTTCAGTGACTGTACGCGCCGCGGAAGGGCGGGTCAATTACACATTAATTGTGCAACCGTGCAAATCCGGGTGGGGACGGAGGATGGGCTGAATCGCAAGGACGGTCAAGTCCAAAGTCAGTAGACACGTGAACAATGTGCGAGGGTTAATCGGATCGCGAGGAACGCCGCGCAGGGAGTGCCTGAATGGGAATCCATATTTGCACAGCGGATGCACAGGATTGAAACAAATGTTGGGTTGTTGGATGCGTCGTTCCGGCGAGGTTCGAGCAAAGCGAAGGCTTCGTGGGCGACAAGAATACGCGGTGCAAGAGATCGCTTCGCTTTGCTCAGGATGACAACCTATATCTTATGTTTTTCCTAACTACTTTCCCGTTCGAATGTAGGTGTTTTGAAATACGGTGGTGCAGACGCTGTCTTGAGCTACGGCATAGTTGTAGGTGGTGGTTGCGAGGAAGGAATTTCCATCGATGAAAGTGAAGGTGGTGGAGAAAGTTGCGTTCTCGGGAGTTCCGCCGGGGAGCCGAGTTCCAGTGTAGTCACCGGACCAGGTGTCAACCTTCGATGCGGGTGTCTCGGGAAAATCTAATTCCTGAATGAAGTTTCCCTGCGCGCCGTTGATGGAATGGCGTTCGACGGCTCCCGTTTTGGACGGTCCCGGATAGTAGAAATAGCTCGAAAGGTAAGCGCCAGCGGGAGCTCCGCAAGTTCCTCCGTTGGTGGCTGTGGCGGAGACTACATAACTGGAGACAGAATATATTCCGGCAATCGGAGTCGTTGAGGCGCTGGCGATTTGCGGGATGGCGAGGAGTAGAAACACGACGCCAACGACAAGGGGTGTGGTCGAAAACCGCTTGAACATAATTCCTCCTTGAATTGGGGTTGGAAAAGAATTGGGGTTGAAAAATTCAAACCCGGACGGACAAATGCGTCCGTCGCTACGTGGGCAGCGGGCGCCCTTTCGCGATGAGAAGGGCACCCGCAGTCCGTCATTCCAGTTACGATCAGCTAGTTACAACCGGTTCCGGTAGTGACGCTGGTTAGGACATTGGCAGCGCCGGTGATGGCTTCGCTGTAGCAATATCCGGTGGAGTTGGATCCGAAATAAGTTTGCGAGCTTGACTGGTTTTCGTTGCCAGTGAGTTGTCCGCTCGAATTGAAAAGGAGGGTGTCGGCGCCGATGACGCGGTCTTGCAGTAGAGCCGACGTGGTGGGCTGTCCATTGAGTTTCGCCGCTTGCTGGGTTTGGAAGGACTGGTTGACGGTCGTGGTCTGGCTGGCCGAGCCGTCGGGATTGAAGACGAGGGAGATATCCATCTTGAGCGGCCACGCGCGACTGACGGTGTTGACGTGGGTTCCGCTGGAGTTTTTAGTGGTAACCACGGAATGGACGTTGGTGGCTTGATTGATGTCTTGAACGTAGGTTGCGGACTTGATATTGAAGGTTTCCACGCTGGAGAACGCAATATCCTGAGCGACGGTCGTGGTGACGGGACCGTACGAGGTGTTGACGTATCCGGAGATTTGGAAGTTGTGGGACGACTTCGCGCTGACCGAGCCGCTAATATTTCCTGTGGGGCCGACGTGAATATTTTCGGCGTAGACAGGTGCAGGTGCGGCGAGAGTGTTCTCGGTGAGGGCTCCG
>Ga0302188_10002767_pt1 | contig 12553 bp, 9 predicted proteins | sample II_Bog_E2_1_FD_198783 | JGI IMG/M metagenome (GOLD analysis project Ga0302188, IMG submission 198783) | Peat permafrost microbial communities from Stordalen Mire near Abisko, Sweden - II_Bog_E2_1 | ecosystem: Environmental > Terrestrial > Soil > Wetlands > Peat | place: Sweden: Abisko, Stordalen... | reverse complement strand
AACTTCCTAAAAAATTAGTATTCTCTCTTGCAGCTTTAATTGAATTTTATAAAGGTAAAAGAGGAAATGAGAATATAGAATTATCTGATGATGAAGATATATTGGAATTATATAAAAATCTATGGTCTAATTTTGATGGAACTAAAGATGGATTAAACAATATTGTAACTTCAGTTCTTGCATATGAAAAAAATTGGGGTATGAATTTGAATGATATTCCAAACTTAACAAATGAAGTAAATAAATATTTAGAAGCAATTGAAAGCTTAGGAATGAAGGAAGCTATTAAAGAAGTTCTCTGATATTAAAAACAATGCTTATAATAAAAATTTATATAATAATTTCTATGTGATTTTTCAAATTAAGTTTAAAAATCACATAGAAACCCTAAGTTAATTAGTTAATAAAAAACAATAATTTAATGGAAGTAGGGAATAATTCAATGAAAGAGATTTTAAAGATAAATGAAAAAGATAATGTTATAGTAGCACTTAGAGATTTATCTAAGAATGAAATCATAGAAATAGATAATAAAAAAATAGAAATTACAGAAGAAGTAAAAAGAGGACATAAAATTGCTATAAATAACATCGAAATTAATGAAAATATAATTAAATATGGATATCCAATAGGTCATGCTACAAAGGATATTAAATTGGGTGAGTGGGTTCATACTCATAATATTAAAACTAATTTAGATGGGATAAAAGACTATACATTTAATCAAGAACTATTAGAGTGTCCATCAGATAATAAGAAGATTACATTTGAAGGTTATGAAAGAGAAAATGGAAATGTAGGTATAAGAAATGAACTATGGATAGTTCCAACAGTAGGTTGTGTTAATGGAATAGGAGACAATATTATAGAGAAATTCAAAGAAGAAGTTAAACCAGTAGATTTAGATGCAATTGAAGTATTTAATCATAATTATGGTTGTTCACAACTTGGAGACGATCACGCTAACACTAGGACAATGCTTGGTAATTTAGTAAAGCATCCTAACGCTGGAGGCGTATTAGTACTTGGACTTGGATGTGAAAATAACACAATGGATGATTTTATAAAGTCATTAGGAGATTATGATAAAACAAGAATTAAATTCTTAGTTTCACAAGAAGTTTCTGATGAAGTACAAGAAGGAGTTAACATCTTAAAAGAGCTTTATGAGAATATGAAAGATGATAAAAGAGTATCTGTTCCTTTATCAAAATTAAAAGTTGGATTAAAATGTGGTGGATCTGATGGACTTTCAGGAATAACTGCAAATCCACTTGTAGGTAGTTTTTCAGATTTTCTAGTATCTCAAGGCGGTACTACAGTTCTTACTGAAGTTCCAGAAATGTTTGGAGCAGAAACAATACTTATGAATAGAGCAAAAGATAAAGAGACCTTTGATAAAACTGTGCATCTAATTAATGATTTTAAAGAATATTTTATGACATATGATCAGCCAATATATGAAAATCCATCACCAGGAAATAAAGCTGGTGGGATAACAACTCTTGAAGATAAGTCACTGGGATGTACACAAAAATCAGGAAATTCAACTGTTGTAGATGTACTTAAGTATGGAGAAACTTTAAAGATTAGTGGACTAAATTTATTAAGTGGACCTGGTAATGACTTAGTAGCAGCATCTGCGCTTGCAGCAGCAGGATGCCATATGGTATTATTCACAACAGGTAGAGGAACTCCATTTGGAACTTTTGTTCCTACAATTAAAATATCAACAAATACACCACTTTATGATTTAAAGCCACATTGGATGGACTTTAATGCTGGGTACTTAGTTGAAGACAAGAGCTTAGAAGAGGTTACGGAGGAATTGCTAAAGTTTATACTTGAAGTTTCAAATGGAAAGTTTGTAAATAATGAAATCAATAAATTTAAGGAACTTGCAATTCTAAAAAAAGGTGTTACTTTATAAAAATCATAGAAATACTACTAAAATCAATTAGGATTTTGGTAGTATTTTTTGTATGCAAAAGTTTCTTATATGGAGAAATTTATTTGATTGATAGAACTGTTAATAGAAGTAGGTATTTTAGCAGAAGAAAAAATTATAAGTGAAGAAGAATTATAAATAATTTCTAGAAAACTACACAAACTAAAATATGAAAGTGTAAAAAAATTATGCAAATTTGTAGAAAGATGCATTATAGAAAATAGTAAATATGATTACTAAATAAAGGAAAGTATCCGTCTTGAACTGGTATTAAAACATCCAGATGATTCATAAACAACCGAAAAAAAGTAAAAACAAGCATAAATAATTTAAAATAAATTTAAATTAAAAAAAAAATGAAATTTATTGATTTATTTTGAATGAAAGTGGTTGATTTTTTTTTAAATATAAGTTATTATATTATCAGAGGAGCGGTGATAATGTTTACAGAGGAAAGATTTAATATCATTCTTCAAGAATTGAAGAAAAAAGGAATAGTATCAGTTACTGACTTAGTTAAAATGTTAGATGCTTCAGAATCTACAATTAGAAGAGATTTAAACTCACTTGACAAGGAAGGCCTTTTAAAGAAAATTCATGGAGGCGCAATTTCAATTGATGAAAGTTCGTCTCAACATGACTATAAGGTTGATGTTAGACAATCTTTAAATGTAGATGAAAAATATGAGACAGCAAGGCAAGCAGCTTCATTAATTGAAGATGGAGATGTTATCTACATAGATGCTGGCACAACTACTGAGATTTTAATAGATTTTATAAAAGCTGAAGACATAATAGCTGTAACAAATGGAATAGTTCATGCCAAAAAACTCTTGGAAAAAGGTTTTAGAACTTTTATCTTGGGTGGAGAAGTGAAAGCTTCTACAGAAGCAATCATTGGAAGTAATACAGTTGAAGAGCTTAAAAAATACAATTTTTCAAAAGGCTTTTTTGGAGTTAATGGAGTAAGTAATAAAAATGGTTATACAACTCCAGATGTAAATGAAGCTGTGGTTAAAGCTCAAGCAATGAAAATGTGTAAGCAATCATTTGTTTTAGCAGATTCATCAAAATTAGAGAAAGTTAGTTTTGCAACTTTTGGAGCAATAACAGATTCAACATTAATTACAACTAAAATAGATGATAATAATATTAGTTATGATACTAATATAATAGAGGTGATGAAAAATGATTAATACAATAACTCTTAACCCTTCTTTAGATTATATTGTTAAGGTTGATTCTTTTAAAGTTGATTCTTTAAACAGAATTGAAGAAGAAAGAATTTACGCAGGTGGTAAAGGCATAAATGTATCTATCGTTCTTAAAAACTTAGGTGTAGAAAATACAGCTCTTGGATATGTTGCTGGATTTACTGGAGATGAAATACTAAGACAAATTGAAAATCATGGAGTAAATTGTGATTTTGTCAAATTAAATAATGGATTTTCTAGAATAAATGTAAAGCTTAAAAGTGATGGAGAAACAGAAATTAATGGTTCTGGTCCTGAAATTACAGAAGAAGATTTGAAAATATTAAATGAAAAAATTTCTCATTTAACTAAAGGTGACTTTTTAATATTATCAGGAAGTATACCAGGAAGCGTTCCAGATGATATCTATCAAAATATTATGAATAGTTTATTAGATAAAGGTGTGGAATTTATAGTTGATGCAACTAAAGAATTGTTATTGAAAGTGCTAAAATACAAGCCATTTTTAATAAAACCAAATCATCATGAACTTGCAGAAATGTTCAATGTTGAATTAAAAGATGATAAAGACATAATTAAATATGGTAAAAAGCTTCAAGAAATGGGAGCAAAAAATGTTCTTATTTCAATGGCTGGGGATGGAGCTATTCTCTTACCTGAAAATGGTGAAGCTATAAAAAGAGAAGTTCCAAAAGGTATTCTTAAAAACTCAGTTGGTGCTGGAGATTCAATGGTAGCAGGTTTCTTATGTGGATATCTTAAAAATAAAGACATAGATGAAGCATTTAAGATGGGAATTGCAACTGGTAGTGCAAGTGCATTTTCAGAAGAACTTGCAACAGAGGATGAAGTATATAAATTATTAAAACAAATTTAATTATCAATGTTTAACGATCAATGCTCAATAATTGAGCATTGACAATTGGTACTTTTAAATTATCATTTTAATTTATTGTATAAGTATAACTTAGAAGTTGTTTATAAACATCTTCTAAGTTGATGAAAACGTTAATGATGAAAAGATAACAATATTATTTTTTCAATTAAATTATAAAGGAATATATTTTTAATTTAGAGGAGGGACCAAAATGAAAATTGTAGATTTATTACACAAACAAGGTATCAATTTAAATTTTAATCCTAGTACAAAAGAACAATGCATTAATGAATTAGTTGACTTGATGGACAAGACAGGAAATTTAAATAATAAAGAGGAATATAAAAAGGCAATATTAGCTAGAGAAGAATTAAGTACAACAGGTATTGGTGAGGGGATAGCAATTCCTCACGGAAAAACTAGTGCAGTTAAAAAGGCATCACTTGCAGCCGCAATTTCTAAAAATGGTGTTGATTATGACTCATTAGATGGGGAGCCTGCGAAGCTTTTCTTTATGATTGCAGTCCCAGATAATAGTGATAATTTACATCTTGAAGTATTAGCAAGATTATCTACTATATTAATGGATGAAAATTTTAGAAATAGTTTAATTAATTGTTCGAACAAAGATGAATTCTTAAAATTAATAGACAAAAAGGAAACTGAAAAATTTCCCGATGAAGCTAAGGAGGAAGTTAAAGTAAGTAATAAAGGTTATAGAGTACTAGCAGTAACAGCTTGCCCTACAGGAATTGCTCACACTTATATGGCAGCTGAAAGTCTTGAAAACAAAGGTAAAGAAATGGGTGTTTCAATAAAAGTTGAAACTAATGGTTCTGGAGGAGCTAAAAATATTTTAACTAAGGAAGAAATTAAAAATGCTGATTGTATAATCATAGCAGCTGATAAAAATGTTGAAATGGCTAGATTTGATGGAAAGAGAGTTATTAAGACTAAAGTTGCTGATGGAATACATAAAGCATCTAAATTAATTGAAGAAGCAACTAGTGGAAAAGCTCCTATTTATCATCATGAAGGTGGTAGCGAAGAAAGTTCAGATGTTGAAAATGAAGGAATAGGTCGTCAAATTTACAAACATCTTATGAATGGTGTATCTCATATGTTACCATTTGTTATAGGTGGAGGTATACTTATAGCTTTAGCATTCCTTTTTGATACATGGAATCCTGCAAATCCTAGTGCTTTTGGTACAGGTACACCACTTGCAGCCGTATTGAAGAATATTGGTGGAACTGCATTTGGATTTATGTTACCAGTTCTTGCTGGATTTATTGCAATGAGTATTGCAGATAGACCAGGTCTTGCTGTAGGTTTTGTCGGTGGAGCGATTGCAAGTGCAGGTACAACTTATGCAAGTTGTTTTGATTCTAAGATAGCAGCAGTTAGTGGCGGTTTCTTAGGTGCTTTATTTGCAGGTTTCGTTGCAGGTTATGTAGTTTTAGGTTTAAAGAAAGTATGTAAAGTATTGCCAGATAGTTTAGAAGGAATAAAGCCAATGTTGATTTATCCACTATTTGGAATATTGGCAACAGGTATTATAATGGTAATAGTTAATCCATTCTTTGGAGGATTAAATACTGGTCTTTCAGGTGCTCTTAATTCAATGGGAGGAACTAGTAAGATTCTTCTTGGAATAGTTGTTGCTGGTATGATGGCAATAGATATGGGTGGTCCATTCAATAAGGCTGCTTACGTATTTGGTACAGCATCACTTGCTACTGGAAGTGATAGTGGTTTTGCAATAATGGCAGCAGTAATGGCTGGTGGTATGGTTCCACCACTTGCAATTGCATTATGTACAACATTCTTTGGTAATAGATTTACTGAAAATGATAGAAAAGCAGGTATAACTAATTATATAATGGGATTATCATTCATAACTGAAGGTGCAATACCTTTTGCAGCGGCAGATCCAATAAGAGTAATACCTTCATGTATACTTGGTTCAGCTACAGCAGGTGCTCTTACAATGTTATTTAATTGTTCATTAAGGGCACCACATGGTGGAATATTTGTTGTTCCAGTTATAGGAAATCCATTTGGTTATCTTGCAGCATTAGCTATAGGTTCAGTAGTTGGTATGGTTATGTTAGCTGTATTAAAGAAACCATTAAAAAAATAATATTTTTTAATTAAATAATATGAATAAATAGCCATCTTTGAATGATTTCTAGTCATTTATAGATGGCTATTTAATATAGTAGAAACTTTAAAAAGAGAACATGGAAATATCCTAAAAGAATTCTTGAAATTCTTTGATAAAGTAAATCATGATATTTGGGGAGTAAAAATGTGATTTTTAATTATACTTAGGTATTTTTCAGCAAGTCCTAAGTATATAGTATTAAAATTTTATAAGTATACTATCTTGGGGGGGATAATTATGAAACGTATAGATAAGATTTATAATTACATCTTAACTAATTCTAAAAAGTTTACTAAAGATAAGTTATTAGAAATCAAAGGATTCAATGCTCAAGAAATTGAGGAGTCTCTTGATATATTAAAAAGTAATGTGTGCAGAGAACTTAATGTACTTTGTAGGAATAAGAAAATAGTTAAAATTAAAAATAGACCTGTCCGCTATTTTGACAGAGAATGTTTTGAAAATATATTATGCATAAAATTGCCATCTGATTTAGAAGAAATAACTGATATAAATGATTTTATTAATAATGAAATAAATATTAATGCTGAAGATCAGTCGCCATTTAATTATTTAATTGGTGCAACTACAAGCTTGAAAAATCAGATTGAACAAGCTAAGGCAGCATTATTATATCCACCTGATGGTCTTCATACATTAATTATAGGTAGCACAGGAGTCGGAAAGAGCTTATTTGTTAATATAATGTATCAATATTCTAAATATATAAAGAAATTACCCGAAGATGCTCCATTTATTGTATTTAATTGTGCTGATTATTGTAATAATCCTCAATTACTTTTATCTCATATTTTTGGGCATATAAAAGGTGCCTTTACAGGAGCTGAAAAAGAAAAGGAAGGTATTGTTGAGAAAGCTGATGGAGGCATATTATTTTTAGATGAAATTCATAGATTGCCACCAGAAGGACAAGAAATGATTTTTTATTTTATGGATACAGGAACATACAATAAACTTGGGGAAACAGATAGACACCGTAAAGCTAATGTATTATTAATAGGGGCTACAACCGAAGATCCTAATTCCACATTACTTAACACATTTATTAGAAGAATACCTATAACAATAGCTATTCCTAATTTTGAGGAACGAACTATTGAAGATAAACTTGAAATGATAAATTATTTAATTTCCAAAGAGGCACAAAGAGTAAACAAAACAATAAAAGTTACATCAGAAGCTGTTAAGGCATTTATAGGAAGCACTTCCTATGGAAATGTTGGACAATTAAAATCTAATATTCAATTAGCTTGTGCAAAAGGTTTTTTAAATAGTATTAATACAGATAAATGTATTGACATAAATCTAAATTTACTTCCTCCAAATATAAAAAATGGGATATTTACTTTTGTTAATAAAGCAAAAGATAATACTACTATGTGGAATACTATTCCTAATACAATTATAATTCAACCAGATGGTGATAAAACATTTTTAGAAACTGATGCTTATGAACCACCTTTTAATATTTATAACATAATTGAAGATAAGGCATCTTTACTTAAAGATGAAGGTATGAGAGAGGACGATATTAAAAATTTTATAGCTACAGATATAAATATTCACTTAAAGAAATTCTATGATAGATTTAAAAATGATATGCATCGTAGGGAGGGATTATTAAAAATTGTTGATAAGGATCTTGTTGAGTTTGCTGAAGAAATAAAAATTTTAGCTGAAGACAGATTAGATAAAAAATTAAACGAAAGATTTATTTATGCTACAAGTCTTCATTTTAGTGCATTATTCAATAGAATTAGAAAGAATACTGTCTCATTTTCATCTAATATTAATTTACAATCTTCAATTAACAGCAGGGAATATGATGTTGCTAAAGAAATCCATAAGCTTATAGAAGACAGATATAAACTAACTATTCCTCAGATTGAAATTGAATATTTGGCATTACTTTTAACTTCAATACAAGAATCATCACATCAAGAAAGAGTTGGAATTGTAGTAGCAGCTCATGGTACAAGCACAGCTACAAGTATGGTTGCTGTTGCTAAAAAACTTTTTGATGCAGATAATATTATTGCAGTTGATATGCCGCTTGAAAGAACACCTTCTGATATTTTAGAAAGTGTAGTTGAGAAAGTTAAACAAGTTGATGAAGGAAAGGGCGTATTACTTTTAGTAGATATGGGATCATTAAATACATTAGGAGAAGTTATTACTGACAGAACTAATATTGATACTAAAAGTATTGATATGGTATCAACACCTCTAGTATTAGAAGCTGTTAGAAAATGTGAACTTTGTGACAATGATTTAAATTCAGTTTACACATACTTATGTGCTGATTTTAGAGGATATACAAATAACATTATTAAAGAAAGTTCATCAGATAAAGAGAATGTAATAATTACAATTTGTTCTACGGGTAAAGGTGCAGCAATTAAACTTAAAGAACTAGTTGAAGCTGTAACTAAAAATATTACAACAAATAATATTAATATTATTCCAAGTGGACTAAATGATCTGAAGGAATTGGTTGAAAAAATTTCTGAAAAAAGTAATATCATTTCTCTTGTTGGAATCGCAAATCCCAATATAGGAATTCCTTTTATATCAATTGAAGAATTAATAGATGGATCTGGTGAAGAAATTTTAAAAAATATTATTGAAGGTAAAGCTATTAATGTTACCAATAAAAGTGAAAATAAAATTGTATTAGAAAATCTTTGTAAACAGACATTAACAGAATTTATAACATTTCTTAATCCAGAAAAAATATATTCTTTATTGAATGACTTTGTAAATTCAATTGAAAAATATTTAGCTATACATTATTCAAATCCTGAAAAATTAAGAATTATGTTTCATGTTGCATGTGCATTAGAGAGAATGCTTTTAAATAGCGGATTAACATATGAATCTTCAAATATAAAATTCGATACAGAAATTTTAAATGCATTATTGGAAGCGAAATCTATATTTAAATCAGCATTATCAATAAATTTAACTGATGATGAAATCTATTATATGGTTGATGTTGTCAGTAAACATTAGAAATTGACATTCTTTAATAAGAGTACACCTATACTATATTATTGGTGTACTTTTTTTGATTTTATGCCTAAAACTAGGTATAAAATGATTAAAAAATAATCTAATACCTTTGAAGTGAATTTAAAAATGACATTGTTTGAAAAAGTAATAAAAAAGTATGCTAGAAGTATGTCAAATTTAATTTTAGAATGTTAGATTAAGTTTCGAAAAAATTAAATATTCCTTTAATGTGAACGTTTAAAGGGATATTAATTTTTTGACATACTAACTTGGCATGCTTATTGCTTTATATAATTAGCATACAAACAATATATGTAGTAGTGAAAGGGTGATGAAATAATGATATCAGTAATAATAGGTACTCATGGTATATTTTCAGAAGAGATTCTTAAATCAGCAGAAATGATTTTTGGAACTCAAGAAAATGTGGGTAGTGTTACTTTTAAACCGGGTGAAGGTGTAGATGACCTAGTAGAAAAATATAATAAACTTATAAGTGAATTAGATTGCAAAGATGGAGTTTTATTTATGGTAGACCTTTTTGGAGGTAGTCCATTTAATGCAGCAAGTATTATTGCAATGAAACATGACAATATGGAAATTGTAACAGGAGTTAATCTTCCAATGATTTTAGAATCTTTAGGAAGTAGGGATTTTTCAAGTTTATCAGAATTGTTAGCGATTGCAGAAAACTCAGGGAAAGAAGCTATAAGAGTTTTAAATAAAAATATTCAAACAGATATGGAAGATGACATAATATAAATATTTTTAAATAGCTATAAAATTACAAGCAATTTTATATAAAACAAATATAAATTTAAAAAGTGAGGTATAAAAAAATGGAGATTAGTTTTGTAAGAATAGACGACAGATTAATACATGGACAAGTAGCAACAGTTTGGACAAAGGACAGTGGATGCAATAGAATAATGGCTGTTAGTGATGAGGTTGCAGCAGATGATTTAAGAAAACAATTAGTAATTCAGGTATCGCCTCCAGGAATAAAGGCTTATGTAGTTACAATTGAAAAAGCAATTGAAGCATATAAGAATCCTAAATTTGATAGCTTTAAAACTTTATTTTTATTCACAAATCCTAAAGACGTAGTTAGGATGGTTGAAGGTGGAGTAGATATTAAATCTGTAAACGTTGGTGGTATGTGTTATAAAGAAGGCACAAAGCAAATTACAAATGCATTATGTGTAAGTGAAACGGATATTGACGCATTTAAGAAGCTTAATGAATATGGTATTGAATTAGAAATAAGAAAACTAGCAAAAGACAACAAGATTAGTATGATGGATAAATTAAAAGAGTTAAAACTTATATAGATATAAAAAATTAAAATTTTTATATAATTAAAAACAGAAAGAGAGGAATTATAAAATGAGTACTTTACAATTAATTTTATTAATAATAGTTGCAGCAATTGCGGGTATGGCAAGTGTACTTGATGAAGCACAATTTCACAGACCATTAGTTGCATGTACATTAGTCGGACTTGTACTAGGAGATATTCAAACCGGAATTATATTAGGTGGAACACTTGAAATGTTAGCACTTGGATGGATGAATGTTGGTGCGGCAATGGCGCCAGATGCAGCACTTGCAAGTGTAATTTCAGCAGTACTTGTAATCGTTGGAAAGCAATCAATTGGAGCAGGTATAGCAATAGCAATTCCAATTGCAGCAGCAGGACAAGTACTTACTATATTTGTAAGAACAATAACAGTATTCTTCCAACATTTAGCAGATAAATATGCTGAGAAAGCAAATACAAGAGGAATAGAAATGTGTCATATTGCAGGATTATTACTTCAAGCAATCCGTGTAGCTGTACCGGCTGCTATAGTAGGAATGCTTGCAGGTACAGATACTGTAAATGCAGCACTAGCAGCTATTCCACCAGTAATTACAAGAGGTCTTCAAGTATCAGGTGGATTTATAGTAGTTGTAGGGTATGCAATGGTAATTAACATGATGGAGATTAAGTCATTAATGCCATTCTTCTTTATTGGATTCTTGCTAGCAGCATTTACTAATTTTAACTTGATTGGTTTTGGAGCAGTAGGTGTTATTTGTGCTATATTCCACATTCAATCAATCGCTAATCAAAGTAAAACAGTAGTAGCTAATGGTCTTGATGATATTGACGATTCGGACTTAATGTAAATTAGAAAAGGAGGATACGATAATGAGTGAAAAGAAATTAAATAAAAGTGATATAGTAAGTATGTTTATTCGTTCAAATTTCCTATTGGGATCATTTAACTTTGAAAGAATGCAAGCAATAGGATTTTGTGTAACACTAATACCAGCTTTGAAGAAATTATATAAAGGTGATGAATTAAGTGAAGCACTTAAAAGACATTTAGAGTTCTTTAACACACAACCATTTATGGCTACTCCAATTATGGGGATAACAGCAGCTATGGAAGAACAAAAAGCAAATGGAGCTGATATTGATGAAGCATCAATAAGTGGTGTTAAGATTGGTCTTATGGGACCACTTGCTGGAGTTGGAGATCCAATATTTTGGGGAACTTTAAGACCAGTACTTGCAGCTTTAGGTGCTGGACTTGCACTTACTGGAAGCATTATTGGACCATTAATATTCTTCTTAGGATTTAATGCAATAAGACTTGCAACTAATTGGTATGGAATGTTCTATGGATATGAAAAAGGAACTCAATTAGTTTCTGATATGAGCGGAAATAAACTTAGATATCTTACAGAAGGATCTTCAGTACTTGGGTTACTAGTTATAGGTGGTCTTGTTTCAAAATGGACAAGTATTAACATACCATTTGTTTTATCTAAATATACACAAGCTGATGGAAAAGAAGTTGTTACAACTGTTCAAAGTGTATTAGATAGTTTAATGCCAGGATTAATTCCACTTTTATTAACATTTGCATGTATGTACCTATTAAAGAAAAAAGTTAATCCTTTATTAATAATATTTGGATTGTTTGCAGTAGGTATACTAGGAGTTGCTACAGGTATATTACAATAATTCAAAATATAAATTTTTCTATGATAGAACCTATGTAAATACATTAAAAAATAAAAATGATATGATGTTGTTTCAGTTTTATAAGGGATTGTATCAAAATAAAATTTTGTCTTGATACAATCCCTATGATTATTTACAGGAGAGTAAACATCTAAATAGAATATAAATAAGGCACATGAAAATAAATAACAGGTCCAAAGTTGCCATGAATATTTTTCATCAGGCAAGGAGACGAATTGCCCTCATAGCGGGCCTATTAGGTCAATTTGCCGATGCAGCATGATGGAAAATAGGCTGG
>Ga0302188_10002766_pt1 | contig 12553 bp, 10 predicted proteins | sample II_Bog_E2_1_FD_198783 | JGI IMG/M metagenome (GOLD analysis project Ga0302188, IMG submission 198783) | Peat permafrost microbial communities from Stordalen Mire near Abisko, Sweden - II_Bog_E2_1 | ecosystem: Environmental > Terrestrial > Soil > Wetlands > Peat | place: Sweden: Abisko... | reverse complement strand
CCAAGCCCTTCATCTGGACTGCCAAAGCTACAGATATCCTCGAAAAGGTCACACGCGCTCGGGCGGCGTTGAATAAATGACCATCTGTGTGGCGGACTACACTAGCAGTTGCTCAATGCGTAAGAGGTAGTCAGCGAACTGCGCACCCCCTGGAACCTGATAGTAAGTGGGAGGCTTACAGCATTCAGTCTTCGTCTGCTTCGCAAGTAGATTCATAAGACGCCTGGAAAGGGCGACCAAGATTTCCTCTGGACGGGTGAGCGAAAAGGCGTCCTCAATCGTAGCAACACATTGTGCTTCTGTCATTTCAATCAGCCGGAGCTGAATATTCCAGGAGACAGATGAGACAGAGCCATCAGTAGACAAGTGAGTCACAACCACGAATTGACTCTTTGGTTGGACCATCTTTGCGTATCTCGCAGCATCTGCATCATTCCACATCGCGCCGCTGAGAATAAAGCCACCGCGATCGCTTTGAATCCACGGAATCAATGTCTGAACAATAGCTCCAGAATGAAAATGGACCTGCTCGGCGAGAAGCAGCGGCAATGCGCGGCTCAAACGTCCGGGGGTATCGGCCCGTTGGACTTGAATCTGTTCCGATTCTCTTGAAACAGTCGCACTCCCGCCCAGAAAACAGACAAAAACTTCCTGCATAGATTCCCGAGCGAATAGAGTATTTGCCGGAGATGATGGCTTCAACCATACGGGGCCTTCGATCGTGAGCATCGTTGCGGCAAGCGGCGTCCTCAGGTTCGTATTGGCGCCTGCAATCTTTGCTTTGGCCAAGGCTGTGTCCCAAAAGCTCAGTTGCTCTTTCCAGTCGGGGCGTTGAAGGCTATATAGCTGTTCGAGAATCTTCGCAGCGTCATTGGTCTTCCCAAGATCAAGATTTGCCTTGATGAAATTGTTTCCGACGAGAAGACCGTGATGCCTGGGGACAAATTCAGGCTCGACCAGTCGCAATGCTTCGGCTAGAAGGCCCCGATTGCCAAGATCCCCACTCATTTGCATCAGCATATCGGTAGGAGGCGGGCGAACTGCATGGGACAGGCCTTCGCGATACAAAGCGAGAGCTTTCTCGAAATCCCGAGAATCGAGTGCGGTACGCGCCAGCCACAATTGTGCCCGCCAGCTTCCAGGCAGGGCAGCAATTCGTTCCAATTCTCGAACTACAGCTGCTTCTCCGTCTCGTTCCCTATGAATCGCCAAATGCCACGCAAAGGCATTATCTGTATTGGGGTCCGCAATCAATGCACGCCAAAGAGTCTTCTCGGCTGTTTGCATTTCGTTGCGGGCAGCTTGTACCTTCGCCAGATTTGTGAGTATCACACCGTCGTCGCCATGAGTTTTCAGATAGGAGCAGAGAACTTCTTCGGCCTGGTCGAGCTTCCCAACCTTCATCAGCACAATCCCATAGACCGTGGAGCCGCGTGAGGGATTTGGATCAATGTGAAAAAGATGATCCGCAGCATCCAGGATGTCCGCGAAGAAGCCATCGCGCATTGCCATCGCGAGGATATTGTAGAGATTATCCGGATGATCCCAATTTGCCTTTAATGCTCCAGGCAAGGAACCGGTGCGCCACCGTTCCTTTGTCACGAACATCTCTCGCCCAAAGCCATCGAATACGCGAATGTAGTTGGGGTCTTTCCGAAGATCCTCAACTGTGCGAGTTGGCGAATGGGTAGGGTTCGGCTCCGCTGTGGGAGACAGGTCGAGCTTCTTGTCAACGAATTTGCTCAATCGTGACATGGTGATTGCTTAGAATCTATCAGGATTGGCAGGCCACAAAGGAGCATAGTTTGGTTTAATCTGAATGCAACATGAAAGATACGGCTGTTCTACTTATCGACTGCCCGGACCGCAAGGGTCTGGTGGCTCGCGTCTCCTCGTTGCTCTACGAGCGGGGCGCTAACATTCTGCATGCCGACCAGCACCAGGATCACGATCTTGGGCTCTTCTTTATGCGCGTGGAGTGGGGTCTTGCAGACGGAGGCCCTTCCACACCAGCATTCGATCTTGAAGGATTCCGGGCGGCTTTTGCCCCGTTGGCCGCGGATCTGGGGATGCGCTGGAAGCTGAGTTCCAGCGGAAGGCTGCCCAGGGTGGCGCTCTTCTGCTCGCAATACCTGCATTGCATGGCGGACCTGCTGCACCGCTGGCGCACCGGCGAACTGCTGTGCGAAATACCGGTAATTGTTTCGAATCACAGAGACGTGGAAAGGCTGGCGGAGTTCTACGGGATTCCTTTCGAGTTTATGCCGGTTACTGGGGCCACGCGGGCCGAAGCCGAGGCGCGGCAACTGCAATTGCTTGCATCGAAGCAGGTCGATCTTGTGGTGCTGGCTCGCTACATGCAGGTTCTTTCGCCTGGCTTTGTCAGCCATTATCCGGCGGCGATTATCAACGTTCACCACTCGTTTCTGCCCGCATTTACCGGAGCCAAGCCCTATCATGCGGCGCATGCGCGCGGTGTGAAACTCATCGGAGCCACCAGCCACTATGTGACTGATTTGCTCGACGATGGGCCGATCATTGAACAGGATGTGGCGCGCATCTCGCACCGCGATCAGGTGGAGGATCTGGTGGCGCGGGGACGCGATCTAGAACGTATCGTTCTGTCTCGCGCCGTGCGCTGGCATCTTGACCGGCGGATTCTTTGCTACGGCAATAAGACTGTTGTATTCGATTGACACAGGACACAGCGATCAGGCACTGGAGATCGGAGCTGTATTTCCCTGAGCGCCGATCCGCGGCTCTGTCGTCCGTAACTGGTCAAGGTGTTGCGTGGCTATTCCAGTGAGCGCGCGTAGCTCGGAGTGTCTCAACGAGCCTGTTGACGATGAGACGCTTCCACTTGCGCTAAAACCCGTCTTGCATTTGCTGGGTTTGCGGACCGACCGAAACCGTATCCTGAGAAGAAACAAGATTCCGCTCGTCCCGCAAGTTGAACAATCTCAATGGAAAGGGAACGGAGAACGATTGAATGCTTGTAGCAAGTTGGCCCCGCTGCGCGGGGTAAGCGAGTTGGCAAGTTAGCGGACGACAGCGATGGACGCAGTTTCATCTCTCGCGAGCCAGCAACGCCGGTGGACGACTGAACCAAAGACAGAGTTTTTTCAACAAGTTCCTAAGGTCCGTATTCAGTTTGTTGCAATAGCGGCACAAGCTTGCTCAGAGGTTCCTTTACGCCGAGCTTCGCCTCGCAGAGCCGCAAGCCTGTTAACTTGCCCGCTCCCGTGCTGGTGTTTAAGGCCGAGACTCACCATTTGAAGCCATAGTCGCTGATTCATTGCGAAGACCGTAAAAAAATAAATGCTTTAATTTGTCAAAGAGAGAACAGTCGAGTATCTTAAGTTAAGGCAAATGGCCGACCCTGTTTGCGTTGCAGCCTGGACGCGCGGGGATTGGACCACTTAGCAGCATGCATCAGGGAGGAACAATGGGAGTATCGGAAATTCTGGCATCGGTCGACCGTGAGATCGCACTCTTGCAGCAGGCTCGCGCATTGCTGGCAGGCGCCGCCGCGCCGACAGCGAAGAAGAAAGTGGGAAGGCCCCGGAAAATTGTGGCTGCCCCCAAGAAGGTAGCCCCAGTGGCCGCGAAGCCCGCGAAAAAGAAGAAGAGGAATCTATCGCCTGAAGGACGTAAGCGCATTGCTGAGGCCGTAAAAAGGCGCTGGGCTGCTCAGAAGGCCGCTACAGCAAAGTAGCCGGCTGCAATCCGATGCCGACAGCGACTGGTGTGCGCTCGTAACTCTGGGGAACTCGGATCCGTTTGAGTGTTTTGCGCTCTTTTCGCGCCAGTCGCTGGCGGGGCTTGCAGAGTTTCCGTTTGGCGTGGTGCAATTACATGCGTCAACTGCTGGGCGAGATGTGTATCTGGCGAAACCATTCGAAGGAATGTATTGGAACATCCTGTGAATGGGTACTATTCGTGTTTTTGCGAAGCTCAAGCATATCTGAATTCTGCGGTTCTGGCCGTTTCTACAAAGCAAAGACCGTGTGCCTTCAGAGCCAGCGCATGATGACTCGAGTTGGCATGAAGTAACTCCAATGCTCAATATAGGCACTATTTGTCTTTCTTAAACCGCCGATTTTGCGGAATAGTAGTCTTTCTGTGTCGAGGAGAGCGTGGTGAATTGGATTGAGTTGCCTGACCTGGCGGCTGTTGCGCTGCTGGCGGGAGCCTTTGCATCGGTGGCGCGGCGCGGCCATACTGCGGTCTCAAGACTCTGGCTGACTGGCTGGCTGGTAATCGTACTGCACTTTGCCTCTCTCCTGTTCCTTGCCGCCCCGGGCGTGTGGGGAAAGCTTGCGGAAGCGATTGGTCTGGCTGCACTTACGTGGGCCGGGCTCCTGTTTATGTGGGCCTCGGTTCCCTATCGTCAACTGAAGTCCAGCCGCTTGATATTTGCAGCGCTGCTTCTCACCAACACACTTTACCTCATCCTTATTAGCGGCTGCCTAAGTGCGGACTGGGCCTTAGCTCCGGTTGCAGCACTCTTTGGCGGCCTTCCTCTGGCCATCGCGATTGCGGCGGTACGCAAGTTCAACCACCCGCTTCGCTGGACGCTGGTCGGTCTCTATTGCGCACTTTCGATCTTTCTCCTCCTCTTTCAGCACCGACCGGATAATGGTGACAATGTGGCGCTGGATGCGGTCCTGTTCACCGTTTACTTCGGCTGCGCTATCCATTTTTGGTACGCCTACCGCCGAGCCACGACCGGCGCATTCATCACCATTGCGGGATTTGTGGCATGGGCTGCGGTCTTCGCGGTAGCACCGTCGATTGCTGCCTACTGGCCTCAAGTCCACGTCGAAAGCGAGGTGTGGAATCTGCCCAAATACGTAGTGGCCGTAGGCATGATCCTGCTGCTGCTTGAGGACCAGATCGAGCACAACAGGCATCTTGCGCTGCACGACTATTTGACCGGATTGCCTAACCGCCGGCTTTTCCAGGATCGGTTGACCGGCGCCCTGGAGCGAGCCCGCCGCTTTGAGGCAACGGCAGCTTTAATGGTGATTGACCTGGACCGCTTCAAGGACGTCAACGACACACTGGGCCATCACGTTGGCGACCTTCTGTTACAGCGCGTCGCGCAGATGTTTTCTGGACGGGTCCGCCGTTCCGACACGGTGGCGCGAACGGGCGGCGACGAGTTCTCGGTCATTCTGGAAGAGCCCATCAGCCGCGAAGACGCCATACGGGTGGGCAAGTCCTTGATGCAGATGCTTCACGATCCCATCCAACTAGGCAAGCACACCGTGCGGGTGGGCGCAAGTTTTGGCGTAGCAGTCTTCCCCGACGACGCGTCCGACATGGAGTCGCTCTGCATCGCAGCCGACCTCCGCATGTACGACGAAAAGATCCCAAGAGCGGAGCAGGAGGAATCGCTCAGGGAAGTTAAATCGAAACCAGAAATCAAGCCGGTGGGTTTATCCCTCGGATGAAACGAGGGACTTCGTTTATTCAGCAAACTCCGTCCCAATCACCCCGAGTTAAAAAGCCGCTGTTATCTCCATCGAAAGATGCGCAGAGAGACTGCAAACGGCAGAACGAACCACGCCAGCAGTATCCCCACTCGCGCAATCATTTGCCCGATGTTCATCCCTTGCAGCATATTCCCACGCAATGCGTCGATGGCCGCGGTGAGCGGCAGCGCCCGCACCAGCGGCTGAATCGCCACCGGAAAGCGTGTTGCCGAGAAGAACACGCCGGAGAGAATCCACATGGGGAGCATCACCAGATTCATCAGTCCCGAAGCGGCTTCCATCGTTTTCGCCCGCGAAGCTACAAGCAGCCCTAGCGCTGAAAATGCCAGTGAAGTGAGTACACACAGTAATCCCAACTGCACCAGCGACCCTCGGAACGGCACCCCAAAAGCCACCCGCGCAAACCCAAGAAACACCGCAACCTCGACGACCAGCATGGCCAGCCGCGACAGCAGAAACGACGCCAGATATTGCCAGCGCGGCATGGGAGAAGCCACCAGCCGCTTCAGCAGCTTCTTCTGCCTGGCTTCGACGATAGAAAACCCCAGCCCCCACATCGCCGATCCCATCAGGTTCATGCCCAGCAGGCCGGGCACTACAAAGTCGACATACCGTGCCCCTGTCTCATGCACTAACTCATTCTCGGCGCGCACCGCATCACTCCGCCCTGCCGCCGTTTGAATCGCCCGATCCACGAGCAGCCGCGCCGTCCGGGCATCGGGATTGGTGTCGTCGAATTTATAGGCCACGCCTTCAGGGCGCTGAATCGCCAGCAGTAGAATGCTTCCCGTCGCCAGCACTTGAGTGCCGGCTGCCTCGTCCATCGTCGTCGCCGTCAGCCCCTTGTCAGCATTCAGGGCCTGCGTCAGTTGCGTTGTGGTTGCGCCCACTTGCAACACATCAGCAGGCCGGTTGCGGAAGGCAATCCCCAGCCCCACCGCCAGCAGAATCGGAAAGATGAATATCCAGAAGATCGCCTCCGGTTCGCGGAAGAGCAAGCGAAAACGCACCACCGTCAATTGATACAGGCTGCTTAACTCCAGACTATTCATCGCGCAAATTCCTTCCTGTCAGACGTACAAACACATCCTCAAGCGATGCTGAGTGGGTGCGGAATTCGCTCAGATGCAGACCCTGTTCTCTCAAGACAGCAAAGATGCGCGGCACGGCGGTGTGCAGTTCGCTCACCGAGAGCCGATGCAACCCTTCATCCACATCGAGCGACTGCACGCCGGGAATCGCCTTCAACAGGGCTGCATTCACCACAGCGCGACTCGTCTCGCCACTGGCGACGGCAAACTCCACAATGTCTTCTCCACCCACCGTCGCAATCAGTTGCTGCGGGGTTCCCAGCGCAATGACCCGCCCATGATCCATGATTGCCACACGGTCGCACAGCCGCTCGGCCTCTTCCATGTAGTGCGTGGTCAGGATGATCGTCCGCCCCGCCTGCTTCAACCGGTCCACCAGATCCCATAAGTGACGCCGCGCCTGCGGATCGAGCCCCGTCGTTGGCTCATCCAGAAACAGCAGTTCGGGGTCGCCTACCAGCGCGCAGGCCATGGCCAGCCGCTGCTTCTGCCCGCCCGACAATCCGACGACGCGCGATCTGCGTTTCTCCTCCAATTGCGCGGTTTCAATCGACTCGTCCACCGAGATCCCGCGCTTGAAAAAACTACGGAAGAGCCGCAGCGTTTCTTCCACTGTCAGCTTGTCGGGAAACTGCGTCTCCTGCAATTGAACCCCGATTCGCTGGCGCAGCTCGCTGGCTCCTGTGCGCCAGTTCAAGCCAAGCAGTTCCACGGTCCCGGCATCAGGGGTGGTCAGCCCCTCGCAGATTTCTATGGTTGTTGTCTTCCCTGCCCCGTTCGGACCAAGCAGGCCAAAACACTCGCCCCGCGCCACTTCCAGGTCAAGGCCATCTACGGCCTTCACATCCGCAAAGGCCTTGCGAACTCCGCGCAGCAGCAGCGAAGGGCCATCCGCCTTTTTCGTTCCGTTCATCATGGCCCCAGACTACCGCATTTTTGCTACAGCCTTTTGAACAATCCACAAACGCAGCCCCTGTTCCCTCACAGCAGTTTCCCTTCCCTCGCACTCCGAGTAAACTGGAAGCATGGCGGAGATTCAGCGCAGGAAAACACCCACGGTCAACATCGGGCAGGTTCGCGTCGGATGGGCGGTCCCGGTCGTCGTCCAGTCCATGACCAATACCGACACGGCGGACATTGCGGGCACCATCGAACAGGTCGCGGCCCTGGCCGTGGCCGGCTCTGAGATCGTCCGCGTCACAGTGAACAACGAGGACGCTGCTGCGGCCGTCCCCTACATCGTCGAGGGGCTCGATAAGCGCGGCCTGCGCGTGCCCATCGTGGGCGATTTCCACTACAACGGCCATCTGCTGCTCAAGAAGTTTCCCGCCACGGCGCGAGCGCTGGCCAAGTACAGAATCAATCCCGGCAACGCATCGATCGGCAAGAAGGACAACGACAATTTTCAGGTGATGGTGGAGTGCGCGGTCGAAAACCAGAAACCCGTGCGTATCGGCGTCAACTGGGGCTCGCTCGACCAGGCTCTGCTGACTCGTATGATGGACACAAACAGCCGCCAGCCCAATCCGCTACCTGCCCGCGACGTGATGATGGAAGCCATGGTGGTGAGCGCGCTGGACTCTGCGAAGGCCGCCGAACGTTATGGCCTGCGGCGCGACCAGATCATCCTCTCCGCCAAGGTCTCTGGCGTGCGCGACCTGATCGACGTTTACACCAATCTGGCCACACGGTGCGACTATGCACTGCACCTCGGCTTGACCGAAGCCGGCATGGGCGCCAAGGGCCTGATCGCATCCACTGCAGGCCTTGCGCCGCTGCTGCTGGCCGGCATTGGAGATACCATCCGCGTGAGCCTGACGCCCAAGCCGGGCGGCGACAGGACGGAAGAGGTACTGGCCGCGCAACAGATTCTGCAGTCGCTCTCCATACGCAGCTTTATGCCGCAAGTGACCAGCTGCCCCGGCTGCGGGCGCACCACAAGCACCTATTTCCAGGAGCTGGCCGAGCAGATCCAGAGCTACCTGCGCACCTCAATGCCCGAGTGGCGCAAGCAGTACCCCGGCGTGGAAGAACTGAAGCTGGCCGTGATGGGCTGCGTGGTCAACGGACCGGGCGAGTCGAAGCATGCGAATCTTGGCATCAGTTTGCCCGGCACATTCGAAGAACCCAAAGCGCCGGTCTACGTGGATGGCAAGCTCTATACCACCCTCAAAGGCGACACGATTGTGGCCGAGTTCAAGCAGATACTCGACAAGTATGTTGAGAGCCACTACGGGCAGGGCGCGAAGAGCGAGGAGCTGGTGGGGGTGAGGTAAGAGCAAATTGATGGGGCCTCGACCGTGCTACACTTCCCACGCACGAATTAAGCCCTATGAAAACGCTCTCAATGTTCTTTCTTTTCGCGTTATTGGCGGTTACATGCCCAGCACAGCAGACCGTAACCGGCACAGAACCATCGACCGATCCAAGAGTTCTTCTAACATCGGCCACCCAGTTCTATAGGCTCGGCGATCAGAGCCAGCACCCTTGGTATCTCAAAGCCACCTATCGGCATTTTGACGCAAACGGGATCCAGTCTGAAGACGGAATTTACGAGTATTGGTGGGCAGCCCCTGGGAAATACCGGGTCAGTTGGAGCCGCAAGAGTGTCAGTGCGTCGGTTTGGGTGAATAGCGACGGCCAGGCAGTTTTCACAGGCAATCCGTGGTACATTTTTATCCCTGAAGGATTGATGGGAATCGTACTTGTACACCCAGTTCCAGCCCCGGAGTATATTGAGAAATTTGCCGTCAGTTCCATGCCTTCGGACCCCGGCGTACCTCTACAACGATGCGTAAAGATTTCCCCTAAACCATCTCCCGACAACGAAGGCTATGGAATTGCCAAGACACCATTCTTTTCCGGACTGTGCATGGACCTGGTAAAACCGATTCTACGGGCTATGACGGCAGCAGGTGGGGAATCGGTAGAGTACGAAGAACCAATTCTCTTTCACGGGCAATACCTGGCCAGAAAGGTTTCGCTCGGCGACGGCCACGGACAGGTATGGAAGGTGACAATAGCGAAAGCCACAGATATCGAAGCGGATGATCGGGCGCTGATCACCCCGGCGACAGCCCAGCCGCTGCATGCTTCGATTCCCAAATCCATCGACCGTTCAAATCCATTCAAGGTCTCCGTAGCAGATGGCTCCATTGTGAAGATGGTCGTCTTCTCCGAGAAATTGTTGTCTGAAACCATGACCAACTATGTTCAACCCGGCGTACCCGCCGGTCTGGATCCAAAGAAATACGCTCATTCCAAAGTAGCCTTCCGAATCACGATTGACAGCGCGGGGAAGATCAGTTCTGCAAAAGCAATCTCAGGCCCGCCAGAGTTGGAACGCGCCGCACTTGAGGCTCTCACTCGCTTCGAATTTCGCCCGCCTCATAGAGCATTCGAACAGGAACAACCCGAGGAGATTGAATCGCAAGTTACCTTCGAATTCTGACGTAGCCGGGTGCCCCAGGTCTCGATTCGCTTGTGAGACCTGGGAATTTGCGTCTATAAGCCTTCAAAGCCCGCTGTTCAGCTAGCTTCGTGGTTATACATATTCATACTCCAACGTCTCCGAATCGACCTCAATTCGATTGGGAGGCGCCGTGCTCTCCTCGTCGATATGCTCGAAATTCCTTGTGACCCGTTGCCGCCATCGCGCAAACCGTGACCCGGGTTCAGAACCACAGCACGAAACAGCTCCCATCCTGGGTTCTTGATATAAACTCCGCACAGGCTCTCTACCTCGCTAACATGCCTCCAGTCATTCAAGTATCCGGAATCCGCAAGACCTATGGCCGAACGGTAGCCGTCGACGAGGCGTCGTTCGACGTAAACGAAGGCGAGATCTTTGGCCTGATCGGGCCCAATGGAGCGGGAAAGACCACCACTATGGAGTGCATCGAAGGCTTACGCAAGCCCGACCGAGGCGCCATCGCCGTTCTCGGTCTCGATCCCTTTCGGCAGGTCTATCAGCTACAGAACCGCATCGGAGTTCAGCTCCAGCAGGCGCAGTTGCAGAAACGAATCAAAGTGTGGGAGGCGGTCGACCTCTGGGCCTCGCTTTACGGTATGAAGGAAATCGATGGCGAACATCTGCTTGAACAGCTCGGCCTCTCCGATAAGCGGAGCGCCTGGTTTATGAATCTCTCCGGAGGCCAGAAGCAGCGGCTGTTTATCGCCCTCGCGCTGATCAACGACCCGGAGGTGGTCTTTCTCGACGAACTGACCACAGGGCTCGATCCGCAGTCACGGCGCGCGATCTGGGGTCTGGTGCGCGGCATCCGCGAGCGAGGCAAGACAGTCTTTTTGACCACTCATCTGATGGAAGAGGCCGAACGTTTGTGCGACCGGGTTGCCATCATCGAGCACGGGCGGATTATCGATATCGACAGCCCGGAAAGCCTCGTCCGCCGGCACTGTCCTGAGCGAACCGCCGTTCTCGACACGGACGACCCAACCGCCGCGGAGCACTTCCAGGCGATTCCGGGAGTCGAGGAAGTAACTCGCGCCGGCAATCGATTCACCATTCGCGGCCGAGGCGACGACCTGGTGACCGAAGTGATTCATTGCCTGTCGGAGAATCGCATTCGGGTCACGGATTTCCGCACCGTTCTCCCCAACCTTGAGGATGTCTTTCTCAAACTGACTGGCCGCTCCATTCGCGAATAGGATCGATCATCATGCTTCGTGGACTCTGGAAACTGACCTGGATCGAGATCAAGGTCTTCTTGCGCGAGCCGCTCGGCGCAATCGGCACCATCGTTGTCCCAGTTCTGGTTTTCCTGGTGTTGGGCCGAGTAGTCAACCTCCAGGCGCCGACGTCGCCGGCCGTCAGCAACTTTGCCCGCGTGGGTCTTCCGGTTCTGGTCTCGCTTCTGATTGCAATCAGCGCCGTGCTTTCGCTGGTTACCATTATCTCCATCTACCGCGAGGGTGGCATCCTCAAGCGTCTTCGCGCCACGCCCCTGCGCCCGCAGACCATCCTGACCGCCCACGTCATCGTCAAGCTGATACTCACCACGGCCACGCTCATCTTGATGTTTCTGGCAGGCAAGCGCTACTTTCCACCCGGCACGCATGTTCCTTTGTTCTCTTTCACGATTGCGCTACTCATCAGCACCTGGAGCATCCTGTCGATTGGCTTTCTCATCGCCAGCATAGTTCCCACGGCGCGCTTTGCGCAGCCCATCGGCGCCATTATCTTGTATCCCATGATTGCTGTCTCGGGACTTTTTGTGCCCGTTGAATCCCTGCCGCCTGTGCTTCACGGCGTAGCACGGCTATTGCCGATGACCTATGCCGTGAGCCTGCTCCAGGGGATCTGGCAAGGCGACGGGTGGCCGGCCCACGTGGGCGACGTAGCGGCGCTGACCGTGGCTTTCCTACTTTGCACGGCGCTCTCGGCAAAGATCTTTCGTTGGGAGTGACCCGGCACATGCCACTCTAGAGCGGCTTATGCCGGATAAGTACCGCAGCATTCCCACGATCCGATCATTGTGCAGCTGAGAAACTTTGGAGTTTATCAATCACTTCCGGGGCTGATTCCCACCGCTTGCGGCGGGGTTGTTGATTCGGCCTTGGTCTAAACAGCGTGAGCTGCCCGCGCAACCAGCCCAGGTGTTCCCAGTTACTCGTCCTCCAGCGCGATCTCGAACTTGTGGCCAAAGACGTTGGAATTGTCTATATAGCGCAAGAAAACAGGCTGTAGCGCGTAGAGGCTGCACTGGCTGATGGCCGCCTTGAAGATAGCGCACAACTGGAATCGTTCGCAGTAGGCTTTGATCAATACGCGGCGGCGCGTGGGGTCGGTAATCACGGTCACGAGCCCGCTCAACTGCACGCCGCGAATCTCTTTCCAGTTTTCCGTTGGCCGGTAGATGGTGGCAGCGGCGCTCGGCGCGCGCTTCAGGTTCTGGCTGTGCGAACTGGTCGGAGATGAGAGCCAATAAAGAGTCAGAGATTCAT
>Ga0302188_10002757_pt1 | contig 12579 bp, 11 predicted proteins | sample II_Bog_E2_1_FD_198783 | JGI IMG/M metagenome (GOLD analysis project Ga0302188, IMG submission 198783) | Peat permafrost microbial communities from Stordalen Mire near Abisko, Sweden - II_Bog_E2_1 | ecosystem: Environmental > Terrestrial > Soil > Wetlands > Peat | place: Sweden: Abisko... | reverse complement strand
AAAGAAGATTGACGCCTTTGCCAGCAACGGCAACACCGGCGCCATGATGGTGGGAGCCCTTTACAGCGTTAAAGCCATTGAAGGCGTTATGCGCCCCTGCCTTATTACACAGGTGCCTATGGAAAACGGCAACACAGGCATACTGCTCGATGTGGGCAGCAATGCAGACTGCCGTCCCGAAATGCTTTGCCAGTTCGCTTTACTGGGACAGGTTTACACCAAATACATTTGTAATACCGCTAACCCTAAAGTAGGATTGCTCAACATTGGCGAAGAAGAAGAAAAAGGCAATATTGTTACCATAGCTACCCACCAGTTACTCAAAAACCACAACGATATTAACTTTATAGGTAATGTGGAAGCACGCGACCTTTTCGACGGACATGCCGACGTTATTGTGTGCGAAGGCTTTGTAGGTAACGTGGTGCTGAAAGAAGCCGAAGCCTTTTACAAGCTCATTAAAAGAAGAAAGATAAACGACCCCTATTTCGACCGGTTTAATTACGAAATACATGGAGGTTCCCCTATATTGGGTGTTAACGGAAACGTATTGGTAGGTCATGGAATCTCTAACGAGGAAGCCACCAAAAACCTTATCCTGCTGGCTAAAAACATGGTGGAGACCAAGGTAACCGAAAAAATAAACAAAGCTTTTAGCGGTAACGGATGGCAGTAGCCAATTCAGTTATGAGTTATGGGTTATAAGTTATGACCGTGTTCGTCATTGCGAACGAAGTGCGGCAATCTCTGCTTAAATTAGGAATAAAAATAATGAACAATATCTATTCATTTTGTGCAACCTATATGTCGCTATATGTCGCACTTTTTGCGGTTTCACTTTTCGAAAATACGGGGCTTTATTAACTGATTATCATTTAGTAACACTCCATTTCTATCTATGCAAAATAGAGTTGCAAGTTTGCTATATTTTTTTTGCCTGGCAAATGTGGGGTAAAAAATTGGGTTGGGAAGTCAATGACCTGTTCAAATTAGCAATTACTTTTAGCTAATATTCCATAAAGGAAAATTCACGCAATGCTCATCTATAGTGAATATGTTTGTAATACTTTATGTTTATCAAAATATATATCACTGGTTTACAGTAATTTAAAATATAATTGGTTGACATATTAAATATTTATACTATATTTGTCAACCAAATGAATTTACTTATGAATCTAGAAAGCAACAATCCCTTCGGCATCCGGCTAAAACTAGCCAGGAAAATGGCTGGGATGTCTTTACAGGAATTAGCAGATGCATTGGAAAACAAAATTACCAAGCAGTCACTGAGTAAATATGAAATGGGATTAATGAATCCTACTAGTGAAGTGTTGATGGCAATTGCTAAAACTCTAAAGACGAGTCCTGACTACTTTATTAAACAAGGCCAAATTGAATTAGGCCAAATTCAATTTAGAAAAAAAACAGCACTTTTAAAAAAACATGAAGAGTCAATAATTGAAAAGGCGAGAGATTATTTTGAACGATATGTAGAAATAGAAAATCTACTTTCAATAAAAAATACTTTTGAAAATCCTCTCGAAAATTTTAAAATTACTAATCGAGAGGAAGTCGAAGAAGCAGCTCATAAATTGAGACAATATTGGGAATTAGGTAATAATCCCATTTCGAATATTGTTAATATGTTAGAATTAAAAGGCATTAAAATATTCCTAATTGATGACGTCGAGGAAATTGATGGTTTTGCGGCTTTCTCATCAACCGGAATCCCAATTGTAGTCATTAATATTCGTGATAAATCCTTAGAAAGAATACGATTTACCATAATTCATGAACTCGCTCATTTATTGTTAAAATTTAGCGAAGCAATAAATAGCATTTCAAAAGAAGTTGAAAAATTATGCCATTATTTTTCAAGTTGTTTTTTATTGCCAAGTAAAAAACTTATAGAAATGATAGGCGGTAATAATAGGGATTATATTTCAATTAAGGAATTGATAGCAGTAAAAGAATACTATGGGATTTCAATAAGGGCTATAGTTCACCGGCTTAAAGAATTAACTGTTATAACTCCTAGTTATTATCAAAGATGGGTGATATGGTTAAGTAAAAAATATGGACAAAAGGATGAACCGGGGAACTATAAGGGTGAGGAGAAATCAAGTGTTCTTGAACAATTGATTAATAGGGCTTTGTCAGAAGACTTGATAAGCTTAAGCAAGGCAGCTTCGCTTTTAAATATTAATATTAATCAATTAAGAAAAGACTTGTAGGTGTGGTGTCTAAAAGGAATGAAATAATAATAAAGGATTCATGCATACTATTTGATGTAGTAGACCTTGATATTATTAAGGATTTCTTTTTGCTTGAAGATGTTATTGTTTACACAACACCTCAGGTTATAGATGAAATAAGAGACGAGAACCAATTAAATGAAATAACAAAATTTATAGATTCCAAAAAACTTCTGATTGATGGCGAGGGGCAATACAGTGAAATTCTTTCAGTAACCCATGGATGTCATGGTTTAAGTTTTGCAGATGCTTCTGTAATAGAATGTGCACATAGAAAAAATGCAATGATACTTAGTTCGGATAAAACTTTACGTAATGAGGCGGCACGAAAATGTCTTACTGTTGGTGGCATACTTTGGATTATTGAGGAATTAGTGATGAAAAATATAATAACAATTGAAGCGGCGGTTGATAAATTAAAACTGTACCCAGTTATTAATAGCAGAGCACCTAAAGAAGATATTAAAAAATTAATTATTAAATTTCAGAATAATTTATGAAAGTATTATGTATAAACTCGCCATTATTTCGTGAAATAAATTCACTTTATGATGAAGATTCTTTACCGCCAATTGGTTTAGGTTTAATTGCCACAAACCTTCGTAACAATGGGATTTCCGTTGAATTAATAGATGCGATAGCTGAAAGAATTCCATTAAATGATTTAATTGGCCTTCTTGATGCTGCAAGACCTAAATTCGTTTTGGTTAATATTTTTACGACTAATTATTCATTAGTGAAAGAGATGATTGAATCTTTGAAATTTGAATGCCACATAATAATTGGAGGGCTATCTACGAGGGAACTTTATAAAGAGATTGTTAAATGGGAAACCTTTAACCAAATTGATATTGTATTCGGAGACGGCGAATTGATAACTTTGGATATTGTAAATGAACAAATATTTGAAGAACCTGTATTTAGTGCTCCACATCGTAGGGTATTTAAAGCAGAAGGAAATTCTAAATACTTTGTAAAGGATATTTCAAAAGTGTCACTTGATAGAAGTTTTTTTACAAATGAACCAGTAATTCATCCGCTGGGATTTACTGAAGCAAACATTGTTACAAGTAGAGGATGTATTTATAATTGTGCTTTTTGTGCGGCAGCAAGGTCTCTTAATAGCGATTATTTTGTAAGGGAAAGAACCGAAGAGTCAGTCGTGGAGGAATTGAAACAAATTATTGCCCAGTACCCTGAAGTTAACTCAATAAGGGTTTTGGATGATTTATTCCTTAAAACAAAGTTTACGGTTCAAAAAGCCATTGATGTTTTTTCAAAGTTTAATTTTCAATGGAGGTCAATGGCACACGTAATGACCTTTGACCAAGTAGATGAAAATACTATGAATCGATTAAAAGAAAGTGGATGCCACGAACTTTTCATTGGTATTGAATCAGGCTCACCAGGAATCCTTCGGTCTATTCACAAAACAAGTAATATAGACAAAATATTGACCAATTTAACCAAAGTACTCAAAGCGGGAATCAATATTAAAGGCTATTTTATATATGGTTTTCCCAACGAAACACAATCTGATATGGACTTAACCTTTAAGCTTGCTAATGACTTGAAAAACATATCATTGGAGTACGGATCTAATTTTAGAACAAGTGTTTTCCAATATCGACCTTATCATGGTACTGAGATATATTATGATTTACTAGAGGCTGGCAAAACTATTGAAACTGAAAATGTTAAACCCAATGAAGCCCTATCTCATCTTGTAGGTAGACTCCAATTCAACTTTCATAATGGTAATTACTCAGAAGTTGCCATAGAATTAATACATGACTATATTTACCGCACAATTAATCTTAATGGCGGTGAAATATTTGCACAACTTAAACAATACATTAAACCCACATAGCAGTATAGTTTGTAAATCATGTGGTCTCTATTTGAACCAACTTCCTGCACTCGACAAGCTCAAAAAATCTCATGCTTTTTGGGTGGGACTTTCTGCGGTTCAATTCGATGAAGATGTGGAAAAATTACCATTATCCCCTCTAACCAATTCAGGGAAATTAATTGAAAAAATTGAGGCTCCTTTTGATAATGATATTTCATTCTATAAAACAAACCTTGTAAAATGCTTACCATTAAGAGGGGATAAAATAAGATACCCGGTTGAGCATGAAATGGAAAAATGCTTCCCGAATTTTCAATATGAATTAAAAAAACTAAAACCCTCCGTAGTTTTTTTACTTGGAAAACAAGTAGGTTCGTTTGTAATGAAAAAGTTGTCTAAAAATGATATTTCACTCAATGAGAATTTTCAATATGATTCTTTTACATTAAATAATATTAGCTTTTTCCCAATTCATCATCCATCATATATTTTGGTATATAAAAGAAAGAATCTCCAGCAATATATTGATAGTATTCGCACTATTTTAGAAGAAACCACAGTGCGTGAAGAAAATTTGGCCATATAATTCATTCTGGCTTTCCGTTTGAGGAATTGCAGCGTAAAGCCCATAGCACAGCGAGTCCCGATAGCTATAAGGATTATAACTCATAACTTATCACTGCGGCTCCGCCGCCCATAGCCGTTTTGTGCCGTTATTTCCGTACATTTTTATTGCCAGTCATTAACTCCACAAAATAAGCCGTTTTGTGCCATTTTTTTCAAGTTCTCCACTCATATCTTATCTTGTGGCTTACATCTATCCTAACTTCCTCATTAACAGCTCATATCTTATAGCTTATAGCCACTACTCCCTCCACAACCCGATTTTTTATACTTTTGCGGCTTCAAAAACGAAAAAGCGTTTAACCCTTAATACTCCAAATGGCAATAACTGCTGCAATAACCGCCGTACAAGGATACCTTCCCGATTACGTACTCACCAATGAGGAGCTGGCCAAAATGGTTGATACCAACGACGAATGGATTATATCCCGCACGGGCATAAAAGAAAGACGTATACTGAAAGGTAAAGATCAGGGGGCATCGGTTATGGCTGCCGAAGCCGTAAAAAAGCTCTGCGAAAAGCGTAAGATAGACCCGATGGAGATAGACCTGCTTATACTGGCCACCGTAACCGGCGATTATGTGTTTCCGGCAACGGCCAATGTGGTATGCGATAAGGTAGGGGCCAAAAACGCCTGGGGTTACGATATTAATGCGGCCTGCTCGGGCTTTGTATACGCCCTGGTAACCGCCTCGCAATTCATTCAAAACGGAAGACATAAAAAAGTAGTGGTGGTGGGCGTAGATAAAATGTCGGCCATAGTAAATTATGCCGATAGGGCCACCAGCATCATCTTCGGCGACGGAGCCGGATGTGTATTATTAGAACCCAACACCGAGGGGTATGGCGTTATTGACTATCTCTGCAAGGTAGACGGATCGGGACGCAAGCATTTATACCAGAAAGCCGGTGGCTCTGTTAAACCACCCGAAACCAATTCGGTGGATATGCAGGAGCATCATATTTACCAGGAAGGCCAGCAGGTGTTTAAGTTTGCCGTAAAGGAAATGGCCGATGTATCGGTAGAGATGATGAAACGCAACAACCTGAGTGCCGACGATGTGGCATGGCTGGTGCCTCACCAGGCTAACAAACGCATTATAAGCGCGGTGGCCGAACGTATGGAAGTATCGGAAAGTAAAGTGATGATGAACATACAAAAGTATGGCAACACCACCGCCGGAACCTTACCTATATGTTTGTGGGAATATGAAAGCAAATTGAAAAAAGGCGACAACATAATCCTGTCGGCATTTGGCGGAGGGTTTACCTGGGGCGCTATATATGTTAAGTGGGCGTATTAGAGTTATGCGTTATAAGTTATGACCGTAGATGTGAAGAAAAATTACAGTTATTTTTGTAAAGAATTAAAGGATTATAACTCATAACTTATCACTCATAACTTAAATAATTATCTTTGTAATTAAGAACGAAAATTTATACTGATTATGACTATAAAAGAAGTAGAAGAATTAATCCGGTTTGTGGCGAAAGCCAACGTTAGCGAAGTAGAACTGGAAACCAAAGACGTTAAGCTGGTTATTAAAACCAATAAAGCAGCCGAACAAGTGGTGCAAGTTCCCGTTCAGCAGGCTCCAATAGTAGTTGCAGCTCCTGCACCTGCCAGACCGGCAGCAGCAGCTCCGGCCGCTGAAGCAGCAGCTCCGGCGCCTAAAGCAGCAGAAAATGCAAATCATACGGCTATAAAATCTCCTATGATCGGTACTTTTTACCGTTCAGCAGGACCGGATAAACCTCCATTTTTAAATGTAGGCGACAAGGTTGAAAAAGGAAAAGTGATCTGCATTATTGAAGCTATGAAACTCTTTAATGAAATTGAAGCCGAAGTATCGGGCACGGTTGTAAAAGTCCTGTTGAACGATGCCTCTCCTGTAGAATACGATCAACCGCTGTTCCTTATTGATCCGGCGTGATAGTTATGAGTTATAAGAGATAAGAGATGAGCTACGTGAATTAATAACTGCAATAATACACAGCTTATAATTCCTAATTCCTAATTTTTAATTCCTAATTAAAAAGAACGTGTTTAAAAAGATATTAATAGCAAACAGGGGCGAGATAGCCTTACGTGTTATACGCACCTGCAAAGAGATGGGAATTAAAACCGTGTCGGTTTATTCCACTGCCGATAAGGACAGTCTGCCGGTACGTTTTGCCGATGAAGCCGTTTGTATAGGTCCACCGGCCAGTAAAGATTCCTATCTTAATATACCCAATATTATTGCGGCTGCCGAAATAACCAATTCCGATGCTATCCATCCGGGCTATGGTTTCCTGTCGGAGAATGCCAAGTTTTCGCACATCTGCGACGAGCACAAAATTAAATTCATAGGCGCGCGTCCTGCTATGATTGAAGCCATGGGCGACAAATCTACAGCCAAAGAAACCATGAAGAAAGCAGGCGTACCCGTTGTACCCGGCTCTGATGGATTGCTGAAAGATTTGGACGATGCCAAAAAGACCGCTAAAAAAGTAGGTTATCCCGTTATGATGAAAGCTACTGCCGGAGGCGGTGGCAAAGGAATGCGCGTAATCTGGAAAGAGGAAGAAATAGAACATGCCTGGGAATCGGCGCGGCAGGAAGCTGCTGCTGCTTTCGGCAACGATGGCATGTACATGGAAAAATTTTTAGAAGAACCCCGCCATATAGAAATACAGGTAGCCGGCGACCAATACGGCAAAGCATGTCACCTGTCCGAACGGGATTGCTCCATACAACGCCGTCACCAAAAGCTGGTGGAAGAAACCCCCTCCCCTTTCATGACCGATAAGCTGCGCGAGAAAATGGGTAAGGCCGCTATTAAAGCAGCCAACGCGGTTAACTACGAAGGTGTAGGCACTGTAGAGTTTTTGGTGGACAAGCACCGCAACTTCTACTTTATGGAGATGAACACCCGCATACAGGTAGAGCATCCTATTACCGAAGAAGTAATAAACTACGACCTAATACAGGAACAGATAAAAATTGCCGCCGGAGTAAAGATATCGGGTAAAAACTATTTCCCGCAGATGCATGCTATGGAATGCCGTATTAATGCCGAGGACCCTGCCAACGGTTTCCGTCCTTCGCCGGGAAAGATCATCAACTTCCACGTACCGGGCGGACATGGCATACGGGTAGATACGCACGTGTATGCCGGATATACCATTCCTCCTTATTACGATTCTATGATAGCCAAGCTTATTACCGTGGCGCAAACCCGGGAAGAAGTGATACATAAAATGACTCGCGCCCTGGAGGAGTTTGTAATTGAAGGTATTAAAACCACCATCCCCTTCCACCTTAAGCTGATGGCTAACAAACGCTTTTTAAAAGGCGATTACAATACCCACTTTTTAGAAGAAGAGAAATTGTTCTAAGGTCATTGCGAGGAACGAAGCAATCTCTTTCCTTGTCATTCTGAACATAGTGAAGAATCTTTTTATGGCGTGCCGGCTGATGCACAAGCCGTCGGGCTATTCGCTGCTATCCCTCACGCGGTGAAAATATGTGAATTAAAAATCACATTTTTTTAATCAAACTATCCTCCAAAACCCTATCTTTGATTTATTATTAGTTTGAATGGACAAGAAGAAAGGATCGCTTGATATTGCAAAGCCCTTTTTAAAATGGGCTGGTGGTAAAGGACAATTACTAAGTGCTATTGAATCTATATTATGGCTTTACTCTTGATGAAATATTGGGATATGAATTAAATATTGCATAATAGAATGAGTAATAAACTGCCGAAAGCGCAATCGAAATCGGAAGGAATTCTTTTTGTTGAATTGTCGAGGTTAATAGAGAAAAGTCAAACTCAATTGGTTTCGGCTGTTAATTATTCACTTACAATGCTGTTTTGGCATGTAGGTAAGCGCGTTAGTGAACATATTCTGCAAAATAAAAGAGCCGATTACGGTGCTAACATTGTCGTTACCTTGTCACGACAATTAGTGGCAAAGTATGGCAAAAATTTTGAAGAAAAGAATCTCAGAAGAATGATGCAGTTTTCTCAACTTTTCGCAGAAACAGAAATTGTCGTTACACTGTCACGACAATTAAGTTGGTCGCATTTTATTGCTCTTCTTCCGTTAAAAAAATCAGAAGCCCGTTTATTTTATGCGAAGAAAGCGTCAGACGAAAATTGGGGAGTAAGGGAATTGCGGAAAAATATTGAAAACAAATATTTTGAAAGAGCAAAGTTGGCAGGTTTTCAAATAAAGCATATTAAACTTGAGGAAGATGGAGTATTTAAAGACCCGTATTTTATGGATTTTCTAGGTCTTAAATCTGACTACCTTGAAAAAGATTTAGAGCAAGCTATACTGAGAGAATTGGAATCATTCATCCTTGAATTGGGAAAAGGTTTTGCATTTGTGGAACGGCAAAAACGAATGATTATTGATGGGGAAGACTATCACTTAGATTTATTGTTTTATCATCGTAAATTGCATAGGTTAGTAGCAATTGAATTAAAGATAGGAAAGTTTCAGGCTAAGGATAAGGGTCAGATGGAATTGTATTTGAAGTGGCTTAACCGTTATGAAAAACAGGCTGGAGAAGAAGCACCTATAGGGTTAATTTTGTGTGCTGAAAGCAGTCGTGAACAGGTAGAATTGCTTGAAATGCATAAAGACGGTATAATGGTAGCAGAATATTGGACAGAATTACCCCCGAAAAAGGAATTAGAGAAACGATTGCATAGAGCACTTACAGAAGCGAAAGAGCGTTTAGAACAAAAAAAAGAATGAAAAAATCTTATCGAAATTAGGTGAAAGATTGGTAAGCTCTCATATTAATAAAGTGGTAAAATTGTTAACCTAAACAAAGGTCAATGGTATAGAAAGGAAGAAATAAATAACATATCAGCGTTAACTTTTCTTGTAACAGAAAACCGCGAATTTTCAAAACAGTCAAGAATAAGCATAAACGCTCACGTTATCAACGTGGGCTTTGTCTTATCTGGCTGTGGGTGCTTCGCGGTACCTCTGTTACAGTAAGGTGAATGTCCCACGTTGATTTTTTATATAAAAACCCTGTTCGGGATATTGGGGAAATAAAATTAGGAAGTCATGAGGAAGCAAATCTCAAAACTTGTTTTACAAATTTTGGTTCTTATTCTCCCCGAACTGAAGGTGTTGTACTTGTTGGGCTACTGAGGAGTTATGAGTTATGACCGATCGTAATTGCGAGGAACAAAGCAATCTTACCCTATCGTAATTATTTCCGAATTTTATGAGATTGCTTCGCAAAGCCTCGCAATGACGAGTACGCATTATTTGCCGGTCGGGCTCCGGCTTTCTTTGCGTGGTTGGGAAAGAAAAGAATTGCTTACGGTGGGGCTCCGACTTATTGCATTTCTGCCGTCAACTTTTCTATCTCTTCTTTTAGTTTAGCGAGATGATTAATAACAATGCCCCAAATTAAATCATCAGAAACCACATCATAGCCATGGGTAATTCTATTTCGGGTATCAACTACCTTTCTGGCATTTGTAATTTGAATAGAAGGGTCCTTTTTCAGAATTCTTCCAAGTGCTTCGCCAATAATTTCAAGGTTGCGCTCAACGGCGCGTTTGGTTTTAGTATCCTTTTTAAAATTTTCGAACAACATAGGCTTGCCTGCAAAATACTTCTCTACTTCTTCAATAGACTGAAGAATATCAAATAACCAAACCTTAATATCATTTTGCATAAATCAGGCGTTTCGATAAGTCAATCGATTGACGCATATATGGATTGCTGATTGCTTTTTCCTCCAGTAAATCTACATTCCGGTGGAAGGCATCCTGTAGCGAGAATTTAAAATCAAAATAATTATCGGCGTACTTATCTATACCAACATTATCAAAATCTACAACCAGGTCAATATCACTTTCAGGGTTAAATTTTTCTGTCAACACCGAACCGAAAGCAAAAAGTTTAGATACCCTATACCTATCGCACAAGGTCTTAATGGTTTCCATATTTTGTTCAATCGGATTCATACTACAAAAATAAGCATTTTTGCTTCGACAAAGTCATTGACTCCCCAAAATATGCCGTTTTGTGCCGTTTTTTTCGCACCCACTATTTAATTGCCAGTCCGGCTCGGACTAAATTCATAACGTACACTTCTATTTAAATTTATACATTTGGGCAATTAAATTATTACTATTAATTAAATCCAGTAACGTGAAAAGAATAACCATATTAAGTTTAGCAGCCTCTATAGGATGTTGCGTTATGTCATTTACCCCAACCACCACCGATGATTCTTTTGCAGGAGTTATTAAGTATTCCATAACTGTTGATGGGGCAAGCAATCCCCAGGCGGCACAAATGATGCAAAATAGCACCTTTACCATTTATCTTGCATCGGGAAAAGCAAAGTCAGTGTTTGCATTTTCAATGGGAACACAGTCAAGCCTCAGTGGTGTAATACCTGATTCTGTTATTAGCTTAAGAGATATAGGCGGGCAAAAGGTGGAGATGAAAATTCCCATTAGTAATAAAGCCATTGGTGGAAAAAACCCCGATATTAAGTATTTGGACGATACGAAAGAAATAGCAGGGTATACTTGCCACAGAGCTCAAGTTACAAACGCAAATGGCACCACTACCGATGTGTATTATACCGATCAACTTCCGGCGTATGAAGGGAAAAAAGGCGAATACAAAGGGCTAAAAGGCTTCCCACTTGAATTTAGCAGCACCGAAAGAGGTGGTATGACCGTTAAGTTTTCGGCTATTTCGGTAACCAAGCAAGCTTTATCAGATGATGTTTTTGCTGTTCCCTCAGGCTATACCTTGCAAGCTATGCCTGCAATGGGCCAGCACGGCATGGGCGGAGGACAGTAGCAAGGATTCACTTTCTATCCGTCTCCTATAATTGCCGGTCGTACAGATAGCTATCGGGATCCGAACTGTTTTTAGCTATTTCCTTCCCCTGTCAGCAAATCCTTTTCAGAAAATATAGTACCCAAGAGGTCTTTAAACTGTATGCTTCTTTCCAGGCTCTTTTTACCGATTAAGGAGTGTTCTGCCAAGGCAAATAAAACAAATTCCATCATTACTAATTTGTCAGTTTCCTTTAAACCGGGGACATGCAACTCTACCAGATCAGCTAAGCCGGGAATGCTTTTCAATACGTTAGTATAGTCTTTGTCGGTGGCTAAAAGCATACAGTCAATGGTATTGCCTTCGCCAAACCAGCTGATGATTGCCTGGTACGGACTTTCCATCTTTTTCTTTTTCAGCTTGCCCGGGTCGGGGAACCATTGTAAAAACTGATTCCGTATAGCCCTGCCCAACAAGTTATGCGCCACTATGGCAGCGCCTTCCTGTTCGCCTTCATATACCAATTCTATTTTACCATTTACCGAGGGAATAATGCCGGACAGATCCACTATGCGGGCAAAGGTGCTCTTTTCATTATTCAAAAGCATTCTGCGCTCGGCGGTGCTCACCAAATTCTCGTACGCGGAAATAGTCAATCGGGCCGAAACCCCGCTTTTAGAATCTACATATTCATTATCGCGGGCTTCAAAGGCAATGCGTTCTATCAGCGTAGCTATAAGTTCACTCACCTGTATGTTTTGCTTTTGTTGAGGAGTCAGCTTGGCTTCCTGCTCCGTTATTTTTTTAGACAGTTCAATATTCTTAGGATAGTGGGTTAATATCTGGCTTCCAATACGGTCTTTAAGGGGTGTAACAATACTTCCGCGGTTGGTATAATCTTCAGGGTTGGCCGTAAAAATAAACTGTATGTCTAAATTGATGCGCAACTTAAACCCTCTTATCTGTATGTCGCCTTCCTGCAGAATATTAAACAGGGCCACTTGTATGCGAGCCTGCAAATCGGG
>Ga0302188_10002756_pt1 | contig 12587 bp, 7 predicted proteins | sample II_Bog_E2_1_FD_198783 | JGI IMG/M metagenome (GOLD analysis project Ga0302188, IMG submission 198783) | Peat permafrost microbial communities from Stordalen Mire near Abisko, Sweden - II_Bog_E2_1 | ecosystem: Environmental > Terrestrial > Soil > Wetlands > Peat | place: Sweden: Abisko, Stordalen... | reverse complement strand
CAAAGCTGGGGATGCAGAAGAGGTCGGCCGTGTCGTACAACGCGCGGATGCGATCGTGATTGACTGGGCCTTCAAACACAATCGTCTTCGGGTCCTGGCATTGCGAGGCCCGATGCCGCAGGGAGTCGTGGTCCGGTCCGGCGCCGACCAGATGCAAGTGCACCGCTCGACCCTGCCGGGCGAGACGGTCCACCGCGTCGATCAACTGGTGCTGGCCCTTGGCTGGAACCAGGCGCCCAACGCACAAGATGACGAAGGTGGACGGCGCCTCCCGCACAGGCTTTGGAGAAAAGTCCGCAGTATTGACACCGAGCCGCGACACCATCAGTTTGTGCCAGTGCTCGTAGGGCGAAAACTTCATCAGCTGACTGCGGCAAAAGAAACTGATGCAACAGATGAAGTCCGCCGCGGCGATCTTTTCCGCCAGGCACTGGGCTGTGGCATCGTAAAACTCATCGGGGCCATGGACCGTGATGGAGAACCCGACGCCAAAGATGCACCGCACATACATGCCGACGGTTGCGGCTTGCGATCCCAGATGAACGTGGAGGTGATGATGGCGTTTTTGCTTCATCCATACGCCGACCATCAATGCTTCCATAAAGTACATGAGGTGAAAGAACAGTCGCTTCAGGTCCAGACCGCCCAGCCGAAGCGCCATCCTGAAGCCTCGCCAGTATCCGGCGAAGTTCGACGACAGTGTCTTGATGTTGGCGACGATGAGGCCCTTCACCCCGTGCTTCTTCAGGTGGTATGCGTTCCTGGCCTCAACAACCTCTTCCGCCGTCAGCCGCTCTTCCGGGCGATCGGGCAGATTCACGGACACTACGTCCAGGCGAAGTCCCAACGCGCGAAGCTCAATCACCTCTCGCAGGAAGAAGGACATGGACAGCGTGGGGTATTGGCTGGTGAGGTAGGCGACCGAGATCGGGCCGCCAGCTTCGCCCCCCTGTGCGTCCCGGGCTTCAGGGGAGTTGGAAGGCGACACCTGCGGCGCATCGGTAGACATTCCCTTGGGTTCCACTACTTGCCTCGTTCGTATTTTGTGCTTTGCGCTCGGAGTTTCAAGCGGAGCCCCTTATAGAGTGCGTACATTCCTGTGTCCCGAAAAAACACATCGCGGTGTTCCGCACGCGGGAACTTGAGCCGGTCCCTGTATAGCGTTTGGCTCCCTTCTGTTGTGGCGCCATCTGCATCGAAGATGAGGCCCCGCCTGCGGGCATCTTCGGTACCATCCAGAATGAGATATTTGCCTGCATGCGGGTGGGGCTTGCTCTGGCCAGCGCCAGAAGTACGGCGATGCGTCACCATCCACAGATAGTAGCGCTTCTTATCCCAGGCATATGCAATGGCGGCATCCAGCGGGCCACCTTTCGCTTGCCTTGCGGCAATCACACGTACTTGAGGAGCTTCTCTTGCGCGGCCCTTCACAATCAGATCGCGTGCGCTCCGCAGTGGAGCATAGCTCTGCTTGCCGGAGGCCCGCAGATTTGTGTCATAAAATTCGATGAACTCGTCCGCGTCTACATCGACGATCTCAACCCTCTTCGGCGCCGAAGCAATCTGCCTCCTGGACTCGCCCGACAGCCTTTCCAGTATTCCCTGGTCTCCCGGATACTGCAGATATGTGACCTCCGTATCGTGGCTGAAACCCACTCTCTTAAATTCCAGCCGGACCACATCTGCGTCTGGAGAATCGGAGGTGCAGACAAATCTGAGGGAGATGTTGGCGGGGAGCTGCGAAATCAGCTCACGGATGACGGTAGCCCTGTCTTGAGTATCGAGGTCGTGGCTGACAACCGGTCCGCCGAGGTGCGACCAGATTGGCGGAAATCCTAGTTTATTGCCGAACCGATTGGTCACTACGATGAAGGCGAGACTGCCAACGACGATGCCATCGCGGCGGACTTCCAGTTCGCGGTATTTCGCGCTTCCCCTTGCGATCTCGAGCCACCAAGGCTGCTGAAAGACCGCCAAGTCGGCATGACATATGCCCACACCGGATTGGGCCAAAAGACGGGGAGACGGATCTGCCACGACGGGGTCATGCTCCTGAGAGGAGGTCCAAGTTGTAGCGCTTGAGGCTAGGACTATTATAGCGATATTCCCAGCCAACGACGGTACTCAACTGCCAGTCCTTCGAGACCCTCACATCTGTCTTATCTCAACAAATAGATATCGCAGAGCGCGCAATTTATTCACAGAATGCCAAAACCAACACGTGCTCTATTGTGCCGTGGACGGTTCAGCGATTCGAACCGCGCCAGGCCATGCACGCGCCTCCGATATGGGGTGGTCGCGATCATCGGACCAATCACTGTCGATCCCGATACGCAACCAGCCTCGACGCCAGCTCTCGTCACGAATTGATCTTGCCAAGGTGACGAACGGCGCCATGGCAGCACTCTTGTCGTACCAATGGTATTGGTTCAGACTACTGGGCGAACCTTTCTGAACGGAAAGGCACGGCGAACTGACGACGCAAATCACGTCGGGATTGAATCTTCGAAACAGACAGAAGGCGGCATCGATATACATCTTTCCTCCATCGGGATGCCCGACCTCGCGGTCAATTGTTTTTCGTAGATAGTCGATCAGTCGCGGCATAATACGCCGATGGACAGCATAGCAATGCGCCCAAAGAAAAGATCCGGAGAAGCGCAGAAGGCCGGTTGGAGAATCGGGCAGACCTCTTGGAACCGAGTGCCCGATGAAGAATTGATCCCATTCGTTGTTTTGAAGGCACTGGATAAGAGAGAGTTGCCCGTCTCGAAATCTTTTACTGAAGATGGCATCGTCTTCAAGCACCCAAACCGTGTCCAGTCCGTCGCGGTAGGCACTTTCGAGGATTTCGAGATGACTCAACAGGTTTCCATACACTCCACGCGACGGGAATCCGTTCGCGGTCTCCGGCATGGGCGGCTTGGGTATGCTCACCTTTGGAGAGTGGACATCGATCCCAATGCGAGACAACTCCGCACGCAGTGCACGCATGCGGTCTTCTCGTTCTGGCAGATGAATGATCGCCAGGCGATCGAAGTAATCCAGAATCTCCATTCAGCAGCCCCTCCCCTCACCGCAGGCCATCCATCCGTGACTTCGGACAGGCCGCGAGTCATTTCCTTAGAAAACTATCCATAGAACCATAATCCAGACGCATCGCAATCAATCGAAATGGGCCTCTGCACCTGTCTCCCAAGCACATTCCAGTACATGATTTCGATGAGTCAAAAGTAGCGCGGAGACTTGATTATAGCTGAAGCACTTCCTTCGCCGATTCAATGCACTGCCACTTGAGCCACGCCGCCTCATCCGGGCTCTCTTCCTCTTCGCAAGGCAACGTCCGGCCAGCTCGTTCGGGCGCTTCTGCGAGATACCTTATGCTCGAAGCCGCTCGCGGCCTGCTTCCGGACGAGTCCGAGATTCACTGGCACTCTGCCGGCGTGCGGCGCGCACGAACCAGCGCTCTACCGCATGCCAACTGATGACCGCGCAGAGTAGTGTGATCGGAGCAGCCATCAGAAAGAGCTTCCAGGGTGGTACTGTGTGCCCGAGCCAGTGCATCAGCATCTGTTGCACCGGAAAAGCATAGAGATATGTCCCATAGGAAAAGTCGCCGAAGCGGCTCCAGCCATGCAGGCGGATGGCAGGGTGATACGCAGCGACGAGCACAAGATAAGCTCCCGCGACAGGAAAAAGCAGCGTCCATCCATAAGGCATGATCGCAGCCGCAACCAGTAGCCCGCAGGCCGCCATGATCCACGAAGTCCTGATCAGGAGATGGGCGCGCAACTTATACGCAACTACCCCGACGATATACATTGGCAGCAAGCGCGCCCAAAAGGGTGGGTAACCAAAGATCGTCCCAAGCCATTTCCCCCCCGGTGTCCAACGAAAAACAGCAAACAGATAGCTCGCCAGGATGGAACACAAGAATATTCCTATCAGCGTTCGATTGGATCGCAATGCTCCCAGGACGCCGAGCAGAATAACCCCGATATAGCACCAGAACTCGTATTGGATCGACCAGACGGACCCATTGATTGGACCCGGCTTGGGAACGTTCGAGAATGCGCCGGTGTAACGAAATTCCTGAAGGCGAAGAGTCTGCCCCATGAAATCAGCCATCCGGCCAATGTGGGAGGTCGCGTCCATATGCCCTCCGCTGGCGGGCAGCACGACCAAAACCGCCAAGGACATTGCAACGATAAACCCGGGATAGATCCGAAGAAATCTCTTTTTCAGATAGCTGCCAATGCTGGTAGAGCGCTCGAAGCTTGCCGTTATCAGGAATCCGCTGATCACAAAAAAGAGGTCGACCGCGATGTGCCCCCCCGTCACCTGATGCCTGGTCAGGACATTGAAGGGCTCCGCAACTTCCGACCCCGTGCCCAGCGGATAGCTGTGCGAGAAGATCACCAGAACTGCCAGAAACAACCGGATGAAGTCGAAGTTGTTATCGCGATGGTCAAAGCTCGTCTGCATGCGAGAGATCCTCAAGGGAACGATGAAGCGGTAGATTGTGCGGTTGCTCTCTCTATGATATCCATTCCTCCTCTCTCCGATCTGTAGCGTGCGTACACCCTGCGTGTGGGCCTACCTCCGCATCGGAGAAAATCGGCTTGCAGTGAGCGGGCGCCGCTCCTTTCAGGCTTTCAAGATCCGCGGGTGCGCGTCTGGATTTGAGTTAGATTTAAGGTGGGTATGTCCTACGTCATCCTTATTCCGGGAATCTTGTGCGCATTCGCGATCCTACGCGGAGGGACACGCCATGCATTCCTCACGGTATTGATTCCTGTCATGGTTTTCTTGCCGGGCGGTTACACCCTGCGACTTCCGCACCTACCGCCTGTCAGCTTCCAGGATGTGGCTCTCCTCGCCCTTGGCGTAGGCATGTTGCTGATGGATATTGGGAGATGGAAATTTTCGCGGATGGATTGTTGGGTCTTCCTATTCATCTGCACAACTGCCTACTCCGAGAGATTACCGTGGGGCACGGCCGGCGCCTTTCTGACTTTGATCACATCGATCTTAGAGAGCTGGGTTCCCTACATGGCAGGCAAGCTGCTTGTTGAGTCCCCGGGGATGCGCTTACGAACGACCGAGCGAGTGACTGTCATGATGGTGATCGCGTCGCTGCTGTCGATTCCGCAGTTCTTCCTTCGAGTCAATCTCTACAACCGTTTTTGGAATCACTTTTTTCCAAGTCAATGGGGCGGCATCGCAGAGCAGGTCCGCTGGGGATTCGGTCGCGTTGAAGGCCCCTACGGAATGGCCGAGTCCGCCGGCATGGTCTTGACGATTGGCTTGCTTCTGGCCCTCTGGCTGCAACGTTGGAGATCTCCGCAGCCAGAGGCGACTGGGTATCTGAATCGCCTCCTGAGGCATCCCAAGCTTCTTGTTTTTATCCTCGCCATTACGCTATGGATGAGTCAGTCGAGAGGTCCATGGATTGGAGCAATCATTGCTCTCAGCATCGCATCGATTGGCCGCGCCGGGAATCCACTTCAGCGAGCAGTCCTGGTTTTGGGCATAGGCCTGCTGGTTGCAGTTCCGCTCTACCACTTCAGCAAGGAATATGCGAATGGGCCGGGGGCACAATCCGACGGTGAACGCCAAACCGCACAGTACAGATCGCAAATGTTTGACAACTACGTACCCATCGCCAAACAAGGTGGCGCCTGGGGTTGGGGAAACCTGTTTCCAAGAGTTGGTGGCCAGGACTCTATCGACAATGAATATCTCCTCGTTTGGCTTATCCAGGGATATGTGGGGCTGGCGGCCTTGATTCTAGTCATCGTCGATAGCACGTTATCCTTGGTGTATTCGGCTATAGTGGCGGGCTCCACCCCGAACAGACACCTCGTATTTACTCTCATGGGAATCATCCTCGGTATAACTGTGTGCATAGCAACTGTTGCATTGTTCAGTCAAGCGAACGAACTGTGGTTCCTGGTGCTAGGCTGGGCGCAAGCAATCCGTCCCGCGAGAATTGAACCCGTACAGCCAGAACGCCAACCCCTTCGCGAAGAGCAAGGAACTCCTATGTTTCTCTATACGTGATCGAAAATTTGAAGAGAATAATGCATCGCCCCACCGCGGCAAACTGAGCCCCGGCGCATGGAAAGCCAGGCATCTGCTGCATGGAATGGGGTCAGAATCCCGGCTGATATAATCTGGATTCACTCTCTGGCGACAACTTGGACTACCCCGCGTGTCGTGCGCAACACTCGCGGGGCAATGGTGGGATTTCTCGACAATTTAGAGATGTGAGTACGGGTTCGCATTCATGATGAAAGGCGTCAGGAATAGTAAATCCGGATATCTCCCCTCTCTGGACGGGCTGCGGGCCGTTGCGATTCTGTCCGTCATTTGCTACCACGATCGCGTTCACAGATTTGGAATCCTGAGCACGTCCTGGATTCACCAATACGGCAGCCTTGGTGTCGACCTCTTCTTTGCGATCAGCGGAATTTTGATCTGTTCCAGGCTCCTCGAGGAGGAGCGGGTAAGCGGGAAGATTTCGCTAAGAGGGTTTTACATCCGCAGGCTCTTTCGTATCTTTCCGCCGGCGTGGCTTTTCTTATTTACTTATTTGGGCTTGTCCCTGCTGCGCCAACTTCCAATCGATATTGGTGGAGTGGTTACGTCGTTTCTGATGGTTAGAAACCTGTGGGTTCACGTCGCAGGCGACGTGCCCAGGACCTGGTATACAATCCATTTCTGGTCCTTGTCTGTCGAAGAGCATTTTTACATCCTCTTGCCTGGATTGCTCGTGCTGTTCAGGAACAAGCGAGCTTTCGTTCTGGCCCTGCTGTCCTGTGCAGTGATGGTATGGATCACAATTGTGTTCCACTACCCTTTCCTCCAGACCCAGGGCTTTACATTGCGGACGGACATGCGTCTGGACGCACTCTTGATACCGGCAACCTTCGCGGTGCTTCTGACCCGGCCGGAGATCCGGGGATTCGCAGTCCGGTGGCTTCATCCCTGGTTGGCGGCGCTGGCATTTGTTGGGGTGTTTGTTTTGTTTCAAAGCGTCCCGAGCCGTCTTGTCAACGGGGCCGCGGGGTTCGTGATCTCGATTGGATTTCCCTTGGTTGTAATCGCTACAACACTACATCCGCGGTCTATCTCATGTCGCATCCTGGAGTGGAGTCCACTCCGTTTCGTTGGGCGGATATCCTTTAGCCTGTACCTGTGGCAGCAGCTCTTTTTCCCGAATGGTCACACACCCGGAGCGTGGCCATTCTCAATCGTTCAGCGGTTCCCTGTGAATTATGTGGCCGCGTTTGCCTGCGCCATTGCAAGCTACTACCTGGTAGAGAGACCCATGATCCGAGTTGGCCACCGGCTCGCCCATCCGCCCACACCGGGACACGAGGATCTCGAAGATCCTCCAGGCAAAGCGAAGCTAGGATAGAGGGGCTGCCACCCTCACCGTGTGTCGAGTGTCCAACCGCTCCAAACAGCGGATGCATCCCCACTCGCGCGGGCGGCAAGAACAGGTCACAGTGTGCACGAGAGGAAGCTCACCGGCCTTGAGCAGCCGCCAGGCTGCTTCCTATGACCTCGAAGCTCGTCGTGGTTGTCGTCGCAAGGTATGCCCCATAGGCGGCCTGACTTGCTTTCACGGTTACAGTCCCAACACCGGTTGGCCGGACACTATTGCCCAGCAGGATAGCCGGTCCGCTCACGATGGAGTAGGTAACGGCTCCGGCAGAGTCGGATGTGGCGGAGAGTGGATAGGAGCCGGCCCCATACACCTGGGAGGGGACCTTCGTAAGGCGAAGGGTCGGCGTCATCAGGGTTTCCGAGTAGGCTGCTGAAGGGGTCGCCACCACAGCCGGCGAGCTTGTCTCAGCGGCTTGAGAGGCACCCGTAACGGCGGCCGGGTTACTCGCTCCAGAGGAAGTATTTGCGACGTCGGCCCTAGTGCTGGTCTGCACTGCAGGCGCGGTCGATTCGGTTGTCTCGGCTGGGGCAACCGAAGTGTGAGCCGGCTTGGCAATGCTTTCAACCACCGGCAGACTGACAGCAAAGCTCGTGGATGCCATGCCCGATGTGTAGTTTCCCGCGGCCACCTGGCTCGCCACCAGGATGACCGTTCCGGCGCCGGTCAAAGTGATCGTGCTTCCGCTCATTGTTGCCGGACCGCTGGCCACCGAGTACGTGATCGTGCCTGTAGAGTTCGAAGTTGCCGAGACCGTAAACGGTGCCACCCCGAAGATTTGAGCGGGAATGGCAATGAAGGAAAGGCCCGGGTTCGCTGGGAACACAGTGAAGCTGCCCGTCGCCGTGGCGCTGGTGTAACCGCCGGCGGCCGCCTGACTCGCCAGCAGAACGACTGGTCCTGTTCCGGTCAAAGTGACCGCGCTACCGGCGACCGTAGCCGGTCCGCTGACCACCGAATAGGTGATGGTCCCAGGTGAGTTTGAGGTAGCAGCAACCAGGAACGGCAGAGGGCTATAGGGACGCCCCGGAAGCGCAACGAAGCTGAGGGATGGCGTCGTTCCGGTCACGTTGAAGCTGGTGGCGGAGGTGGCGGCCGTATATCCTCCTGTGGCCGCCTGGTTGGCCTGCACGGTGACCATGCCTGTCCCTGTCAGGGTGAGGTAGTTACCGACCAGGGTGGCTGGGCCGCTGACAACGGTGAACCACACGAATGCAGGCGAGTTCGTGGTTGCCGACAGATAGAAGGAGGGCGCTCCGTAGATCTGATTCGCAATCGAGCCGATGGTGAGAGTCGGCGTAGCCGCATTCACAGTGAAACTGGTGGTTGCCGTAGCAAGAGTATAGCCGCCGGTCGCTGCCTGACTAGCCAACAGGATAACGGTTCCAGCTCCGGTCAACGTGACGGTGCTGCCAGCGATACTGGCCGGGCCACTGACCACGGAGTACGTGATGGCCCCAGGAGACACGGAGGACGCAGCAACCGCGAAGGGGGTAGCCCCATACGTCTGGGTTGGGATGGCGCTAAAGCTCAGGGCGGGGGTGACCGCGCTGACATTGAAACTGATCGTTGCAGTCGCGACCGTATAGTTGCTCGTCGCAGCCTGGCTGGCGAGCAGTGTCACGGTCCCGGCACTGGTCAACGTGACCGTTGCGCCCGAGATGCTGGCCGGACCACTGACCACGGAGTAGGTGATGGCGCCAGGGGATGCGGAGGACGCCGCTACAGTAAAGGGGGCAGCCCCGTACGTCTGGCTGGCGATAGCAGCAAAGCTAAGGGCCGGAGTCGCTGGGCTCACATTGAAGCTGGTCGTGACCGTTGCGGCGTTATATGAGCCCGAGGCAACCTGGCTGGCTTGCAGCGTTACAACTCCAGCGCCCGTCAGAGTGACCGTGTTGCCGGCAATACTGGCCGGACCGCTGACTACCGAGTAAGTGATCGCTCCTGGCGAGTTGGACGTAGCCGAGACCGGGAACGGCGCGGCGCCGTAGGTCTGGCTGGCGATGGCGCCAAAGACAAGACTGGTAGCTCCTGCTCCCGTCACCGTGAAGCTGGTGGTGGTAGTTGCGGCAGCGTAGCAACGGGACGCTGCCATGCTCGCCTGCAAGACAACGGTTCCAGTGCCAGTGAGAGTTACCGTACTGCCGGAGATGCTGGCCGGACCGCTGACCACCGAGTAGGTAATCGCGCCGGTTGAATCTGAGATCGCCGTGACCGGGAACGGGGCAGCGCCAAACGTCTGGGTTGGGATGGAAACGAAGCTGAGAGTAGGAGTACCGAGCCCGACGCTGACGTACGTCGTGGCGGTAGCAGCGGTATAGTCTGCGGATGCCACTTGGCTGGCCATCAAGATCACATTGCCGGCGCCGGTCAGAGTCACGGTGTTTCCGGAGATTGTTGCCGGGCCGCCGAGAATCGAATACGTAATGGCGCCGGTCGAATTCGAGGTCGCCGCAACCGTGAACGGCGGGATACCGAACATTTGGGTCGGGATCGCGACGAACCGAAGGCCCGGCGTGCCTGCGCTCACAATGAAGCTTCCTGATGTCTGGGCTGCACCGTAACCGTTCCTAGTCCGGTCAGGCTGACGACGCTGCCCGCGATGCTAGCCGGCCCGCTGAGAATCGAGTACGTAATGGCGCCAGGAGAATTCGAGGTCGCGGCAATTTGAAACAGAGCAGGGCTATAGGGCCGGTTCTGGAGACCAACGAGGTTGAGGGTTGGGGCATTCCCCGTTACGTTGAAGGTGGTCGTAGCCGTGGCGGCGGTGTAGTTGCCTGCCGCTGCCTGGCTCGCCAGGAGCGTGACTGTGCCAGTACCGGTGATCGTAACCGTGCTGCCCGCTATGCTGGCTGGCCCGCTGACCACCGAATAGGTAATGGCTCCCTGGGAAGCGGAAGTCGCCGAGACCGTAAATGGTGCAGCCCCGGAGCTCTGGGTTGGAATGGCGCTAAAGGTCAGATTAGGCGTGGCCGCACCCACAGTAAAGCTGGCACTTGCGACGCCGGGCAGGTAGTTGCCGGAAGCCGCTTGCGTAGCCACCACCGTCACCGTGCCGATGCCTGTAATCGTGACTGTGTTACCCGATATCGTGGCGGGTCCAGTGATACCGGAGTACGATATCGCCCCGGGGGAGTTCGAGGTAGCAGAGACTGCGAAAGGGGGCGCTCCATAGGTCTGATTCGGAATGGAGGCGATAGTAAGAGTCGGCGTTTCTCCGTTGACGGTAAAGCTGGCAGTCGCCGTCGCTGTCGTGTAGTTTCCGGAAGCTGCCTGGCTGGCTTGCAGAGTAATGGTCCCGATTCCAGTGATGGTAACGCTGCTGCCGGAGATCGTAGCCGGTCCGCTGACCACCGAGTAGGTGATTGCACCGGTGGAGTTCGAAGTCGCCGAGACCGCGAACGGGGCAACGCCATAGGTTTCAGTCGGGATGGCCGCGAAGGCGAGCGTCGGGGTGGCCGCGCTGACTGTGAAGCTCGTGGTGGCGGTCCCGGCAGTGTAGCCTCCCGATGCGGCTTGGCTCGCCTGCAGCGTGACCGTTCCGACGCCAGTAATCGTGACTGTACTACCCGAGACGGTGGCCGGCCCGCTGACCACCGAATATGTAATGGCTCCGGAAGAGTTGGAGGTCGACGACACGGTGAAGGGAGCGACGCCGTAGGTTTGATTGGAAATGCTGGCGATGGAGAGCGTGGGTGCGCCTGATCCACCCGAGGTAGACCAGGTGTACGTGGTCATCGAGAATGGGGGGAGCACGTCACCGCCCGGATTGCTCACGGTCGTCGGCGTGGGTTGAACCAGAGGCGGTGTCCCGCTGCTGATTGTTGCGCTCTCATTGTTGTCCGTGATGTTCGCGCTGGTGAACAGCGTCTTGGTCACGCTGCCGGTAGGCGCTGCCGCACCAGTGAAAGTAATCGCCTCGGTGCTCGTCAGGTTCAAGTTGTAGACGATGAGCGAGTAGTTCCCAGCCCCATCCCCAAATCCAAAAGACTGCACATACGGAACAGCGGGATTGGCTACGATGTTATTGGTCAGAGTCGTCCAGCCGGGGTTGGGTTGCGCCGCCGGTGAGCTGTAGGTCGGGGTTCCCGTCTGCGTGACGGCAAGCAGATTCGGCAGCATGGCGGCGTTGACCATATTCAGCGCAATGCCGGATGGCCTGTCCACCACGCTTGCGTTCGTCGGCCCTGGCATGGCGCGATTGATACCCCAGAGAGGAGACTTCAGCGAACTCGAGGTGCCGCAACTGCCTGCCGTTGTGCTGGTCGCTGTATAAAAGGCGTTGGCGTCTTCCGGCAACGCAAAGGCGTTCTGTACCAGCACACCTGCATCGCGCACTCCGAGCAGCATATTCAGCGTTGCATCCAGGCCAGCGCCCACCCCGGCAACGACTCCGTTGATGGTCGATTGCGTGATTCCAGCCAGCCCGCATTGGGTGCCAAGGTTCGTCTCATAGACCGCCCCTTGCACGCCGTAGTTTGCGTTCGAGTAATGCTGTAGGAAGTATGTATAGCCCGTGCCGCCCGCGCCTGTCGAAATAGAGTTGTAGTTGGACGCTTCCGCATACATGGGGCCGAAGATCTTGGCATTGGAACTGGTGTCGGTAAGAATGTTGAAGATGTACGGGGCTCCGTCGATGTAATCCGGAGATCCGTTGCTGACCCCTGAAGCCGCGGTCAACACATTCTGGTTCCAGCCGCCGTTACCATCCGACTCCAACACGAAACCGGAAGCTACCATCTTCATCTTCGGGTTGTAGAAGCTTGAAGCACGGAGGGCCGCCGTGTTGGTGCCAACCAATCCTCCATAGACCAGTCCCTGATTGGCATACAGGTTTTCCCCGTTGGGTCCATTCCAGATCTCGTTGCCCATCTCCAGGTAGATATGGTTGAACACAGAGGTCCAGGGTATCGTCTGTCCTTCGTTGCAGCGAATCGTCGTGTACGCATTCCCGTTGCCGCACGTTCCCGACAAGTAGGCTGCAAGGTTCGCCATGTCCGCCGGCGTGGCATACCCGGAGAACGTCCACCATGGATCGGCACCCACAGCCTTCGCCAGGTTCAGAAACTCCGGCAAGCCATAATCGACCACTCCGCCATACTGACCCCAGGTGCTCGCTCCGCACATCGCCCGC
>Ga0302188_10002752_pt1 | contig 12589 bp, 7 predicted proteins | sample II_Bog_E2_1_FD_198783 | JGI IMG/M metagenome (GOLD analysis project Ga0302188, IMG submission 198783) | Peat permafrost microbial communities from Stordalen Mire near Abisko, Sweden - II_Bog_E2_1 | ecosystem: Environmental > Terrestrial > Soil > Wetlands > Peat | place: Sweden: Abisko, Stordalen... | reverse complement strand
TCCCTTTCTTTCTCCAATTTAATTTATTATTTATTATTTAAAGATATATCTTCATTCAAAGATTGCTCCCTCCATTCATAGTCCTCATACTTTAATTTTTTGATATGAACAACAGATATTTTTGGATGACTATGAAGCTGCTGCCATATTTCGTTTTATCCTTATTTATTGAAATAAAAAAAAATCAGATATTTCTTCCTAAGCATATTTAAATGTAAAATTCTTTTATCTCCATAATTTTTTAATAAATTTGGTCTCTTCAATAATATTTACATAATCCATTGAATTATCTCAGTATGTTTCATCTCTTTATTCTATTATTCTGCATTTATTCATTTTTACTTTAATTTGAAATCAATATTTTCCTAGACTAAATTAATCATTTGCATACATACAGAAACTTAAATGCTTGCTCACTTATCTCATGAGCAAAGATGCTTACATGTTGATAAGTTTAGCAGGTAATTATTGTCAACTCATCTCATTTTAAAGCCAACTTATTTAAAAAATGATTCTAATAATTTATCAATAATCTTCTCATCGCTTAATGGCAGCTAATCTTAGTGGATGGTTCCACACAGTCTGTGATGTCGAGAGAGACGTTTAAAATCAAGATGAAAACCATGAGAATGAGATGCTTGCTGAAAAAAGCGGTCCATCCGTTTCCTATCACTAAGTAGAGGAAAGCATGCATAATGCAACGGGCAGCGAAAACAATTAAATGTTTATTGGAACAATCAGCACCGCTCCATACTCTGAGAATTCAAACAACATGTAGGAAGAATTTATGGGATAGGATGCGAACGAAGAAAAAAAGGAGGAAAATTGAAAGCAGCAGAAATGATAAAATTAATTGTGATTGACGAAATATAAACAGTTGCTTTTAGCAAATCAAGTGATAGACTACGTTTCGATCAAATTAGTTAGCACATCTTTAAATATTTGTTTGTAATTCAGTAAAAAATAAACTGCAAAATAAATTCAAAGACTTATTAAAGGAATTATTGAGTTTCTTTTGATAAAATTATCCTTATCCTATGAGAGCAATACTCCGAAGGTAAAATTATTCATAAAATTATTAATTCTAATCCTAAAATATAATAAATTTAACCAAAATCCATGTGCTCTTCCAATAAAGTTTGAATAATCTTTATTATCGATATGCTTGTATGTTATATAGAATCAATAGAGATTATTTAAAGATAAGAATTTACATGATCCGAAAGGACTTATGTAAAGACTTTCCTTTTAAAGGAACTATATTTTTCAACAAAAATAGTTAAAAAATAATATCATGGAGATTGTTGTTGCCAAGTTATTGTTCAATTAAGCATAAGCAAACAATGATGATTGTTTATGTTGTTATTGTGCATTCTATTAAGGTGAATCACTGCCATTCGATGGAACTATAGGAAGAATATATTTCTTTATGTTTCTTTTTTAGATATGATTGGAAGTGATTGTTTATTACATTTTAAGGTTCTATTTCATTGATAAATATTATGCAATTACCCATCGTTATAAGATCGATAAACAGGAACTCTTCCAGATCGCGAAGCCATTTTTAACTAAAGAGAATAAAGACAATATTCAAGTAAAAATTAATAAGAATAATATTGCATAAAAAGTAGGCTAAAATATTGAATAAAAAAATTTATAAATAAAAAGTATCAATTTTAAGATTTATGCTGTAAATAATATTTCTATTACAATTAAAATGTCAGGAAAGGGAAAATGCCTTATAGCTTTCTACAGCATTTACTTCGTCCTATGGGTCATTCAAATCTGTTTGTTGGGGCCAAGTAGTGATAAGGACAATCCAAGCTGCTATAGTACACCTAATTAAATCATGGATCTAACTCAAGCTGATTGGGCTTCATTATCTCTTAGAATAGTAATGGGGACATTTGGCATTGCCTTTATATTACTAATTTTATAGCTCCCCATGAGGTGTTGCTTTTAAATCTGTATCTGCGGCATACTATCTGTGACTTTAATCTTTATTGAAATTATTCTCCTACCATTTTTTATGATCGCTTGGAACGTTATCGGAGAAATACTATATGCAAATTTTTATAAAGTCAAATGCAATGGTAGCGTATTCAACGATCTTGTGCTAATTTATGGTATAATTATCAATTTCATTGTTGCAATTATATGGCTTCGACTTGGTTATCCGACTGCTCAATAGTATTGGACTTATTGGAAAAATAAATTATCAAGGAAAAAAGGAAATGAGCAAAATAATGACATTAATTATGTTATCATTTATTCAGAAAGAGGAGAAGCTGTGAATTGATTATCTGGACATTAATTTGCTATATTTTTGGTCATATGTATAATTTGATTTTACTACCCAAATATTGCGGGGCTCTAATCATTGTTGATGCTTTCCAAAATTAATGTATGCATGAATGTATGATTATTTAATAGTCACAGTTTTTGAAGTTTTTGAGTAAAAATTTTATTTTGGAAATAACTACTTATTTCTTTAGAATAACTAAAAGTACTGGATGAAGATAAATAAATTATGAATGAACAGGTTCGTTTCATCTTTCAAATAATATTTATCATGCAGTTCCATATCGCTTTAGCACAAATTCTATTTTTAATGAATTATCTTATCAAATTAAAAGATGGTAATTACCCTCTAAATTATCAGAAAGGGTTATTTGTATAATAAATAGTATATTAATTCGGAAGAGGAAAGATGAGTTAAAATAACATGCGATTAAAGATAATGTTTATTGGGGACAGTGGGGCAGGCAAAACATCATTGCTGTATAGATGGCATGAGGATAACTTTTCTGTTAATTATTTAACCACCATTGGAGTTTAATTTAAAATTAAGACCTATCAGGTTGGCAAAATATCAGCTAAAATACAACTATAAGATACTGCGGGGCAAGAAAGATTTCGATCCATCCCAAAACCGTACTATAAAAGTAATTTATTTTTGATTTAGATTCGCATGCTATTTGCCTATGCTTCAGTCTTAGTGACAAAAAATCCTTTAATAATTTACTGCATTGGCTTGACTAAATCAATAATTATAATCCTCAAGGGCAAGTCTATTTAGTTGGTTGCAAAAGTGATTTGGAGAGAATGGTGACAATCAATTAAATTTTTACTTTTGCTAAAACTCAAACATTAACTTATTTTCAAACTTCAGCCAAAGATAACGTTGGCGTGGATGAAGCTTTTCGTAAAATAGTGAAAGATGCAGTTCATGCAAATGTTATAAAAATGTCATTTAATCGAAAGCAATAAGATGCTAAAGTGAGAGTGATAAATGAGAAGAGTAAATTCAAAAACAAGCGAGGTTGCAATGGATGCTGAGACGATGATTACTAAATACTATTTTTTGATTATTTTTTAGCATTTAAAATAATAAATACAAATTCAAGCATCATGTTTGTCCTTTTAAGGAGCCTATCAATTCATGCAATAAAAATTGATAAGATTTTAAATGAATTTCTTAATAATTCTTTAAGATAAATTTTATTTGCGACTCTTCGAGTCCAATTTATCATTGTTTTATGGTGATATGATTTGAATTTCAATTTATCGTCACATATTTCATCAATTCAGTTTAATGAGAAATACCCTAAACCATTATAAACCCTAAAGTGTTAATTGATGCTTTCCGTGTTTATTTTAGATTTCTTTGTTTGAGGATAGTTGAAACACTCGTAAAATTAATTCATAAAAGATCAATAAAGAATTCTTGACAATAATATAGTATAATTGAATGTTATATCGTTATGGCAACTCAATAGATGAATAAATAAGATAATTATCCTTGAATCTCAAACTAACAATTTGCAATAAAGATTATTTCAATTCAAAAAAGATGTTCTTAGGACTTCACCAGTTTATGATTGATAAAATTGATCCATGACAACAGCAAAAGATTTATCAACCCTTTTGAGTCTGTAAAAATCCATCAGAAAGATATTCAAAAATAATATTGAAAACAAACAAATAAAATCAACCGAAAAGATCAATAAGGGGACTGTTGTCTCATCCTTTAGTTTTGATGAAGGCTTGAAATTTATAATCTAATAAGCCTTTCTAAGTAATTAACTGATTAAAGGATAACTGATATAATATTCTTATTTGATATTGAAATTTGATAAAATCATTTGTTTTATCATTTTACAATCTTTTTTTAAAAGTTCGTCCCATTGCGAAACATTAAGTTCTTGGGATAGCCTTCGGGCAGGAATTAGAAGATTTGCATATTTATTTTAAATTTTAATAAACTCTTTTAATCTTTAGCAAATTACAGTTAGACTTATAAAATTAACATAAATGGAAATGATGGTTTATCCTGCCCCAGAAAATAAGGCTCCTCCTGCCAATTAAGCCAATCAAGCTGAGTTGGGAGCAGCTCAATAACACCCTCCAGCAGCATAAGGTACCGTCCCGGCTCCAGGGGAGGCTGTACCTGTCTGGAGTTTTTTCGTCGCAAAAAATCGATTGAAGAATCGGCCAAGAAAGCTTTTGATAGGATTGATTTTATCATTGAGTGCAATCATATTTGGGTACAGTCTCAAGGAGATTACATCTGTGCCCATTAAGAAAATAGTCCAATAGTATAACATATCGATGGATCCATTTTCAGCTCAATCTATTCTTATTGGAATTTTGCCATTAGGTTCTGTACTCGGAGCTATAGCGACTAAGTTTATGATCAAACGACTCCGTAGACTCCATGGAATGTACATATTTACACTTATCAATATTGTTGCCGTAGTTTTAGTTAATATTACCACCTTTGGCACTTTAGTTGCTGGCAGATTTATATAAGGGATATGTGTAGGATATTACACATCAATTGGTCCTCTCTACCTCAAAGAAATAGCACCCAAGGAGTTGAGGAGGATGCTTGGACTGTTTTTCAGCTTCGGGAAGATAGTTGGAGTCATGACAGTCATCATCTTGGAGTTGATATTTGATGCAGTGAATTTGGAGATAGGCTGGAGAGTGCTTTTTTCCATGACAGCTGGATTTTCGGTGCTACAGGCTGTTCTCGTCTTTTTCTTTGCAAATAATACTCCCACTGAATTGATCGAAAAGGGAGAACATGAAGAGGCTAGGAAAGTTATATAAAAATTATATATGCCCGAGCATGTTGAAGACATCTACAATTAGTATCAACGGGAATATTTGATGGAGTTGGCTTAAGGAAAGGAGACGCAAAGTTAAAATTTAAATAAAAAAAAACATAAAGACAATAAAATTTAAAATTAAGACAATGTTAAACGAGCCGAAACTCTACAAATAATGAAATTGCCTACTTCAACAGAAATTTTGGCATTCGAAAGGGATGATAGTAGGCCTCAAGTTGAAGAAAATAGACAAACACTAACAAACTTAAATGCAAATGCAGAGAACTCTGACGCCGAAATAGGAGTTAAAGATGAAGAGAAACTAACTTATGAACAAAAAAAGAGGATTGCCTATTGGGTAGGCGTCCACCTTTGTGTCCTTAGGCATTTTCTCGGTGGAAATACAATCATATCTCAAGGTGGAGTGTTTATTACATATTTTAATTCAGGCCTAGGCTATTACACACCAGTAATCATCAACTCGGTTTAGTTCTTGTTCGTGGTGGTTGATGTACTTTGGATTCAAAGGACTATTGGAAAGAGACCTCTGTTTTTGATTTCGATTTCTGGTCTTTCTGTGCTTAATATGGCAGTGGCTATATCAATGATCTTTTAAGATGTAATAGTGGCTGAGGTATTGTTCTGCATCTATATGGTGGTCTATGGTGGTGCCTTTATCTCTCCAATTTGGGCCTATCCTTCTGAAGTGATTCCTGCGAGTTAGGCTCTTTTCTCTAATATTATGCATTGGATTGCTCTTTCCATCTCAACTTTAATTCCTCCTCTGGTTTCAAAAATAATGCCACATAGTAATCCCTATCCAGTGTTTATCTTCTATTCTTTATACGGGGTATTAGGGTTCATTCATATCTATCGGTACTTACGGTAATCTGATGGCTTAACTTTTCATGAAATCATAACAAGTTACAGATGATATTTATCATATTATTATTCATATCTAAATCAAGATATTCATGGCCTTTAGTTGTAAATAAAGTTAATCTTGTAATATTAGCTGATAAGAAAAACGGCATTAGATTTTGAATATGATCTAAGGTTAACTTATTTTATTGATAATTTGCTATTTTAAAAATAGGACTAATAAAGATATTTGCCAAATTATAATTTGTTCTTGTTCTGGATATTTGAAGGGGATCATAATCATAATTTTGTTTCCTCGGATTCGCATTGATAGATATCGATCTAGAACATTTTGTTAAGAAAAAACTTTACTAAATATCCTGACTGTCACTAAATTAACGAATTAGCTTAATTGCCCATAGAAAAAAGAACATCAAAGGCGCAAATGCAAACCACAAGATAGAAGAAAATAAAGAAATAAAGAAAGAAAGACAGATCAGATAATTAAAATATTGTCGACGGAGGCTAAAGACATAAAATCCAATGCTTACAAATGGTTAGATAAATGAAATCAATAAAAAATAAAAATGAGAGATTGAAGAAAAAAGAAAAAACAGCAATAATAATAATAACAACACAAGCAAAGAAGGGAAAAAATGCAATTAAAGGGTTGAAAATCCTTTGAATACTTGCAAACAAAAAAATTACAAAAAAATATCAACAATGAATGCTATTTAAACTATCAATTTCACAAAGATTAACAGTTAAATGTTTTAAATTGAAGTTGCATGAAGAATCTTGTTCTGTCAATGCTATTTCAAATAAATATTTACCCCTATTCAGCGGATAAACCTCCCAATTAACAAAACTTTGCTTTATACCACCAATCAAGTCAAGTCCCAAAAATAACCTCTATAAAAAGTTTTTTAAAGAGAAAAGAGTCCAAAAACAGTATTTAAGAGAAAGATGGACTTATCATGTTTCTTTTAATTGTATATTTATATTTAACTTTATTAATTAGATTAATATACTTGGTTTCCTGATGATAAATCAATAACTCAATTTTGTATTTAAATATCAATTTTCATAATTTTAACTTTCGCATTCGTATATGGAACAGGATTTTGTTTGATTCTCGTTAATTATATTTCTGTAGATTCTTTTGCCTTTTTTGTTCTTAATTAACGAGAATATTTCATAATTTCTGCATTTCCTCTTTATTTTAAAAAATTTTCATTTAAAACTCAATCTAAATATCTTTATTACTTGAAGTAAAGGTTTCAGTCTCAAAGCGAGTTCATTTATTTGTTAGTAGATGCATAAATCAACATTATGAGATAAGATTCGTAGATAAATTATGAATAAATGATTCTTTTTGCACCCTTATTTTGTCAGATTAGCAATTATTTGATTAATTATTGGCAATATTTAATAAAAGTGATGCTTGCTGATCCTGGAAAATTTTGGAATATTGAATATAAATTTTAAGATTAAAAAATTAAAAATGTATTTGAATATTTTTTCAAAAACCATATGTTCTTGAAGATAGAAAATAAAAGTAAAAAATTATTTTTAATGCTTTTTTCAAGAAAAAATTAAAATAGCAAACATCTAACTATTAATTTTATTCAAACATCAAAGGTATTGAGCTTTTGCTTCTATTTTAGCTTGAGTTCATGCATAAAAGCAAGATTTCCCTTAAATGTGAAGATGTGTTAATCATATTTCTTTTATTTTCCAAATATTAGACAAAAACTCTGTAAATAAAAAAATATGAACGGAAAAAGCGATGACTTCGTTATATGTGTCATAAACCTTTCACCATCAAGAATAAAATTTAAATGGAGATAATCTATTTTTTTAAATCATTAGCTGTAAACAAGCCCATTTCTGATGATTATATTAAAATTAAAAATCATTATTCAAAACCAGCAAAATCGAAATAGTTGATAATTGAAAGGGCTGGCGTACTTTCAACTCTATAAACCTGCGATGATATTTTGGTTTCGAACGGGCTTTATTCATGATTGATTTTGGGAAAGCGAGAAGCATATCTCGCGAGAAAATTAGCTCTGTGTTTTTTCTTCTTTTGAATTTTATGTTTTTCTTGATCATTGGACACAGACTGATTGTTGAGGGACTAAGTCTATTCTTTATCAATTGTATTAATAAATTCCTGTTTCATTATGCTTTTACCTTAGTAATTATGAATTAATTATAACGTTGCGATATTTTGATGAACTAAATATCACAAAAACAAAGCAATTTGATTTATATTTTGGGAAAAATGCAGATTGCATCAATTGCAACTAAAAACTATATCGTTGATGAAATTAATTTCAGTTATGATGAGTATTTATGGAAAATGTTTAAAATAAAAAGGAGTTTAAAAGAAATGATCATCCCTAAAGAATAGTGGCTTTAAATGCTATTTGACTCAGCTAATTGTTCATGAGCAAAGCTGATCAATTTATTTAAGAAAAAAGAATATCAGAAAGAATATCAGAAACATGCATATGAAAAAAGTGATCTTTTCAGAATAGGAATCAGTCAAAATTAAAGTTCCATCTATAAACCTATTCTTTGCAGATTAAAATTCTTATCTGGAATCATATGATTCTAAAATTGCTTATATTTAATGGAGGTTTCTCGCGATATAATATAACTCTTATCATAAAGCAAACACCTCTATAATTTCTTCTATATCATACTTTTATACAATTTGAACAAGCCGAAGTATCATTCTCCTTTAGAAGTATAACTCAGGCTTTAAGAATAAATAAATACAAATATATATATTCTTTTAACGCCATTAGGATTTTGGGATTATATGGAAAATTTATTGTCCTTTCTCTGGAGAAAAGCATATCACTTTGATAAAATTGATTTGATAATCATTCCAATAGGTCCTTTGTTATTTTTTTTTTAGTGACTTAATCTCAATATTTTTAAATTTTTATTCCTTTTCCTCTTTTAAATCTTAACTTCCAAGTTATATAATTTTACTTTATCAATTATCATTTCATTTTTTTGTGAAGAGAATAAAATTGGCTTGGCATTAAATCAAAATGGGGGATACATATTGTAAATTAGATAGTGTTTCTCAAGCATCTAATTTAATTTAACAGAGGATTTAATGTCAATATTGATGAACATTTTATGAATATAGATTTTGATTGAGCTCATCTAACAAGTATTGAAGCAAGGATCTTTATCTAATTTTTTTAAAATAATTCCAAACCATTAAATAGTGAGTCGAAAGCAATATCTAAGAGAAAGGCAAATTTATGAAATTTATTATAATTCATAGCCATTTTCTTTTAATAAACTTTTACAGTTAACATTAACAAAAATATAATTTGTTTTCTCATGATGGATCATAATATGATATGATTTTAAATATAAATCTTCACAATTTTACAATTTTGTAATTTTCAGGCTATTAATCAGTCATATTTTATTGTTTCCCTTGATTAAAGTCCTCTGAATTCTAGTGCATTTCCATCATTGATTAATTCATAGAAAAATATTCTAAATTCCAGCATTTATCAATTCATTTCAAACATTCAAACATAAATTCAATTCAAACATGCTATTTACTTTAATATTATACTTTCCTTCACTAATCTCATTCATTTATCTTTTCTTAAACGAAGTCATCAATGTTATGATATAAAGCATGTTGATAAAATAATGATTCATCATATACATCTTCGATTATTTTGCTTATCAGCCTTATGATTCATCAATAGTAACAAAAAATAACGAAAGAGAATAAAGAAGATCTTAGAATTTTAACTGTCAAATTATATATTTAAAAAATTTTAAAGAATATGTTCGAAAGTTTTTGAAAAAAAGTATTATTTAATGAAGATGGTGAATAAAAATGAAAAGCGATCTATGCCTTTTTTAAAATAGTTAATAAGTAGCATAAAGCTTGTTTATTTATTATCTACAGAGGCTTCACTACAGAGAAGTTCTTCTTTTTTATTGAATTATAAGTTCATGCATTGAAACTCACATATTTTAAAAAGAAGGGCTTTTTCCACATATTCTGAAAATATCAATGCAGAAATTTTAAAATAAAAAAACATGAATGGAAATTGGCCATGCTTTCATACTATGCGTTACAAATCTTTCCATTTCACAAAAAATGATTTATCTTTGGTGGCTTAATTTTAAAAAAATTATTAATTTTAAATAAAGAGCATTTCTGATGATTATATTAAATGAAAATCACTATTCAATCCCATTAAAATCGAAATAGTTAATTATTGACAAACTTAGTGTATTTTCCATTCGATAAGTGAGCAATGGTTTGATTTAGAGCTCGCTTTATTCATTGATGAGTTTGGGAAGACGGGAACAACATCTTCGAATAAAATTGATTCTATATTTTTTCTTCTTTTGAAGTTTGTGATTTGATTTACGTTGAGCTGAAAATGGATCATTGGAATATGAGTTCTACTTTTCATCAATACCAGTAATATGTTAGTGTTTCATTGGGCTCTTACCTTTGATAATTCCTTATTAATTAATTATAATGATGCGGAACTTTTATCTGTTTAATATTTACAAAATTAAAAGAAACATGCTTTAATAAATTAAGAGGACTTCAGATTGTATCAAGTTGACTAAAACTCAATAAAATTGAAGGAAAATATAGTTTTGAATAATATCTTTGATAATTTTAGAAATTAAGAACTACTACAAGAAATGATGATCACCAAAAACAATATTAGTAAATTATATTTGATACGACAATTCTTTCCTTTCTCGAGAATGATAAATTTATTTGAGAAAAAGGCAAAATCATCAACCATTATATAAAATAAATGATTTACCAATGTTAAGGACAGATAGAAATCAAAGTTCAATTCATAATCTGATCATTTCAGATCCAAAGATCATTTCCTCAAGAGAGAAGATAAGAAAATCATTTATATTTCGAATATCTTATCTATATAATAAAAATATTATAATTAATAAAATGCTTCGATAATACCTTTTGGATCATAATTTTATACAATTTGAACGCAACGAGGTTTTAGTTATCTTTTTTATATATATCACTCAAACATAGAAGAATACATAGTAAATTAAGCATTATCATCTCTGAAATACTAGGATTTTCATGTAAAATATTTTCCACCTTTTTTTTTAGAATCAAAATTGATCATTCTGAATACAGTTAACTTGTTTAATCATAGAAACAGTTTTGTGATATTTTTTTTCTACTGGTTTAATGATTTGAAACAACAATCTTTGAGACAAAATAATCTTTTGATTAAGAAATGTATATTTTTCTATCCTAATATCATGAGTCATTTGACTTAAAATTAAAAATTAGTAACTTCAAAGATTTTGATAAAATAATGTTTATTATTGATTGCTTGACTGAGTTTTTTGATCTATAAGATAAGGTAAAATCCATTTTATTTTTATTTTACTAATGATCTAGATTTCACAAATCTTAAGATATTATTAATATTCATAACTAACGAGCGCGAATATCGCGAATATATTGGCGAATAATGAAAATAAAGGATGAATAATCATTCGTAGCTTGTTATGATCTCATGGAAAGAGAAACCATCAGATTAACGTAAGTACCTATAGATATGAATGAACCCGAACACTCCGTATATACCGAAGAAGAAAAACACGGGGTAGGGGTTGCTGTGCGGCATCACTTTCGAAACCAGAGGAGGAACCAGAGTTGAGATTGAAAGCGCAACCCAGTGCATAATGTTAGAGAAAAGAGCCTAACTCGCAGGGATCACTTCAGAAGGATAGGCATAGATTGGAGAAACAAAGGCAGCACCATATATTATCATGTAGGCGCAGAACAGCACCTCGGCCGCAACTACATTTTAGAAGATCATTGCGATAGCCACTGCTATGTTAATCACGCAAAGACCGGGCATTGAAAACAAGAACAGCTGTCTCTTTCCAAAGGCTTTTTGAATCCAAATGACATTAGCGACCACGAAGACGAACATAACCGAGTTGATGATTATTGGTGTGTAGTAACCTAGTCTCGAATTAAAGTAATTAATAAACACTCCGCCTTGAGATATGATTGCATTTCCACCGAGAAAATGCCTGAGGACACAAAGGTGGATGCCCACCCAATAAGCCAGTCTCTTTTTTTGTTGAAAAGTTAATTCTGGCTTCTCTTTACTGACAATTTCTCCTTCTGGGTTCATTCCAACTGAGCTTGTATGCTTATTTTCTTCATTTTGAGGGGTTTCAGCCTCATTTCCAGCGACTTCCAAAAAATAAGTTGAAGATGGAATTTTAATTGTTTGTAAAGATTCGATTCGATTTTGAATGACTTAATTTTTCTTGTCTTTATGGTCTCTGTTATTTAAATTCTAACTTTGCGTCTCATTTCCCTTAGCCAGCTCCATCAAATATTCCTAGTGATACTCATTGTAGACGTCTTCAACATGCTCCGGTAAATATAATCTTTATATAACTTTCCTGGCCTCTTTATGTTCTCCCTTTTCGATCAATTCAGCAGGGGTGCTGTTGGCAAAGAAAAAGATGAGAACAGCCTGCAGCACCGAAAACCCAGCTGTCAAGGATAAAAGCACTCTCCAGCCTATGTC
>Ga0302188_10002742_pt1 | contig 12613 bp, 8 predicted proteins | sample II_Bog_E2_1_FD_198783 | JGI IMG/M metagenome (GOLD analysis project Ga0302188, IMG submission 198783) | Peat permafrost microbial communities from Stordalen Mire near Abisko, Sweden - II_Bog_E2_1 | ecosystem: Environmental > Terrestrial > Soil > Wetlands > Peat | place: Sweden: Abisko, Stordalen... | reverse complement strand
TTGGATTTCCAACAGTTCCAAAATGTTCTTCCACATCTCGTTGGAATTGTTCCTCGAGCTTCCTCTTTTCAACTCGATAACCAACTTTATCGGTACGAAAATCAAAACGATTTTCGTACTTTTTAAAATCAAACATTTTCGTCTATCCTTAATTGTTGATGATTTACATCACCAAATAATTTGAACTCTGTCAAATCTTTTTTATATCTAAATATCAAAGACGTTGAAATTAATCTTTCATTAAAGCATTTTTAAAATTTCTTGTCAAGACTCAATCTCTAAATATATAAAATATAAGGAATAAAAAATGGCTGCAAATAGCAATGTAAGAATTGAATGGATAAAAATTGAAGCGGTTGATACCGCGCCAATTTTTTCTGTTCTTGGGGGCGCACAAAATTTATCGGTAAATACTTCGATAACCGTTAATAGTAGTCCAGCACCAATAGAAATGAATACTGGTTGCTACGGAAAAGTTACCGCCGTGGATGCGGCGGCCGTATTTTTAGCAACAAATTCAATAGTTACTAATTTAACCGAAGATCTTGGTGTTAGATTAGAAGCGGGCGAAACGTATCTTCTGAAGGCGCAATCTGGATGGCAAATACAATGTATACAATCTGTTCTTCCATCAATTCAAGTAGCAGTTTCACTATCAGGAAATACAGGTTTAACATTATCTGGTAACGTAAATGTTATATCTTCTGCTCTTCCTAACAATTCCGCAATAGAAACTGGTGGTAATTTAACTTCAATTGCCAATACAAATGCAAATCTTGTATTGATTTCAAATAATATAAACATTAATACTTCAAACGTTGCAACTCAAGTCTCGCTTCTTATTGCTAATAATAACTTAACGCTTTCAAATACCGTTTCAATTGTTACAAATACAGCTAACATAGCATTAATTGCTTCACAATTGGTAACTAATACCAATTTAATTCTTTCAAATACAGCATCGATTGTTACAAATACAGCAAATATAGCTATATTGTTAGCAAAAGGACAAAATACTGTTGCCGGTTCTATATCTGTAACACTTCCTTCAAATCCAGATTATTATCCAGCAAATGGTTCTATAACAGTTGTTGATGTTGGTACTACTTCAGCAAATGGTCAAAGTAATGTAAGCATTGTAACCGGAACACCAACAGCAGGTTCGTTTGTAACACAAACCATAAACGGACAAGCAATGTTAAGATTGCAAGTAACAGGTTCGTTTATTGGAACAATTAATTTTGAATCTTCTATAGATGGTAATACTACATTTATTCCAACTTCTGGTAAAATAGGTGGAACTTCTTATACAACTGGTACAGCCACAGCAAATGGCGTATTTCTTTTTGATGTTTCTGGTATGACGAATTTTAGAGCTAGATGTGTACAATTAACATCGGGTTCAGCAAATCTTGTATGGTCGTTTACAAAAAATACTGGCGTTGTTGAAATAACAAATCCTCTAAAAATATTTGATAATACAACAGGAAGTCAAGTTTCTATTGATGGAAATAGAAGTCTTCAAACAGTAATTTATGATTCGTTTGGTAATCCTATCTCTTGGACAGGTGATGCTAATACAAATATTGATAGAATTGGTGGAACTGCGGTTGCTCTAGGTCATGGAACTGCGTCTGGTGCATTAAGAGTTGAACTTCCAACAGATGGTACTGGTATAGTTGGTTTAATTTCTGGAACAACAGTTGCTTTAACAGGAAATAATATAGTTGTAGGTCCAACTGCCTCACTATCAGCATTAACAGCAAATCCTGTTACAACAGGTGGTATGGCCCTTCTTTCAAATCCAACTGCTGCATCAAATGGTACAGTTATTAATGCTATGTTCGATAAAACAGGTAAGCAAGTTGTTGTTGGTGCTCTTAGACAATTAAAAGGTTATACACAAACTACTATTACTGGTTCGGTAGCAAATACTATTATTGCTGCAGGTTCAACAGGTATTTTTAATGATCTTTATGGCTTAACCATTACAAACACTTCGGCATCAAACGTAAGTGTTATTATTGGTGATGGTATAAATAACATAACAACAATTGCTGTACCATCAAATGATACAAGAGGATTTATGCTTCCTGCTGATTCTGCTTTACCACAAAATACTGCAGCACATATTTGGCAAGCAACAGTTAATACTGCTGTTACTTCAGTAATAATTGGTGCCTTCTACGTTCAAAATATATAAAGGTTAATTTATGACAACACGATATGTAAATTCTGCAGTAGCAAATTTAGCTGTATTCGTTGGTTCGATTCCAACATCTACAACTTTAACTGTTGCAAGTATTACTTCTGGATTATTGACTAATGGTCAAATAATATATAATACAAATTTAGCTAATGGTTCTTGTACTCTTGTTTCAAATACTTCTGTTATTACTGGAAATGGTGTTGGAACTTGGGCTGTTTCAGCGACAGAAACAGTTGTTGCGGGAAATACATTTACTTCTTATGGTGATAGTACAAGTTGGGCCAATGCTACACCAACAATGTTAGGAGCAATACAAGTTTCAGCTGCTGGTGATGATTTTAACGTTGCTAATACTCATGTTGAAGTTTCTAGTGTAGCCATTACATGGGCGTTTCCTGGAACTTCACAAAATCCAAATAGAGTTTTTTCTTGTACAACAGCAAATGCTATAGCAAATTCTACAACATTAGCTCCTGGTGCCGTATGTAAAGCAAATGGTTTGGCGACCTCTTTAAATATTGATGGTTATGTATATATTAACGGTTTAACTATTTCCGCCAACTCAGCATCAAAATATGGAGCGAATGGTTTTCAAACATATGAAAATTGTTTAATCCAATTAACGAGTACTACTGGAACAATTGGTATTGGCTCTGGTTCAGTAAATATAGGTCAAATAACAAATTTTAATAATACAGCAGTAAGTTTTGCAAATATTGCTTGTAATATTTTAGCAGTTGGCGGTATTTTTAATTGGAAAAATACCAATAATGCAATACAAAATATAATACCCACAAATTTAATTGCACAAAATGGTTCGGTAGCATCTATTTTTAATTTAGATGGGATTGATTTAAGTGCCATGTCAACCAAAACTTTAGTCAATGCTGGGGGCGCGACGAGTACTGTTCCTTTATTAGTTAATATAACTAATTGTAGATTGCCTTCCTCAGTAACTGTCCAATCGGCTTCTATAAATAGTTTAGGACCTATTACTAATTTAATTATTAGTGATTCTTCAGGAACAACATATAGACAAGAAAAATATTGTTATCAAGGAACTCTAAAAGCAAATACCACTGTTTATAGACCTCTAGGAGCTTCCGATACAAATCAAACAATAAGTTGGGGTATAATAACTACCGCAAATAATAGACCATATTTTCAAACTTTTGAATGTTTTACAATTGTAGAATGGTTTTCGGCGGCTAGTCACACAGCAACTTTTGAAATGATTGTTGATACGACTACTGATACAGTATTAAATAATGCTGATGTATGGGTCGAAGTAGAATGTATGCAAAATGCATCTTATCCTCAATCATATTTAACAACTACTGGATTAACAAATCCATTATCGGCAAATGTTACTTTAAATTCTAGTAATACAGCAGCTTGGACAACAACTGGTATGACAACGCCAAATGCACAAAATATTACAGTTGGATTTACACCAGCAATTCCTGGATATGTAAGATTTAATATTAAAGTTGGAAGACCTTCTTTGACAACTCTTCATATTGATCCATTTCCAACGGTAACATAATGGCAAATCGTCAAGCAATAGTTCCGATTTATAATAACAACCCTATATATATAAACGAAAAACCAACAAGAGAAGCAATAGTTGTTAGTTCGGTTTATATAAACGAAAATACTGTTTCTACTCCATCCGGTGGTTCAAATAATCAAATTTCTAGTGTTACTTTCTTATTAATGGGTGTATAAAATAAAATGGCCGGTGCTGGACAAATATTAAAAGTTTTGGGTTCTCCAAGAAGTTCAAATGGAACAACTTCAAATACGAATGTTATATTAACTGCTGTAACTTATCCCATGGGAGGATTAACTCCTACAGCAAATGCTCAAGGATATATGGGCGGCGCAGTTCGTTTAAGCGAACCAATATTGGGATTTTTTACAAATCCTCTAGCAGTAGCTAATAGTTGGACTATTACTCAAGTTGGACCAAACACAACAAATCAACATTTTCACTTAATTAGTGCTAATACTTTAGAAGGAGTTACCGCTTTAACTCCATCACCAAATGCTAATGGTGTCGCTAATAATCTTCTTCATGGCCCTTATGTATTTAATGTTACGGTTACAGGAACTGATGGTTCGACCACTTCCAACACAATTACTATAACTACAGTCAATAATGCTATAAATTGGGGTACTTACGATAATTATTTTGGAACATATTGTCCAAAAATTCCTACAAATTTTAGTAGCGTTCCGGGAGCACAAATACTTTTATCTGTTGGAGCAAATTTTTACAAAACTTTAACAGGAAGTGGTTATCCCCAACCAATAATAGGTGTAGATTCGGGAAATGTTACTTTTCAAAATCAAGTTACTTTAACATATGCTGATCCATCCAGACCAGCAATTATGGGAAGTCTTCGATTAAATGGTGTCACAAATTTAACTGTTACTGGATTAACTTTTAGTGGCAACCAAGGAACCAACGTTAATATAGTTAATTCTAAACAAACTATAATGTCTTTCGAGGGAACTGCAACAGCACCTTGTGTAAATTGTTCATTTTTAAATATAACTGCAAATTTTTCACCTTCTACTTACGGCGGCGATAATTCCACACTTTTAGCTTTAGTTGGTTCAAGAAATTGTACAGCAGCTAATATTACTTGTAATTATATTGGTCAAGGTTTTTCTCAAAATTATTTAAGTTATGATACCGGATTTACAGCATCAAATATAAACATTCGTTATATGTATAATAATTTAGTATTTTTTGGTTCTCTTCAAAATTCAACATTAACTGATATATTTTGTTGTTCACCCATGATTGATAGTGATCAACACATCGATACATTCCAAATAAATCTTGGAAATTATCTTAGTAATGTATCGATACAAAGATATATGTGCGTCCCAGCGGATGGAAATGCACTTTGGCAAGGCGGACCATTTGAAAACCCTTCTTTTGGTTTTACTGGATTTATAGATGATGGAAGTACAACTCCAGTACCAAGTGGTAAAGCTGGTAATATATTAACCGTTACAGTAGTTTCAAATGCATTTGGACCAGCTGAATCGATGTTAACAATCCCCCCAACTCTTGGTTTAACAATTGTTGGTACTACCATATCTTCTGGAACTGTAGTTTTAAGTCAACTTACTAGAGCTACAACAGATTCAGCATATCCAGGCAGAACTGGAACATATTTGATTAATATTTCACAAAATTCAGTTACACCAGCCTCTATATATCCCGGTGTTAATAGTAATATTACATGGAATGGGATATTTTTTGCTGGAAGAGCACAAAATGGTGTAGTTATAAACTCTTCAAATAACTATATTTATAAAAATTTTACAACAACAAAAGCTACACATCAAAATAATATTGCTCAAACTGCGTTTATTGGATCTATAACAAATGGTTCTAATAAATTAATAGTAAACGGGAACACAATAGTTACTGCTGGTGGAAGTCCAAATCAAACAACTTGGTATCCAACTAATACTGGCTTAACCTTTAATGATGTATGTATATCCCCAAACACAACATATATTCCGGCTGGTACAATAATCAGTTCTCAAAATACGTCATATCCTGTATATATTTTTAATGGAGCGGGAGAATATATTTTATCACAAAATGCAATAGGTTCTTTAACAAATGTTCCCATGGTGTTTACAGGAGATATTGGTACTGCAAATTTTGCTCCAGGATTTGAAATTAATAATGTGGATGTTCCAACTTTACATTTTGGTAATAATCAATTAATAAATGGATTTTTTGCTGGGACATATAGTAATCAATATGCTAATGACGTTTATTCTTCGGGAGATAATGCATATTTTCCACCGGCGTGGACCGTAAGTCACGTAATTACTGCCGATCTTAATTATCAAAAAGGAGGAACAGTAAATGTATTCAATGCTCTTTCCGTTCCTCCGTCAGTAACTCCATTAATTTCAGCAAATACTTGGAATGCTCTCGTTGCTAATGCAACTACTTCAAATTCATCTGTAACAAATTATTATAATCCCGATTCATTTGTATCTTCTATATCAACATCAACTTGGACAGCAATGAATGTATCACAAATTAAAGCTGTTTATGCAGCAGCATTTTCGCCAAATCCAGGTGGACCTTTAGATGGTGGTTCGGGTGTTGCTTATGGAGCAATAAATTTTTCTGGCAATTGGAATGATGGTTCAAACAATGTTCTCTACCAATAATTAATTCATAAAGAACATTCTTCTTCTAATTCTTGCCGCTATACCTCTAAAAAAGGTTATACCGCTAGTAGAAACATTAGCCATTAAAGATAATCTTCCAGGAACAGTAATCAAAATAATTGGTGTAATATAAGAAGTTATTGAAATTCTTATATTTTTTACTATATTAGTTGTTTGATTAATAACACTTATTATATCAACAGGATTACTTTTATTTAAATTACTAATTACTGTTATACTATTTAATATATTATTTGTAATAGATTTTTCGATACTAATATTTTGATTTATATTAGAAATTACATTTTTATTGATAATTTTATCTAAAAATGTAATTGTATTAATTGTAGATGCTAATATATTCATATATGTATATACAAACAAAGTATTTGTATTGCTAATAGCTACCAAAATTATATTTGCAACAGATTTTTTAATATTAGTTGTTTGATTAATAGTCAGATTAACATATTTTGATATAAATTTGTTTGTATATATGTTTTGATTTACATTGGATATTATATTTTTACCAATGTTTCTAACTATATTAACTGAAATAGTTGAATTATTGGATATTAAATTTAATAATACAACATGTATTCCAATAGTTGACGCGGACTGATTTACATTAGATAATATTGGAATACTGACACTTTTTATAAAAAATGTTGCTTGTGAAACAGAATTTGTCATTAATCTACTAATATTTTTTACTATATTAGTTGTTTGATTTATGTTTGATATTAATATAGCATTAATGTTTTTAGCAATAGATTTTAAAGGAGTTGTTGAACCAATTAAAATTTCAAGTGTACTTTTGGATAAAATAGTAGATTGAGAAGCGGTAGCACTTAAAGGATTATTAGTAGATTTTATTAATGTTGTAGATTGTGATCCCGTTGCTAATAATGACAATATATTACTTACAATTCTAGAAAGTAATGTTGTTTGTGAAACAGAATTTATTAGAGGTATATTTGTTGTTCTTTTAATTGAAGTGGATTGTGACACAGAATTATTTAATATATTTCCAATATTTCTAACCAAAGAAGTAGATTGAGACACAGAATTATTTAATATAGCACCAATATTTTTTAATATATTTGTTGTTTGTGAACCCGTTGCTAATAATATAGCACCAATATTTTTTAATATATTTGTTGTTTGATTTATGTTTGATATTAATACATTTCCAATACTTCTAATTAAAGAAGTAGATTGACTAATATTAGAATTAATTGGTAAAGAAATTGCTTTAAATATACTTGCAATTTCACTTCCGGCTGTAGAAGTTAGAGTTTGATTATATAATGTTGGTACAGTATTTGATTGTATTAAATATGAAGTCGAAGCTGTAATAGATTGATTATTACGATTAATAATACCAAATATTGGAAACATACCAGGAATAATAGTTTGTTTTGGTGATGGATATGTTGTACCCGATATATAATTTGTTACAGTATTAGAAACTTGTGATACAGCATTAATCAAAACATATGCTATATTCTTTACTACATTTGTTGTTTGTGATCCCGTTGCTAATAATACATTTCCAATACTTCTAATTAAAGAAGTAGATTGGGTAGCAGTAGCAATTAAAGGATTACCAGTAGATTTTACAAAAAATGTATTTTGAGATACGGAACTATTTAAAATATCTACAGTTGATTTAAAAACAACAGAATTTTGTGAAGCATTAGCACTAATCGTTAATGTATATGCACCTGGACCTATACCAAGTGGTTTTTCTCCAAGAGAACCAAATCCAAACATAAGATCATATCTTTACTATTAAAATTATTCGAAATAACCTTCAACCATTACAACTCCTCTTATAATTTGTGAAGCCGTTGCAGTTCCTATTGGAGTTTTAAAGAATATTTGCATATATCTACCCGCATCTGTAACAATTGGAGTATTGAATTTATTCATGATTTGTTGTGCTTGTTGACCAATAGCAGCACCAACTATCCAAGATTGAGCACCCAATCCCATTCTATATGTGTTTGATGCAAGGGTAACAGCAGTTGAATTTCCTGCAATACCCCAAATTAATGTTGTAGCCGTAGTTGCAACAGCAGCACCAGTATTAATAGAATCTATTTCTATACCTGTACAATAAAATGAATAAGGAGCAGGACATTGCCAACCAAATAAACAATAATCAGTTTCGGCACCAGCAACAGTAGCAAATTGGAATTGGCCCCCCAATGTAGTATATCCAGCAGCAGTATTTGAAAGGGTTGCGGATGTGGGAACTGTTGAGTTAGTATAATTTGCATTTTGTGATAAAGATGCAATTGGTGAAATCAAAGAATTTAACATATTACCAGCTTGAATATGTGGATATGGTTTTGATGGAATATAGTCCAAGAAACCGACCATAGCATCTGCTACATACATTTGAGTAGCAGTTCCAACGTTTGCAGAAGCACCAACATATGTTCTAAAATATGTAAACCAATGAGTCGATTCGCCCATTCTTGGATCGGTTGTATTAATTTGTATTGTTTGATCTGTTATAATTGATTGTGTATTTGGATCTGAAACGATATATCTTGCATAATTATCATCAATAAAAATATCCCAAATATAATATTTTGAAGATGAAATTGAAGCGGAAAAATCTGTTCCAAGGGTGTTTGAAGATGCAAATGCATAAGCTGGTTTTAAAGTTGTTCCATTATATAGAAAATAGAAACCATATGGAAGGGCAGATCCTGCTGGAGTGGAAGTATTTGAAAAACCAATTTCTGCAGATCCATTAGTTCCCCCAAGAATTATTTGGGCTCTAACTCTTAAATGAAGAGGTGTTCTTTGATCTTTTGGTACAGCTTTAAAGGAAGCGACACAAGCATATGTGGATGATGTTCCGATTGCCGAAGCATTTAATAATGTTCCAGATGCTAAAGCAGTTGTTACAGTCATTGTTGTAGTTGTGGTAGCAAAATTTGAAGGAACGTTAGTTGCTTCAATTGTATAATCAATAAGGGGAGTGAAAGAAGCAGAAGCTAAACCACCAAGTTTATCGGTTCTCAAACCTCTCCAAACGTTATCAGATAAACCACCCATAGGCATAATTCTATCGGTTGTTGCATATGCGCCATTTAATAATTTAAATATAGGATTGCCTGAAGAATCATATAGTCCTGTATGAAGAGAACCATTTCCATCTATATTAGCACCAGTATTGGTGATTGGATCGTTTAGTGTTGCCATTGTTTATCCTTTAATGTATTTATTATTTATTCGAAATAACCTTCAATACCAACAATTCCTCTACAACCAACGACGGTTCCTATGAGTTTTACAAATATTTGAATATATCTACTTGCATCAATAACATATGGTGTATCGAATTTTTTGATAATTTGTTGAAATTGAGTTCCAACAGGTACTGCACCCTGCCAAGATTGTGCACCCAAAGATAATCTATAAGTATTTGTGGCTAAAGTTGCGGCTGGGGAATTAAATGCAGCGCCCCATTGTAAAGTTCCACCAGCTGTCCCAACTACGTTTACTACTGTATCAATAGAAATTCCTGTACAATAAAATGTATATGGGGATGTAGCCTGAAACGCAAAAATATCATAATCTGTATCAGTAGCACCTAATGTTGTCCATAAAAATTCTCCGCCTAATGTAGTATAAGACGCAGAAGCATTTGTTGGAGTTGCAGTCGCAGGTACTGTTGAATTAGTCCAATTTGATATTTGTGATGCGGTTGTTGGATTTGATTGTGAATTGAGAAAATTTCCTGCTTGAATATGCGGATATGGTTTTTTATAATTTACATCAACTACACCAACTACTCCATCTCCAACATATAATTGAGTAAACTGTACACCTGCCGCACTTGCAGCAGCATCAGCATAACATCTTGCAAAAGGATACCAATGTGTATATTGACCAAATCTGGGGGACATTGGAGGAATTAAAATAGTTTGATCGGATATAATTGTTTGAAGATTTGGATCGGAAACTATAAAACGAACATAATTATCATCAAGAACTATTTCCCAATTGTAATAACGTGTACTATCAATTAATGGTGCTATATCAACGCCCTGTAATATATGATTGCTTAATAATGATGCAGTTGGTTTTAATGTTCCATCATCGCCATATAGAAAGTAAAATCCTGCAACTAATGTAACCGATGAAGCTATTACAGCATTTGTAAATCCCCAATCAGCTAAGCTATTTGCACCACCTTTAACAAGTCTCGCTCTCAAACGTAATATTAAAGGAATACGTTGATCTTTTGGAACAGCTTTAAAACTTTGTGTAGCAGCATAAGTAGATGCTGTTCCTATATTAGAAGCATTTAGTAAAGATCCAGCAGCTAAAGTTGTAGATGTGGTCATTGTTACCAATGGATTATTCCAATTTTTGGGAACAGTTGTTGTTTCAATGGTATATGTTATTAAAGGTATAAATGATGAAGATGAAGTATAACCACCGATTTTATCGGTTCTCAAACCTTTCCATGAATTATCCGAAAAACTTCCTAGAGGTATAATCCTATCAGTCGTTATATAAGCATTGTTTAATGTTTTAAATATAGGATTGCCATTAGCATCATATAAACCTGTTTGTGAAGTACCATTAGTATCTACTTTTGATCCAACACTAGTATTAATATCATTAAATTGTGCCATTATTCAAAATATCCTTCAATCTGTACAACACCTCTGAATACTTGTGATGCTGTTGCTACACCAATTGGACATTTCATAATAATTTGAATATAATTTCCAGCATCAGTTACAAATGGGGTAGTAAAATGTTGATTTATTTGTTGTCCTTGGCTTCCAATAACAGCAGATGGAAATGATTGTGCTCCCAAAGTAACAATTTTACCACCACTTGTAGCTATGTTTGCGGAAGGAGAATTTGAACCCAAAGCCCAAGTTAACATAGTTGGAGTCGCAACATTTCCTGAAGCACCAGTATTAAATGTATCAATTTCTATTCCTGTACAATAGAATGAATATGGTGAAGGAATTTGATATTCAAATAACGCATAATCGGTTTCGGCTCCAGCAACAGCAGCAAAAGAAAATTGTCCACCCATTGTTGAATAAGAGGCGGTATTAGCTAATGTTGCAGCTGAAGGTGCAGCTGAATTTGACCAATTTGCTATTTGTGTTAAATTCGTTGTAGGCGAAATTAAAGAATTTAAAAAATTACCAGATTGAATATGTGAATATGGTTTTGTAAGATTTCTATCTACAAATCCGACCATCATATCAGCTACATACATTTGAGTAAAAGTAGTTCCTACTCCAGCCGCCGGATAATAAATTCTAGCATATGTAAAAAAATGTGAATATTGTCCTGTTTTACCAATACCTTCTGATATAGTAAGAGTTTGATCAGTAATTATTGTTTGCGTATTTGGATCGGAAACTATAAAACGAACATAATTATCATCCACCAAAATTTCCCAATCATAATATTTTGAAGATGAAATTGAAGCGGAAAAATCTGTCCCTAAAACCGAAGTTAAGGTATTAAAAACACATTTTGGTCTTAAAGTACCCATATTATCATAATAGAAAAAGAAACCAAAACCAATTAAGGCAGCCGAACCCGGTGTTGGGTTCGCAAATCCAATTTCTGCTGTTCCATTTATTCCACCTTTTATAAGTCTTGCTCTAACTTTTAAAAATAAAGGCCCTCTTGAATTTTTAGGAATTAATTTTGAACTTTCAATTACAGCGTAAGAACCAGAAGTCCCAATTGCCGAAGCATTTAAAAGCGTTCCTGTTGCTAACGCAGTTGTTATAGTTTGAGATGATGTAAAAGAATAAAAATTTGAAGGAATATTAGTTGTTTCAATTGTATAATCTATAATTGGAGTAAATGAAGCTGATGCTAAATCTCCTATAGCGTTTGATCTTATACTTCTCCAAACGTTATCAGATAAACCACCCATAGGCATAATCCTATCGGTGGAAAGATATGAAGTTCCGGGAGTTTTAAATATTAAATTCCCATTTAAATCATATAGACCTATTTGTAAAGTCCCGTTGGAATCTACAAATACACCATTACCAGTATTTTCATCTCTAATGTTTGCCATTTATTTAATCCAATATATAAGATACAGTTGTGTTTCCCCACATTTTACTTAACGATATAACTTTGATATATATAGTTCCATTTGCTTCACATCTTCCA
>Ga0302188_10002741_pt1 | contig 12615 bp, 8 predicted proteins | sample II_Bog_E2_1_FD_198783 | JGI IMG/M metagenome (GOLD analysis project Ga0302188, IMG submission 198783) | Peat permafrost microbial communities from Stordalen Mire near Abisko, Sweden - II_Bog_E2_1 | ecosystem: Environmental > Terrestrial > Soil > Wetlands > Peat | place: Sweden: Abisko, Stordalen... | reverse complement strand
TTCCCGAAGGAGAGGAGCCGCGCACGATCCGTGCCGCAGCCCTGTGTGCGGATCGTGGGATTGCCCATTGCATCCTGCTCGGGAAGCCGGAGGTCATTGCCCAAGTGGCCAGAAACCAGGAGATCGATCTGCCTCCCGGGGTCGAGGTCATTGATCCTGAGAGCGTACGCGCGAACTACATCGATCCGTTGCTCGAGATGCGCAAGCACAAGGGACTCACTCTCAAGGATGCCGAGGAGATGCTGGAGGATACCGTCTGGCTTGGCACGGTGATGCTCGCGCTCGGAGAGGTGGACGGACTTGTTTCCGGAGCGCTTCACTCCTCGGCCAATACGATCCGTCCCGCCCTGCAGATCATCAAGACACATCCCGGAGTGAAAGTGGTTTCCTCCATCTTCTTCATGTGCATGCCCGAGCAGGTGCTCATCTATGGAGACTGCGCGGTGAATCCGAATCCTGATGCCGATCAATTGGCCGACATCACGATCCAGAGTGCAGAATCAGCGATTCGTTTCGGCATTCCGGCCAGGGTTGCCATGATTAGTTATTCAACGGGAGAATCGGGATCGGGCGCCGACGTCGAAAAGGTTCGCGAGGCGACCGCCCTTGCCAAAGCAAAGCGTCCCGATTTGCTCATTGACGGGCCGTTGCAGTATGATGCTGCGGCCATACCCGAAGTGGCCGCGCAGAAGGCTCCCGGCAGTGCTGTGGCGGGCAATGCCACCGTCTTTATCTTCCCCGACCTCAATACAGGCAACACCACCTACAAGGCGGTGCAACGAAGCGCCAATGTCATCAGCATCGGTCCGATGCTTCAGGGACTGAAGCGCCCGGTAAATGATCTCTCTCGTGGCGCGCTGGTGGAGGATATCGTCTATACGATCGCGCTGACTGCTATCCAGGCGGGACAAGGATAGCCCGTCTTCTTCTCCGGAGGCCGGTGTGTAAAACACGCTGAAGAGAACGCTGCACAGTTCGGTGACCGCGAGGGGGGATCCCTCTTTGGCTAATCCTCTCCTGAATAAGGGTATGGCCTTTTCCTACACGAGAGGGATGTTTGGACCTGAGGTAAAAAAGCCATCACCATATGGCGGCCGGTATTTTTTATTTATAATTAAAGATAACAAGATAAGTGTTTATCTTATAAAACAAAATGGCGTATTTTAACAGATTAAAAAAAGATATTGCGCATAATGATAAAAGAATTAGAATGAACATATGAAAGCAATACCGTTGATTCTTTATTTAGGTTTCCTGGCTGCGTTCTCGATCAATTCGCTCAAGGCAAGCCAAGCCTTCGGCAGTATCAATAACTTTGATACGGTCAATGACACTGGCACCAACTGCCATGGTTTCGAAATCGAACTAGATGGCATTCATAGCAAGGATATCACCTACACCTATGATTGGAACCATTACGGCACGCCCGTGATTTCCGAGGACAATACCGATACGAACAATCCAAAAGTTTTTGTCGTCTATCGTGCAACCTTCACCAATAACTCCTGGTCAGCCTATACGGCTGTTCCCGCCGCACCGATCGCTCCGACGATGGGGCATCAGTTCACGGATCCTTCAACAAATTTCGGGGGAGAACATTTCGGAGTGGGCTATTCCGCTGTACCAAGCAGCATACGCTACAATTGGCTGCAGGATGATGGATCGGGCAATCTCATCCTTGGTCCAGCTGTCAGCGTGTCCACGCCGGTTTTTAACTACGCTCCTGCAGGGGGTGCCGCGCTCGCCCAAGTCCAGGCAGTCATTGCCCCTCCCTTTCCACCACTTCCCGAGGTCAACCCTCGTGAATTCGGACTTGCAACCTGGGTGAAGGAAATCCGCACAACGACCCACACCAACAATCCGGTGAAACTACGTGATTTGGTTTCTCCCGACACAAATTTCCCCACGATGCATAACTGGGCTGCCGGAGAACCTGCCGAAGTGGAAAGCGAATGGACCATTCTGCAGACGGATACCGCTAACACCAATGCAGCCAACAACAAGCTGATTGGAGCTGCGGAACCGCTCAACAACGGCGATGAGGTGATAACGCGGCGCTATGAATTCTACAAATACACCGGCCCTCTAGATCCTCAAACAGGAGAGGCACTTGCTGATTCGGTAAGTCCTGACGGCACAAACGGAGTCGGTCAATACAGCAATACGCTCGTTGTTGGTAACCTCATCGGTGTGCAGATGTCGGCCGCTGATGCTGCCGGACATCTTGGACTGATTGACCATCTGCCGGATGGCGAAGTCGGAACACACTATCCTGATCGCACGGTGGTCATTGTGGGAACAGCACCCTTCACTTCTGTGCTTACCAATGGTGCCCTGCCTCCGGGAATGTCCTATGATGCAACCAGCGGGGTGATCTCTGGAACGCCTCAAACCAACGGAGATTTTGCCTTCACTATCACCGCCTCCGATGGTGTCGATCCCGATGCTTCCAACAACTACATCCTGACTGTTGCCAAAGCAGGAGAGATTCCTGCCGCCCACAGCCTTGTTGAAGCAGTTGCCATGCCTGCTGGAGCAGGAGTCGTAGCGGTGGTTCCCCAAGGGGTTGTCACTGCAGGAGTTAAAAAGCCTGTAAAGACACCTACTGAGGCAGCGAGTGTCATAAAAAACATCGCAAAGTTAACGAACGGACAGAGTGCAACACTTACCGCAGTCACCGCCCCGGGGTATGTCTTCGCTGGATGGAGTGAGGCGGGTATTCCCATGACAAACTCAACGAACTACTCACTGATCAATGTCAGGGCCAATCATGAGCTGATTGCTAAATTCACCAATGCTCCGGTTCTGTCGACGGTTCAAACGATCACCTTCCCGGAGATTCCCGCTCAACAGGTAATTAATCGGACAGTTCTGCTGGGAGCAACGGCAAGTTCCAAACTTCCCGTCAGCTATTCAGTGACACCCTCCAAAATTGCCTCTGTCACGGGAAACACTCTTACCCTGACCGGTGCCGGAATTGTTAACGTCACGGCGACCCAGGCTGGGAACGGATCGGTCAAGCCAGCCAATGCTGTCAGACATCTTGTCGTGGTCTCAAAGTCATCCCAGAAGATTACCTTCCCGAAGATTAAGGCGACCAAGCTTACAGCCGGGATGCTGTTGTTGAGTGCGACCACAGATTCCAACCTGCCTGTTACCTACAAGGTGCTGACTCCGAGTACCGCACTGGTAATTGGGAATTGGCTTATTCTGAAGAGTTACGGATTGGTGGTCGTGCAGGCCAAGCAGACTGGAACCGATAGCTACTTGCCAGCCGAACCAGCCACGGTCAGCTTCCGGGTGATACCGGGGTTCTGGTAAGAAAAATCTCTCCCTTGCTTGATTTCCTTCGTGCGTGAAGGGAGCCGATGCATATATCGTACTCCCTTCCATGACTGGCTCTCCTGAACTCCGGATTTTTAGTGGATCCGCCCACCGTCAACTCGCCCGCGACATCGCCGCCTATTTGGGGATGACTCTCGGCGATGCTACTGTCACCTCGTTTCCCGACGGCGAGACCTTTGTCAAAATCAACGACAATGTCCGCGGACGCGATGTCTTCATCGTGCAACCGACCTGTCCTCCGAGCAACCAGAACATCATGGAATTGCTCATCATGGTCGACGCCGCCCGTCGCGCCAGTGCCGACCGGATCACGGCGGTGATCCCCTTCTTCGGCTACGCCCGTCAGGATCGCAAGGATCAGCCACGCGTGCCAATCACGGCAAAACTCGTGGCCAATATCATGGTTGCAGCCGGTGTCGATCGTGTCCTGACGATGGATTTGCACGCCCAGCAGTTGCAGGGCTTTTTTGACATCCCTGTCGATCACCTTTATGCCCTGCCGGTCATGGTCGATTATCTGCATCGCAAAAATATCTCCAACCTTGTGGTGGTCTCTCCCGATGTCGGCGGGGTCAAGATGGCAAGCGCCTATGCCGAGGCTCTCGGAGCAGGCTTGGCTATTGTGGTCAAACGCCGCAAAAGCGCCACCGAAGTCGACGCATTGCACATCATCGGAGAGGTGGAGGGGAAAAATGTACTCATCATCGATGACATTACCGAGACCGCCGGAACACTGACCAGTGCCGCCAAAATTCTCCGAACACAGAATGTTGGTGATATTTATGCTGGCGTATCTCACGCAGTGCTGACAGATTTAGCGGTTCAGCGGTTGGAGGGCTCCGAAATCAAAGAGCTCATCACCACCGACAGCGTCCCCGTTCGGCAAGGTTCGGGGGATCGTGTACGGGTTCTGTCCGTCGCCGAATTGCTCGGCGAGGGAATCCGTCGCATCCATGGAGGCGAGTCGGTTTCCTCGCTGTTCCGACTCAAGCAACAACCGACTCAAACATCAGCGTCTTAACTACCGAATCCAATGGCTAAACAGGTCACCCTTTCCGCCCGTCATCGCTCCGATGTCGGACGCAACTCCGTCAAGCAACTCCGTACCCGTGGTTCCGTGCCCGCCGTTATTTACGGCCACAAGGATCAGCCTGCCAACCTCGAGATCAACGCCCGTGAAATCAGCAAACTTCTCTCACGCGCCGTCGGTGAGAATATCCTTGTTGAACTCCAGATTGCCGGTGAAAACGGCGGTGCCGCAGCAACGAAGCTTTCGCTGATCCAGGAAGTGCAACACCACCCTGTGCGTCGCGACATTCTTCACGTCGATTTCCTTGAAGTGGCGAGCGATGAAGTGATTAACACGGAAGTTCCCATCGAACCCACCGGTGAAGCCGACGGAGTCAAGAATTACGGCGGATTGCTGGAGCACAGCTTGCGCTCGCTGCACATTACCTGCCTTCCGAAGGATCTTCCTGAAATCATCCTTGTTGATGTCAGTGCGCTGGGACTCAACCAGTCCCTTCACGTCCGCGAGATTGTTCTTCCAGCCGGAGTCACGGCCACGAGTGATCCGGAACTTACCGTCTTCATCGTCGCCGAGTCGAAAACAGGTGTGGAACCTGTTGCTGACGCTGCTGCTCCGACCGGTCCTGAAGTGATCAAGGAGAAGAAGCCGACCGAGGGAGCCGATGCTCCTGCCAAGAAATAGGGAGGGAATCCCCTCTCTCCTGACGGACTATTCTGATGCCTGATACCCCGGACACCCTGGGCAATGGCATCAGACTTGTGGCTGGCCTTGGCAATCCTGGAAAGGAGTACGAGGGAACCAGGCACAATATTGGATTTGCCGTTCTTGACCAGCTCGCCAAACGCCTCGGAATCTCTTTTACCAAAGAGGCCAAATGGGATGCCTCTGTGGCTCGGTCGGGTGCGGAACTTGCACTCTTGAAACCGACGACATTCATGAATCTCAGTGGCGAATCAGTAGGTGAGTACGCCCGGTTTCATCGTATTCCCGCCGCCTCATCACTGATCGTGTGTGATGATATTGCCCTTCCTCTTGGTTCTCTCCGTTTGCGCAGGGAGGGAGGATCAGGAGGTCAGAATGGACTGAAATCGGTGATCATTCATTTTTCAACGGAGCAGGTTCCACGTCTCCGTATAGGGATTGGCGGTGCCCAGAGCGCGGAGAGAGGCGGTTCTGACCTCTCAAGTCATGTCCTCTCCCGCTTTCTACCCGAAGAGCGTTCTCTGGCTGACCAGGCGATTGACCGGGCAGTCGAGGCCATCATCTGTGTGCTGGATCGGGGATTGGAACATGCAATGAACCTTTACAACGCCACACCTTCTTCTGTTACAACTCTACAACCAAAACAACCATGACAAACCGATACGAAATCCTCCTCGCTCTCAATGCAGCTGGGAAAGAAGAAACCAACAAAGACCTCATTGAGCGCCTCGAGAAGGCCTTGGCCTCCGAAGGAGGCCAGATCGAACAGGTACAGCGCCTGGAGCGCCGCGAGTTCGCCTATCCACATGACAAGCTCAAGGGAGCGTACTTCGTGAACTTCGTCGTGACGGCAGCCCCATCGGCAATTACCAAGATCCGTACCAAGCTTACCCTGGATGAAGAGGTCGTTCTTCAAAATTACCTTCGTAAGGGAGCGGTGAAGCCTGCCGGTAAAGCCCGCAAAGCTGCGAAAAAGACAGCCGCGGTCGCCTGATTACCTTTTAGGCTGAAGACTATTAGGCTGTTAGCCGAAGCAAGCAGCTGAGAGACTTTGGTTCTACTTCCTTTTGACCCGACAGCCTTCAGTCTAAACTCCTAAACAACCTATCAAATGGCCAATCTGAACAAAGTGATGCTGATCGGGAATGTCACCCGTGATCCTGAAATCAAATACACTCCCAAGGGAAGTGCCGTAACCGATCTTGGGATTGCGGTGAACCGTGTCTTCACGCCGGATGGTGGGGAAAAACGAGAGGAGACAACATTTGTCGATGTCACCCTCTGGGGTCGTCAGGCCGAGATTGCAGGAGAATATTGCAAGAAAGGCCGTTCGATTTACATCGAGGGGCGCCTGCAACTCGACAGTTGGGAAGACAAAGCTTCCGGTCAAAAACGGAGTAAGCTCCGTGTCGTCGGTGAGAATTTCCAACTTCTCGGGCCTCGCCCCGTCGGAGGATCGGGTGGCGGTGGCGGCGAAGAGGAGTATTCCGAACGCCCACCGCGGCGTGAGCAGCCTAGTGCCAGTAGCGGCGTCGGAGGGGGTGGCTATAACGCCGGTCGTTCCCCGGCACAGCAGCCTCCTTTGGAGGACGATGACATACCATTTTAATTATTACCAATCCGAGTTTTTGTAAACTTATCTCACACTCGAGAGGACTGTTTATGACTCGAGAACTCGCGAGTAGGTGTCGGTGATCGGTGAAGCGCCGAGTTACCTAGGAAACCAATAATCGGGACTCGACGAGACTTTGGAACTCCCCCAGCAAGTACGGACGTGATGCTAAATACGAGAGGTGGAATTTCTACTGATTGCGCAAGTTGACATTCGCAAAATACAAATCTGGAATTCACAGCAAGCCGATAAATTGCACCCTCTATACATTGAGAGGATGAAAACGGGTCGCCCTTGGCTGCACCTCCAAGCCAAGTCATCGCTCAAGATCTAATGGTCGAGTTAAAAAATGGTATGAATAGCCCGGATCAATAAAGAACATTATTGCTTTCAACGTCTTTTTTGATTCGCAGAAAATATTCACGAAGCAAAGTTCTAATCTCACGATACTCGAGCAATTTTTTGGTATGCCATTCAGAAAGTGTGACTTGAGAAGAGAGATCGTCCTCACAAGATAAAATTAAAGACCTTAAGAATCGAATTTGTGCAGATGCAAGATCTTCCTTACTGGAATTTGATCCAAGGAAACGAATTTCTTCGCGAAATTTATTAACTATATTTTCAACTCTATTGTCGGCTGATTTTAATGATATGTAATAAATGCGATTATTTTGAAAACTATTTGCAATATTCCACAAATCATCCGTGCGAGCATCGATTCGCTTAACGTATTCAGATTGGTTGAAAAATACTGGATATGTGGTTTGTTCCCAACTGGGCAGGTTGTCTAATCTATAGGCAAATCTTCTTTCTGTATTATTGAATTTAGAATCTGATCCAAAAGTGTTTGCTTTATGGAGAACTGAAAAAGTCGCGATTCCGATGGCTTTATGAGATCTTTTATCAATAAGAGGACTGCCGCTATTACCGCTAATAAATTTTGCGTCAGTTTCTATCAAATCGGGACCAATGGATGAGATTTTCCCTTTCAAAAAAGTTACTACACCATCACCATTGCTATTCCCTAAAATCATAATTTCATCAAAAATTGATAATGGTTTATCAGGCTTTTGAGGCAGCTCGATGCCGTCTGTTTCATTTGGTAGTTCAATGGCTGCCAGATCGTAATTTTTAGACAAATATAGAAGTCCAAGTTCAAGTTGTTTTCCGGAAATTGTCTGGCATGAAACATTCGTGCACTCGTCAAGCACATGAATATTTGTAAAAAGATAAATTTTATTATTATAATGTGCTAAAAAACCAGTTCCTCGCCCCTCAACTCCATTGCCATGGTCTCCTCGGATAATAACGATATACTTAGAAAAGTTATTGTACTCGACAGAATCAGCAATCGGAGGGGGAACTTGTGTTGTGGTTGGCGTGGAAAAAGCCCATGAACAATATAGATGAAGAAAATTTATGCCAGAGATCCTGATATTCTCAGAATAATCGGAAAATAACTTCAACCCCCTTTTGTAAAAGCTCTCGTCGCTAGGCTGAGTATTTGCTGCTAGTGATTGATTCGTCCTGACAACAGTAGATTCAGACGTTGAAGATTCCTGGCCTTGAATTGGTTCAATTACCCCTTGTGTTTTTAATGCCTGCTGATAATGGGCAACATCATTGGAATGTTGAGAAGCTAGAAACTCTGCTTCGGCGGTTGGATTATATCCGTATTTTACGGCAATGGAGGAAGGAAGATTTTTAAATTTAAGTTTTGCAACCCCATCCGCATAAAAGATAACAAGACCATCAGGTTCGACCCTTTTGATTATTGCGTGAGCATAACGATCACCATCAAGAGTCGTGAAATCATCTGCTCGAAGCACCAGCGTGAGAAAGAGTAATACTCCTAAAACTGAATGGAAGCACTTCATGTGCGCTGTTAAATCAGCTTGTTTTACATAGCGCAATCACAAGTCTCATTCGAGACCGGGCGATTACAATCGGGGACGGGGCTTAAGAAGATGCCCTTTGCGATGCCTTTTTGAGTTTATGAGAGCAATTCCTTGACCAGAGTAAGCACATTCAGGCCGTCGAGATATTCGTAATCCTGCGAGATGGTCAGTTTCTTGACGAAATGGATGCCCAGACCGCCGATAGGGCGATCCTCAATCGCTTTGTCGGTATCGACTTCCGGCAAGAGCAGCGGATTGAACGGTGTGCCGCTGTCGGAGATGATGAATTTAAGTAGGGAGCCATCGAGAATCAGCTCAATAGTGCAGGCCTCGGCATCGGAAGAAAGACCTGCATACTTGAGGATATTGGTCACGACTTCCTCTAGGATCACATCAATATTGGCGTGATCTTCCTTGGAGATGCCGTGATGGAATGAAAATTCCTGGGTAAAGCGCAGAAGCTTGCCCCATTCGTCCATGCTGTTATGGAGGGTGAGGAATTCCCTGGAGGTCGGTGTCGCTTGAAGGAAATGAAACTCCATCAAGGAAAAATCATCGTCAAAAATTGAGTTTGCCTGTTGTGCACGGACCGTGGCTACGATGCCGTCGAGTCCATCCTCCGGATCATTCTTGCTCAGAAGCTGGGAAAATTCGTCATATCCCATGATCGTTTGGTTCGGACGCTCGATTTCATAAACCCCGTCGCTGAAGACATAGAGCCGGGAACCGGCGGGAATGGAGACGCGTTCTGTTTTGTACCTTAGTGACTCAAGAGCCCCAATCACCGTGCCTCGGGAGGAGAGGGGAATGGAAACTTTTTCCCCAGTGATCAGAATGGCGGGAGGATGGCCGCCCGATGCGTAGTCCAGTTCCAGCGTCCTGGCGTTGTAAACGCCATACCAGAGGGAGAAATACATGTCGTTATGCCGTTCCATGAGGAAGGTGGAGTTCAATCGTCCCAGGACTGAAGAAGGATGGCGGGCCTCGTTGGCAGGAAGGGTTCCGGAGCGAAGGAAGTTGAGCACGCTGACGGAGAGCAGTGCGGCGCCGACACCGTGTCCGCAGACATCAAGCAGATAGATCGCGAGGTGATCGTTATCGATCCAGTGGTAACCGAAAGAATCCCCTCCCAATTGAGAGGAGGGGATGTAGCGCCAGTCACTTGCCACCGGAGTGATGAGTCGGTCGGGGAGAAGGGAGGTGACATACTCGGCAGCCTCAGCAAGTTCGGCGGCAAGCTGCTGCTGGCTTTTAACCAGTGCGTTAAAGGTGGATCGCTCCCGCTCCCGGAGCTCCTTGCGCTGGATGGAAGAGGCGACACGGGCCCTGACGATGGTGGGATTATACGGCTTGGCCAGGAAGTCCTCTGCTCCCTCATGAATCGATCCCGCGATGTGATCGAGCTCGTGCCGCTGCGCCGTCATGATCACAGGGGTGTCTTTTAAGAATTCAGTGTTTTTGATCCGTTCAAGGACTTCGCGCCCGCTCATGTCCTGCATCAGGACATCCAGGAGAATCATCTGGCAGGGGTGTTCAGCAAGATAGATCAGAGCCTCTGCGCCCAACTGAAATTCTATGCACTTGTAGCCATCGCGCTGGAGTTGCTGGACAAGAGGCGCGCTGAATGTGGGGTCATCATCCACCACGACAATCGAACCCGAGGCGAGTTCAGTTAACGGGGGGTGTCCGTCGTCAGCAATCCCATGGCTTTGATTTTCATCATCCGATCCATTGGGCACCCAGAGCGGCTGCACGACATCCAGGAGTTGGATCCGCTCCTCGGTGAGATGCTCCTCCAGGAGCGTTCCCAAATGATCGGCCTCCGTGCGCACCGATTCCAGCAGCTTGTGATCATTCGATTTGGAGTGGGTCAGTGATCGGATCTTTTTCACACACTCCTGCAATTCCTCACGCAGTAGCGTGATGGATCGTTTCTGACTCTCGATCTCGTTATCGGCTTTCATGATTGGGGGGACTTCTCCGATTGAAACAGAAATTCGACAAGAGAGAAGTCATCTGCAAAAAAATCGCTTCCATTCTGACGTTTTACTTCCGTCACGATCGCGGAGACTCTGGAATCCTCTGAGGTGTTGCACAGAAGTTCTGCGAACTCAGTGTAGCTCATCATGGTTCCATCGGGACGATCAATTTCATACACCCCATCGCTGAAAAGATAGAGTCGCGAGGACTCGGGAATCTTCACTTCGATCGTTTGATAACGGGCTTTTGGAAAGGCTCCGACGATCATTCCCCCGGTTTTGAGGTGGGTTGGAGTTCCTTCTTTTGAGATCAGGATGGCGGGTGGGTGTCCGGCACAGGAAAAGCGGAGACTGCGTGTGGAATGGGTGTACACGCCGTACCATGCGGTGAAATACATGTCATTGTGCCGTTCCATCGGGAATGTTTCGTTCAGGCTGGAGAGGACGGCTGAGGGATCAAGGAAATCGGTGTCCGGCAGCGAAACTGTACGGAGAAGGTTGACAACACTGACGGAGAGTAATGCCGCTCCAACGCCGTGGCCACAGACATCCAGGAGATAAAGGGCGAAGTGATCGTCATCAATCCAATGATATCCGAAGGAATCTCCGCCAAGTTGTGAGGAGGTTTCAAAATCCCAGTCCGTCGTCACGCATCCCTTCAGTTTTTGAGGAAGGACAGCCCTGACATAACCTGCCGCCTCGGCCAGTTCAGCCGCCATCGCGGCATTGGATTTTTCAACCGACTGCATGGCGACTTCGAGATCTGCCGTGCGTTGCGCGACCGTGATCTCCAGATCGGCATTCCATCTGGCGAGCCGCTCCTCCCTCAGCTGGATCTCTCTTACCATTGCGGAGAAGCTGCTGGCAAAACGACCCAGTTCATCGTTGCGGCGGGCGATCCGTTCAAGGACGCCATCGTTTTCCTGATAGGATCCATTTTCAAAAGCTGAGGCGACTACCTGAAGCTCCCTGATCGGGCTGGAAACCCTGCGGGCAACGACCAGGCTGACACCGAGCAAGAGGACAAGTCCGATGCCTCCAATCCCGATGGACTCAATGGCCAGAGCCCTGGCCGGTGCTACGATCAGGCCGTAAGGCACCTCCAGGACAAGCTTCCATCCGGTGCGTTTTCCTTCAGCCCAGTAGAGCATCTTGTCACCATGGTCTCTGATGCGGAGCGATCCCGAGCCTTGGGAAAGAATCTGTGCGATACCGGATAACGCGAGTGATTTTCCGATGATGGAACTCCCCGTGTCTTGTCCGCTCGACTGCGGGCCGGCGATCAGGGAGCCATTGGAACTGATCAGATAAGTCGATTCATGGAGCTGGGTTGGAATCACCAGCAGGCTTGAAAAGAACAAAGGGAATTTTTTCCCCCTGCCGGAAAAATCCTTGGCAAATTCCCGGATGCGCATTCCGGCGACCATTTTCTGAATGTCATCCAAAGCCACATCAACACCGGCAACTCCGATGAAAATTCCCTTTTTGTCATAGATGGCTCGGGTGACGCTGATCATCTCAATCTCCGATCCCCCCTCCGCGAAATACGGGTGCGACACATAGGTTCCGGGTGTGTTTTTCGCGCCGGAATACCAGTCATGGGTCGCTAGGTGAAAGTCATAGTTCATCCGCGCAGGGCCGGGCCAGGTCTTGCGATTGACCCATCGGAAAACATCGGTGTTCTTCCAATCCTGATTGTCCAAAATCATGTAGAGCCCGAAGACTGCCTGAATTGGACACTGTTTGAGCAGGGAGGCTAGCCATGGCACGGTAACGCCTCCCTCGTCCTCATTGGCAACCTGATCTGCGCCGATTGCCATGGGGAGCATCGCGAGGCGGTCCACAAGCTCGTCAATGGTGTGCGTATGGTCATGCACCGCTTCCAGCGCCTCGCTGGAGGTCTGCTCAAGCAGCACCTCCCGGCTGCTGAAATAGATGGCCGAGGCAAGCGTGATCAGGATGGCTCCCGCCCCGGCGCCGATCGCCAGCGCAAAGCGTTGCCCGATGGAGCGGGAGGCAAAAAGACGCTTTGGGGGAAACATTGCATTA
>Ga0302188_10002736_pt1 | contig 12635 bp, 8 predicted proteins | sample II_Bog_E2_1_FD_198783 | JGI IMG/M metagenome (GOLD analysis project Ga0302188, IMG submission 198783) | Peat permafrost microbial communities from Stordalen Mire near Abisko, Sweden - II_Bog_E2_1 | ecosystem: Environmental > Terrestrial > Soil > Wetlands > Peat | place: Sweden: Abisko, Stordalen... | reverse complement strand
TCAAATCCGCAAACATCCAAGTCCCGTCAGGGACGACCGAGGTTTGCGGAACGAAATGGCTGGCATGGCAGAAACCATGCGCCAGCCGTTCAGCCGTCCCGATGGGACTGGTGGCCGTGCGCAAGCACCCCGGCGTTGAAACGCCGGGCTATTTTCGGGTTGTCCCTTCTGGGACGGCAGACTGTGTGCAAGTGATGGCCGTCTGCAAAGACCTTTGACACGAATTCCACTGATTAACACCGATTGAATCCGTGACAATTCGTGCAATCCGTGTGCAAAATTTCTCGACACGGTGCGGAAATGGGCGGATTCTGCGGCAAATCATGGAAGCCATCGGGATAACTCTGGTGTGTGTCGCGGTGCTTGTGCCGGCTCTGCTGCTCTCGCGCCGGCAACGGCACGGATTACGGCGGCATCGCCGTCGTTCCGTGCAGGATGGCGGGGTCTGGTTTTTGGGCGGCAACGATTCCAGCGCAGAACAGCCGCATCACCACGATCACGGACACCATCACGATTCCGGTTCAGGCGGACATCATGGCATGGATTTGACATGGAGGCCATCTCGGTGGCGGTTTTGATGGCGGTGGCGGTGGCGGACATGGCGGGCATTAAAATGTAGGAGACGACGTGAGGAGGCTCATTTCAAATTCGGAATTCGGAGTTTTGAATGCGGAATTAAAATAATGAGTCTCGTCACCTCGACTCCTACAAATCAGGGTGGCGGCCTTGGGAAGCCAAAAACTTCTCGACTCGGTTCGGAAATGGGCGTATTCAGCATACAGTTGGAAAAACCCCCGAATCAAACGAGACATGAAACCACACATTCAAAAACTGTTCATCGCGCTGTTCTTGCTATCCATCCTCGACATTCAATTCTCCGCCGCGCTCGCGCAGGACAGCGTCACGCCGCCCCCGGGGCTTGTGGCGTGGTGGCCGGGCAACGGGAATGCAGTGGACATTGTTGGCGGAAACAACGGCACGCTTTCCAACGGCGTGACGTATGTGCCGGGCGAGGTGCAGCAGGCTTTTAATTTCAACGCGGACTCCGCCATGGTTTTGCTGACCAATTCCCCGGCGCTGCAGTTGCAGAATTTCACGGTTGAAACGTGGATCAAACGGGGCAGCCTCACCGCCGTCTCCTCGGATGCAAATGCCGTGGCCGGCAACGCCCTCATGTTTGGCTATGGCAACTCAGGGTATTCCTTCGCCATGGGATCCAATGGAAACCTGATTCTGACCTGGGTTGACCACGACGACGTGGTATCCTCGGCCGCCGTGACCGACACCACATGGCATCACATCGCCGTCACCACCACCAACGGCACCGTCGTGTTCTATCTGGATGGCACGGCTTATCCGGCAGCCAGTTACTTACGCACCTACACGTTTGCCACGGCACCCGCCATCGGCGGCCGGGCGGACAATCTCAACCAGAATAACAATGACTCGTTCCTGGGCTCCATTGATGAAATTTCCGTCTACAACCGCGCGCTCACGGCGACGGAGATTCAATCCGTCTATCAGGCCGGTGCCGCAGGCAAATATGCCGCCTATTACACAAACCCGCCTGCGTCGTTCACGAATTATCACTTTGATGCCGTAGCCGACTTTGGCACCAACGCCAACCCCAACGGGTCCTGGAGTTACGGCACTTTGAGCGCTTTTACGAGCGGCACCTTCAGGCTGTTCACCACGGCGTTGCCCCTGCCGGGTTTCACTGGAAGCGGAGTGGCTTGGTATAATGGCGGAGCCCCGGCAGGCGTGGTGATCAAGAACACGACGAACATCACGATCGACGGCGCCTCTTCGGTTTTCATTCCCACCAACTATCTGGATGTTGACGGACAAGGCAACATTGCTTCGGTGCGGTGGATCGCCCCCGCCACCTCGCATTACAGGATTGCGGGGTCTTTTGAACGCTCAGACGACCAGCCGATGGCCGTTGATGCCGAGATTCTTGAGAATGGAACGAACCAGCTCTTCTCCACAAACAATTTCACGGGCTTCACCCAAGTGGCGGCGTTCAACCTCACCAATGTATTGTTCGCAGCCGGAACCGTGCTGGATTTCGCGCAATCCTGCCCTTTCAGCCCCAACCATGACGGAACCGGTCTCGCCGCCACCATCGTGACCCTGTTGCCGCAGGTTACGGGCGTCGGCACGTCCGGAGGCAACCTGATCATCACAGGCAACAACGGTGTGCCGGGGGCGACGTTCGAAGTATTGACAAGCACCAGCCTGACCGTGCCGTTGGCTCACTGGATGCCGCTGACCTCCCAGGCTTTTGACGCCAATGGCAATTTCAGCCTGACCAATCTCATCAGTCCGGCCACGGCCCAGCAATACTTCGTGATAATTTTTTAGGGCGTATTTTTGGGATTATAAATCTGTCAGTCCTTGGCTTTGAAATTAATCCGTTTCCGCCTTCGTCAGACTTCGGCGAGACAAGCGCGTTGTTCGTGACCATGATTCGCGTCAGCGAACAGCAAGATTTTGGGACTCTATCTTTTGGCGGGCTTGGGAAGCCAAAAACTTCTCGACAGGGTTTGGAAATGGGCGGATTCTGGCGCAAATCATGGAAGCCATCGGGATAACTCTGGCCTGTGTCGCGGTGCTGGTTGTGCCGGCTCTTCTGCTCTCGCGCCGGCAACGGCACGGATTCCGGGGGCTTCGCCGTCGTTCCATGCAGGATGGCGGGGTCTGGTTTTTGGGCGGCAACGATTCCAGCGCAGAACAGCCGCATCACCACGATCACGGACACCATCACGATTCCGGTTCAGGCGGACATCATGGCGGGGGATTTGAAGGCCATCACGGTGGCGGTTTTGATGGCGGTGGCGGCGGCGGACATGGCGGGCATTGAACCGCGAACCACGCCAAACACGCGAACGGTTTCAACGCCAAAATCTGTTCAGCCTTGCATAAACCTTCAAAAATTGCGATAAACAAGAATTATGACATTACGGGAAATCAACATTTCAGGTCTCTACGGTTATATTGACAAAAAAATTGAATTTCACAGTGACATCAACTTGCTCGTAGGGATAAATGGTTCTGGAAAAACAAGCGTGTTGAATATTATTAGCTGGATGTTGAACCCCGCATCTCTGCCGCAACTCTGCATAACTCAATTCCGCAAGATTTCGCTCAAAATAACGTATAAATCAGTCAGCTATGAATTGATCTGTCAACAAACTGGCAAGTTGATGACATATGATGTAGTTCGCGTCGGTGCAAAGCGAAAATCGTTTCATCCTTTGGAAATTCTTTTGCTTCCATTCCCAGAGGGTTTCACTGAAAGACCCGATTTCAAAAAAGCAGCATTGGACCGTTACAGCGGCATGAAGCCAAACAAACGGGAGCTTAAGACTTATACTTTCTTACAGCAGATTCCGAAACCATTTATTTTGGGGTTAGATAGGACTGTGACACGAGAGTCCAAAGACCCAAGGCAAAATATTCCCATGTCTGCCGTTGAGCAGATCCAAGAGATAGCAAATACAAATTACAGCAGATACTTGAGTCGGATTAACTCGCTTAACAACAAATTGCGAAATCAATTCATGCTTTCTGCGTTCAATGTAACTCACCTCAAACAATCGAGTAAACCTTTGTTAGTTGAGCTTTCTCAAATTCAAAAGTGGCGTGAAAGATTCGGTAAATACCTGAGCCAAAGCCCTGCGTCAAATACTGCCATAAGCCCCGATATTCAAAAAGCCGCGAAACTTTACTTCGACAAACTTGAGAAACTACTTGTTAAAAAGCACGATCAAGCTGACCTTGTTCTAATCTCGACAGAATCTCAAAAGCTAAGGCGTTTAATTACCTACTTAGAAAAGTTTGAAACTGAATCCGAAGAGTCATATAAACCAATTAAGTCCTATCTTCTAACGCTTAACAATTTCTTCAAGGATTCATCCAAATCACTTTTATTCAAACCTGATACATATCAGATTTGTTTTCAGGTGTTGGATAAGCGGGAAAACGTCGTCGGAAAATTAAAGAATGTCGAACTCCTGTCGTCCGGTGAAAAACAACTTCTCACACTGTTTACATTCATCAAATTCAGCACTGGCGGAATTTATATCATTGACGAACCCGAGTTGTCGTTACACCCGAAGTGGCAGGATGGTTTTCTTGATGCAATAAAAAATCTTATGCCTGCTGACACTCAATTGATTCTTGCGACGCATTCCCCATCAATTGTTGGAAAAAATCGAACGTATTGCACAACGCTTCTTCCATATAACGCATAATCATGGTAACTACCGAGGAAAGCATTCCTAGTATCTCGGACGCGTATCAGTCTGCTAAAAGTGTATTTTATCAGCAGTTTAACGCCGTAGATTTTTATGTTGAAGATGAGGATTCGGAAAATTTTTATCACTGCATTCTAGCAAAACTATTCCCTAATATCCGACTAGAAAACATCTTCCCATTGCGCGGCAAGCAGAAACTAATCCAACATGCGACCACTGCACAACCCAAACGCAAGTCTGTTTATCTTTTGGACAAAGATTTTGATGACCTGCTTGGAAGAACACACAAGCAAACGAATGTTTTCTATCTCGAAAAATATTGCATCGAAAATTTCCTTCTGGAGGAGAAGGCTCTTATCAGATTTATCGTTAGTGAAAAGCCTCGACTTAAGCTAGTCGATGTAAAACGTGACCTCAAATTTCAATCTACTTGGGATGAGATAGTAAAACTGCTTTCAAAGCCTTTTGCTATGTTCTATGTCGTTCAGAAATACAATATCGCCTCACTTAAGAATACAAGTCACGAGCCTGACTGTTTTTGTTTGCCGACAGACAAGTGTAGTATTGATGAACAAAAGGTTTCTGATTATGCAAAGCAAGTAAAAAGAAAGGCATCAATCCAAGGAGTTCAAATCGATATGGTCGAAGAACTTAAAACGTGCTCTGGAATCTTTGAATTTAACTCTAAGTCAAAACTTCAAGGAATAAATGTTTCCGGTGAGTTTATTCTTTGTCTATTTGCTCATCGAATCTTTCAAGCTTTCAAGTTAAGCCATGTTCCAGATCTAAAATCTTTTGCGTTTCGCCTAGCTCAAGAGTGTGATTTGAATTCTCTGCATACTCTCAGGGCACAAGTAAACTCTTTCCTAAAAGATGGCTGACAATACTTTGATTTGTGTTTCGCGGTTCACCTCATCCGGCCTGCGGCCACCTTCTCCCCATCGGATGCAGAGAAGGAATTATTTTGTGGGACGATTTCCTAGGGTAGGTGCTTGCGCACGGCGCACCAACCCTAGGCTAATTTCCGTAGCGCCTTCAGCGCAGCAGAAGCTCGGCCTGCCAAGCAGGCGTGGTTCAATTCATAGCCTTTGAGTTCGACACCTCACCCCGACCCTCTCCCCGTTCGAGGCGGAGAGGGAGAAAGTGTTCGCGGTCAAAAACTTCTCGACCCGGTTTGGGAATGCATTTATTTTGTCTTCAGCAGGAGAGTTGTCATGAGTGATACAATGTTGTGTCATTCAGGGCTTGCAGGAATTTGAGAAGATTGTTCACCATGAAGAGATTCTTTTTTATGTCGCTGTTTTGGGGATGCGCCTTCTCCAGTTTTGCCGGCCCAGCGACGTTGCCCTCCGGTGCGGTGGCGTGTAAATGGGTCAGTCCTCGGCATTGAAACAAATCCGTTTCCGCCTTCGTCAGACTTCGGCGCGGCAAGAGCGGTCAAAAACTTCTCGACTCGGTTCGGAAATGGGCGTGTTAAGGATTGGGAATAACCGGAACGGACCGGAAGAAAGTTCTTGCAAACCCGTGGAACAGGAAGAGAATGATGAAAGAGGCTCATGCGGTTCTTGGGCTACAGCCCAAATTGGAAATCCCGGTTCAGAACAACTTGACCAAAGACAATGAACAAAACACTGGCATCCCTTTTCTTTGCGCTTTCTTTAATCACGGTTGGACGTTCTCAAAACCTGATTATCAACGGCGATTTCAGCGCAACCAATTCAGGCTTCTCCAGCGGTTACAGCTACGTCGCATCCGGTTCAGGCGCAAATGTCGGACTATATGGGGTTCGGACAAACTCATTAAGTTTTAACTCCGGCTACACCTCGTTCAAAGACCATACAAGCGGAAACGGTCTGATGATGCTGCTGGATGGATCCACGACAACCACGGTTGCATGGTCCGAGACAATCAACATTTCCACCAACACAGACTACACCTTCTCCGGCTGGGCAACATCTTCAGACCCGCTCAATCCCGCCACTTTACAGTTCAAAGTCAATGGCATTCAGCTCGGCGGCGGCTTTCCGCTCACCACAAATGTCGTCTGGACCAATTTTTCTAACGTCTGGTTTTCCGGCACAAACCAGCAGGCCACGCTGGCGATTTATGACATCAATGCCAATTACATCAACGCCCAAGGTGGAGGAGGCGACGACTTTGCCCTGGACGATTTGTCTTTCGGAGTTCTCTACCCCACGTTGCTGATCAATTCAGCGAACACCAATGTCGTCCTGACTTGGCCGACGAATGCCATCGGCTTCACATTGCAATCCACTACGAACCTTGCCCCCGCAGTTTGGAACCCCGTATCACCCGCACCCGTCATAGTAAACACGAACAATGTGGTTACAAATGCAATCTCTGGCACACAAATGTTTTATCAGTTAAGCCACTAAAAGGGTTAGTCCAAGTATTCCACATCCACTTTTCAAACCTTCGGTAAGGGTTCAGTCCTCGGCTTTGAAACAAATCCGTTCGCGTGTTTCGTGTATTTCGCGGTTCACCTCATCTGGCCTTCCGCTGAATTGTTTTTCCCGTTTAACACTCACCTGTCCTGCGGACATCCTCTCCCGCTCCCGCGAGCGAGGAATCTTGCGGAGAAGGAATTATTCTCGACCCGGTTTGGGAATGCATTTATTTTGTATTTAGCAGGAGAGTTGTCATGAGTGATACAATGTTGTGCCATTCAGGGCTTGCAGGAATTTGAAAAAATTGTTCACCATGAAGAGATTCTTTTTTATGTCGCTGTTTTGGGGATGCGCCTTCTCCAGTTTTGCCGGCCCGGCGACGCTGCCCTCCGGGGCGGTGGCGTGGTTGAAGGCCGAAAACAATGCCAATGATTCCAGTGGAAACACCAACAACGGGGTTGTGGATGGCCTGGTGACCTACGCGGCGGGCGAAGTGTATCCGTCTGACGGAGCACGTCTGGACTCACAAGTTCAAAATGGCTAAAGCGTAAAAGAGCAAAAACTAAGGCCGCCTCACACAACGGAACCCCCAGCTATCGTAGTTGTTGCCCGGGCTCTCCCACCCGCGATAGGCACAGCGCGCGTGGCTGGCGAGGTCGCCCCAATCGCCGCCGCGCACCACACGATCACTTCCTCCTTCAAAACCAACCCCGCGTGGATCAGTGCCTCCCAAATAAGCGCTGCCAGACGGATACGGCGGCCACGCATACAAATCCCAACACCACTCCCCTACATTCCCAGCCATGTCGTAAAGACCATAACCGTTCGCCGGGAAGGTTCCCACCGGACTCGTGTAGGGATATCCAGTGTTGAAGTTTGTGTCGAAGCCAGTATATGGCCCCAAATCGTATGTATAACCGCCAGAATTGGGAGGTTTAGGATAGGCATCATAATTGGCCTGACTTTCCGAAATGGTGTTCCCCGACGGAAACCGTTGCCCGCTCAATCCGCCCCGCGCTGCTTTCTCCCACTCCGCTTCGGTCGGCAGTCGATATCCGCTCGCAGACCAATTCGGATAAACCGCATCCGTATTCCCGTTGGTATAAACCTGTGTCAATCCGACATCCGTATAATATACCGGAGTTAAACCCGCCTGCGCCGACCGCGCATTGCTCCACTTCACCACATCATACCACAAGACTGTCTGCACCGGTTGATTCGCCGCGTTGCCCGCTCCCGTGTCAAAAAACGTATACCCATTACTCGTGGCGTAGCTGTATACCAACTGCCATTGGCCGTAGCTCACCAGATTCGTATCCATGTAAAAAGCTGAGACATAGACGTTCGTGGGAATCGCATCGCTCTCCCCATCTAGCGTGTCACCAATCGTGAACGAACCGGTGGGAATGAAAGCCATGCCGTCGGCTGTGGTGGTCGGAACTTGCATCAAACGAAAGAACCTCGCTGTCAAGGTATTGGTGACGGTCACGGCGGTCTGCGAACCGTAAGTCGCCGGGACGTCATCGGTGGCAAAAACCCAGTTCGTCGAGGCCAGATTGGTGCTGCTTTGCAAAACGTAGTCCGTAGCGGTTGCTGGCCAATAAAGCAGGGATTGATTGTTCGTCGGCACAATTCCTAACGCCGGTTGCGCCAGCACAGGATGAACGACGGCCAGCAAGGCCAGCCCGATGAAAAAACACTGGAGTTTGGTTTTCATAAGAATTTAGATTGCCTCATTTGTATGAGGCTCTGTTCTGACAGTGCGTTTTTACATCTCGGCCAATAAAAATACAACTGAAATTGGCGGCAGTGTCGGCGGGAGTTCAAAAGGAGAATGTTGCGCGAGTTCAAAAGGAGACAGATTTAGAGGGAGTAATTTCCGAGGATTTCCGGCCAAGTGTTAATCGGAGGTGCTGGGGCATGGGTGACGGCCCAGAACTGGCGCAGGGGATGATGGATGAGGGTGATGCTCGATCGTTTGGTTGGGGCAATGTGCCAGCTTTGACCCAGAAAGTCGATCTGGTGGTCGGCGTTGACGCGTCGTTTCAAATGGAGTGCCAGATGCAGGTTTAGCAGCGTTGCCGGCGGACAGGGACGAGTGGCCGTGCGTCTTTCGGCCAAGGCTTGCTCCCAGGCGGCATTGGGGCTGAGGCTGGTGGTGCGGCAGAGGGTGGCATTTTGTCGTTCAAGCTCCCGGTTTAGCACGATCTGTGCGGCGGCATAATGGGTGACTTTTTCATAAGCCAGAAGTGCTACCAATCGCTGTTGGAGGGTTCCTAAAGGGGTCAGTCCCCGGAATTGTAAAAGGGTCATCCCCGGGGATTGAAACCAATCCGTTCTCGCGGTTCGCGTAGTTCGTGTATTTCGCGGTTCACCTCATCCGGCCTGCGGCTGAATTGTTTTTCCCGTTTAACCCTCACCTGTCCTGCATTTTTAAGAATCGCACTTACCTCACCCAGCCTCACCCCCAGCCCCTCTCCAATCCGATTAGAGAGGGTGGCGTCGGACTCTCCCTTCCCATCCGGGAACGGAGAGGGAATAGGTTTCCGCTTTCGCGAGCGAGGAATCTGTGCGGAGCGGAGAGGGGACAGATTTTGTGCGGATTTTTAATGGGGACCGTAATTAGAGTGGGTGGGTATGCATACTCAAAAAAAAGAATTGGCACGTGCTCGGAGGGGCGTGCAAACGGCTCCAAACCCCTGAAAATAAAAGTTTGACTGATTTTTGAACCGAGCTAAAAATGGAGACATGAACCAGAAAAATTCAACTTCCGTCAGGAGCTTGGACTTTTGTTAATGATACTGTCAGGCGATTATTTGCCATGAACATTCACATAGACTTCATCAGCGATATGCTAGGCCTGTTGTTTTACCTAGCTACAGCAATCATTGGTTACACGCGACATGGCAGTCTGCCGTGGGCTATATTAGATTTCTTTTTTGCACCAATTGTTTGGTGCAAATGGCTCATATGTAAGCAAGTAAATTTGACGCTTATCAAGAAGAGCTTTGCTTTCTTTCTTGAGTAGCTTTCATCACCCCACAAGTATTGTGAAGCCGCCAGCTGGAAGCCGGGGTTGGAATGCGGAATTAAAACAGGCTTTCTGAAAGCGGCGGTGGCAGAAAATTAAAAATGGAGTATATTGAACCGGCTCTGATGGCCGACAGATCTGTGCAAAAGGTTCCTCCGATGTTCAGGTTTTGCTGTTATCAGGGCCATGGTGTTATCTGCGGTTTGGCAAATTCCTTTCGCCTTTTCCAAATAGATCAAGTCTCCCCAGCGCGGAGAAGAAATTATTCAGAGACGGAGACGAGCGTGTTCTTCCGGGTTTCCTCATTGACGCCATCCAGAATTCCTGCCGCCGCCGGCAGGATTGGACGCAAAATTTCCACGCGTGAATTCAAGCCGATGACGGTGTTGCGCGCTCCGACGGAAACCAACCGCCGATACCAGTCCATAAACGCCCGGCTCACGACGATCTCCTCATCCCGGCCGCTAAGTCCCACAACCGGCTGCGAAGACGCCGTTGCGCAGAGAATCTGCGCGGCCACGGCGCGGGGCGGTCGTTCGCCGTTGATGGTGCGATTCCAAAATGGCAGCGCCGCCACTATTTCCTGGCTCAAAAGCAGCACCTCGGCACGTTGCGCGACGATGCAACCGTCGTCCGGCAACTGGCGGATAGCTTCGCCCGTCCAGTCACGCGCAAATTCCAAAAATTCAGGTTTGCTCAATGCAACTTCGCCGCCGAGCCGCCACGCAACAGCATTGTGGGCGTCGGCCTGCACCAACTCGTTCAATTGTTGCAGCGCTTCTATCGGCCTGTTTTGTGCCGCAAGAAATTTTGCATAGTCCACTTTCAGTTCCGACAACCTTCCATTTTCCGTCAACCCGGCCTGGAAGGCTTTTTCTGCCCCGTCAGAGTCACCCAGTTTGAGCAGACTCATGGCCAGGCAATGATGCGGCGCGGCGGTATGGATTTCCTTGTTGATTGGGGCGAGGCTGCGCTGGTGGCGTTTCGCAAGGCAATGCCGCATCTGGTCGGCACCTTCACTGAACCGGCTGAGTTCAAGATACGACAGCCCAAGCGAGAAATGCAATGTGGCCGTCAATCCACCATGCATCCCGGCCAGCGGCGAGGTGAGAACGCGCACAACTTCGTCAAACCGCTTCGCCGCTGTCAGCCGCGCACAAAATTGCATCAGGAATGTCTCGCGAAGCTCAGGAACGATTTCGGTTGCAGGTTTCGTTAAGAGAGTATCGAAAGCCTCCTCGTAGCGCATCAACGCCCCGGCTTCTTGTCCCGACCGGGCCAGTTCCAGGCCCAGGTTCATCAACAAGTGTGGTTCGTCCGGCAATTCCTCAACGGCGCGTTTCAGGAGATTGAGGTTGCGTTCGATTTTGTTCCGGTCGCGGGTCACTTCGGCCGTGTATCCATGGTGAATGAGAGTTGCGTCGCCAATACGGTTTTCCAGTCCCCATTCTGCGCGCTGCACTTCGATGCTGCTGAAAACCTGCTCGTGGACCCGCCCGACATAAAACAGGCCCGGCGCGTTGCGAAAAAATCGCGGCACATAGGAACAACCATCCGCCTCGCGGCCCACGTCCACGATGGGAAGACGCCATGCCATTACAGCCGGATTGATCATGGCCAGTTTTAATTTATCGAGGCCATCGGCGGATAATTCCTCGTCCGCATCCAGCACCAGCACCCAGTCGCCGGTGGCATGTTCCAAGGCCGCGTTGCGGGCGGCGCTGAAATCGTCGCACCAGGCAAAGGCATGGATTTTAGCGCCGAATTCCTTTGCAATTTCTACCGTGCGGTCCGTGGAGCCCGTGTCCACAACCACAATTTGTGATGCAATCTCGCGGATGGATTTCAAACACTGTCCGAGAAATTTCTCTTCGTTTTTAACAATCAAGCAGACTGACAAGTTGAGGGTTGAGGGTTGAGAGTTGAGGGACTCCGGCAGTTTGAGCCACTCCGGTCTGGCACCGCCTTTGAGGCGCTGGTTCAAGAATTTTCTTGCCGGTTTCCAGCCCGGGGCGATGCGGCGGGCGTGGTCGGCGCAAAGTTTGGCGGACTGGCCGTCGCCGACGGATTGCGCGATTTCTGCAAGCAACAAGAAGGCTTCCGGATGGAAAGGCCGACTGGCTAATGCAGACAGTGCGGCTTCCCATGCAGCCCGGAATTTTTTTTGGCGGACCAGTTCCCGGGCCTCGGCCAGATGGCCGGACAGGGCGCACGGTGGCAGGGTGATTTTAGCCTTTGTGACCGTGCTGGTTTTTGTGGAAGACACTTGCTGCTGTGCAAGCTGGCCGGCACTCATACCAGCGCCGGCGAGTTCGTGGATGCGCCGTGCCATGATCGGGGCGGAATTTTGCCAGGAACAAAATTGTTTTGCATGTTGGGCGGCTAGTTGTCCGCGCTGGCGTGTTTCGGCGGGTTTGGCAAATGCCTCGCGCAAGAACCGTCCGAGTGCGGCAACATCCGGTTCCAGCAGCCAGCCCGCACCGGCCAGCTTCATGCCGCTGATTTCGTGTCCGAATATCTTCCGGTCGGCAGGAATGCGCCACGCAAAAGTGTCGCGCACAAAATCGTCCGTCGCACCACCGGCGGTGACTATGACGGGCAGACCGGCGGCCATGGCTTCGAGCGCGGGCAAACCAAATCCTTCACCACGATATGGCAGCACCAGGCAGTCGCACGCCGTGTAAAGACCGGGCAGGGTATCCGGTGGAAGCTCCTGGTTCAGATATAGAATTTCCGGCGCATTCGGCTGCAATTGCGCGGCGCGGATCTGCGATTCGAAGGTTTGCCCGGCATAAACCGTCTTGCCGCCAAAATCCTTGATGACGAGGCAGATGTCGTCTGCATCCGTGAAATTTTCCAGATAAGCTTTGAGCAGCAGGTCCGGCCCTTTGCGGAAGATTGTTCCGCCGACGAAGAGAAATTTGAATTTCTTTTGCG
>Ga0302188_10002735_pt1 | contig 12637 bp, 7 predicted proteins | sample II_Bog_E2_1_FD_198783 | JGI IMG/M metagenome (GOLD analysis project Ga0302188, IMG submission 198783) | Peat permafrost microbial communities from Stordalen Mire near Abisko, Sweden - II_Bog_E2_1 | ecosystem: Environmental > Terrestrial > Soil > Wetlands > Peat | place: Sweden: Abisko, Stordalen... | reverse complement strand
TAGAGAGTGATTGACTTGATTCTGGTCACTTATCATACCTCTTTCCGCTGTTGCTTTTCCATAAAGATCAAAAAAGACTTGCAAAATTGTATTTTAACTTATCTCTCGCTTTCCATTTTGGTTACGATTTACGCCTATTTTCTGCTAATAGATAAAAAATAGGTTGTAAAATCGTTTTGGACCGGCATTTTAAATGTAAGTCGGCATAATTTTGTAAAAAATAAACTAAAATAATGAGATGTTGCAATAAATATAATTAACACGAGGTTAGCCAGAGAATTATATTAATTAGGACTCAATAAAAATAATGAGTGTAGATTAGACACTGAGAAACACTATTCTCAAGTAGACTGATACAATCGGATCAAATAGACGCTTTGGACTCTTCAGTTCACCTATTTCTACTGCAATTGGAGATGATGGACCCTATAAGACTAAACTACGTTATATTCATATTATTCAGACCCTCGTAATGAACAGGGAAAACCACAGACTCAGCCAAGAGGAGTCTTCACAAATCCAATCCGCTCAGGACAATTAGATTTATCATATTTTACAGGTGTAAACTCACTAGCGGCCGGTTAAGTGAAAGATGAATACATTGATCCTGCGCGTAAACTGTTGCTGTATGAGAATGAAATCTTCAAAAAAGGTTTTACTAAGGATCAATAATTTAAGCCCGCCTCTGGTTTCAAAGAAGTACATACCCCAACTTACGAATTTAAGGAAGAAGCTAATCCAGAGAAAAACCCCAAAAGAAACAGAGAAACCGATGGAAAGGTGAAGATAGAGCCCAGAAATGCTTATACCAATCTCCAAACCACTGTGATCAAAAACTTCTTTAAACCTATAAAATACATGGAAGATCCATATGAGAGAGCTGATCAACTGCAATCCGAACGTCATAAAAGAGAAAAATCAATGGAGGCTTAAGCATCCTTTAAGTTGAACATGCACCCTAGAAGTACCTTCGACAAGGAAATCACTGCTTATGGTAGTGATGTGCAAATGGCAGAGGTAGCTTATGCATAATTTAGAAAAATATCAAATAACCGAAGTTCAATATTTATAAACATGAAAATAAATGGAAAACAACCAGTCCTAATAAGGAAGGCTTTAATGGCTTCTTTTCACCGTTCCCTCAATACAAGTAAAACCCTTCCAAAGAGACCTCTCGAAAACCAAAAGAAGAAGGCGGACGGTAATAGTTCCGTCGCATGAGCATTGCCCTCTCTCGACCAAGCCCTTCTATTGCATATCATCCGCAGAATTTGATGAAAACAATCAGTCACAGTGTAAGCTACAGACAATGATCGTCTTTTTGATAAAATAATATAAAAAATTGATAATTCAACAACCTTTAGTGCTAATAGAATGTCATTTGCCTTAGATTTGTTGGCTAAGACTAAGAGATGCCACAATCTCCATCCTCGGATTAATATTGATCCTTGTTTATTCTGGTTCAGTATTATACTTATCAATTTGAAAAAATAAATATTAATCAAAAGATCATATTTTTGAGGAGGGAGACATAAGCCCCAATATTAGGACTACTTGCATCATCAAAGTTATGAAAAACATGATGTTGTTAGTTTTTGAAGAAATCTTCATGGGAGGCACATCAACTTCCTCCATCTCATTATGAAAGCCTTTTGGTGTCAATAATGATCTTTTCATCAATTGTTTTCCATCTACTGTTGTATTTATATCTAAGGAATTGTCAAGCTTTTCCTTATCCTTTAAATGTATTCTGTCACTTGCATGAATAAAATACGGAGTTGCCTCCTCTTCATCCTCCTCATAGTTCTTAGATATTTTTCCCAATTCAAATAAATTCAAAACGCTTTGGTGCTCTTTTTTTCTTGATAATAGATTGGATCTTGTAGAATTACTTTATTCACTGAAAGAGGCTTGGGTGAAGAGGTCAAACTTTTAGAGACTGGAGGATTAAGAATTTTCACTGAAAGTGTGAATCTGAGGTTTAGTATTTTACATATTTTAGGATTATATTATATATTCTTATCAAACATCAACAATTTAAAAAAATTAAGATTAATTAATAATGAGGCAAATTGATAATTCTGAAATAGATTGATCTATTTCTGTTGTATTGAGTTTGTTTCTGATGCTCCAGTCGATTAATAATTATAGAATCAAACAGTTCAATGGCTAACATGTCATAATTTCCCTTAAAGCTGATAAATACAACTAATGATCATAAATGTCATTTTTGACGAAAGGGTCACTGCTATGGAGTCATGAGTTTATATATTTTATCCTTTAGTAATAATCTTTATTATGGATCAATAATAATGCTAATAATTGATTTAATTAATAAAATGATGAAATGTGATATAAAATATAACTTAGTAGATTAATGTTGTTATAAATCAGCGATTCATATTGTCTTGATTTTCAAAGGATATATTCCTGTTCTGTTCGCTTTCTTGCAGATTCGTTTAAATATCTCCATACCTCAATCAAATATAAATTACTTATATCTTCGATATTTTTTAATTATTTTATCGCGCATGAATAAAAAACAGACAAAGAATAGCATACAGAAATATAGAAAAAGGCTATAACCTTTGACCACCGCAATATTTTACTTTTATAATTGTTGGCAGTCATAATTGAGAATAATTTGTATTGATCTTTTGGTTAAATCGAACATAATCTTTTTATTTCGCATCCAATTTGATCCAAGAAGATATATTTCATAGGTGGGAATGGGTACAATGTCAATGCAAGCAATTAAATAATTTTCCACTTCTGCCATCGAACAATATTCACTTGGTTTCCATATCAAAGAGCCATTTCCTATTGATAATTCAAAATTTGGAAAAATACTATCTATATACTCTTCATAGGATTTAAACAAAAACGATGTGCCTATCACATAACACTACCGAGGATCCTAACTCACAATAATAGGTGAGCAAACGCCCTTGGCAGGATTGCAGATTTTATTCATTTATTTTATTATCTTTGAGTATTAAGAATTTGGAACTGCAGATGCTGGGGCACCTGAATCAAAGAATAAGCCATTTTTCAAGACAATATCTTTATTAAAAATATCTACTCCATTGAAGGTCATTGAATAGAACTATTTTGTTTAATACGCATTTTGAAAATCTATGAATGATGCCTCTATCTGTTCAAACCCGGTATAAGTTTTATTCTACTAATGTCCAAATTAGAGATATCCTCCTTTTGCTGATAAGCATATACTAAATTCCATTTTAGTTGTAAAATTTTGCTTAAAGAACCAATAGTAGACAATGCTCTATAAAATATTTGGGCCTAGTCCCATCACGCCATTTCCGACAAGCGAATTATTGCTTTCCTTATTTGCACAGTTCATTAACACTTGAAACTCAATACCTTTTTCTTAAAGACGTATGATTTCAAAGCCAGAATTGGTCTAATAAATCGGGCCAGAAGCAAATGAAATGTTCTGTGAACAAAATTGTTTTTCTTATTTCTAAGGGCAATTATCTGTACAATTTGTTTGTTTCGAATTCTATTTAACTTAAATCTTACACAATAAAAAGGAACATAAGTAGAGCTTTATTTTTCATGGTAAACTTAAAATTACTGAGGTGTATGGCAAAATTTGCATTATGAGCATTATAAAAGAAATCGACCACTACCAGTATCAACAATCACGCTTTGTTTTTGAGGAGGTGTTCCGACATATATGGTGGTGTAATAATACCTGCGCTAATCAATTAACAGCTCAAGTCGTTAGTAAGGTCCTGTCTAACTGAGACTAGTCATGAAGAAGGTCATTAAAAGAGCTAATAAGATATTTTTCATGAAAGGGATTGTATATCTATCAAAATATATCAATTTTCCCTAGATACACTATATTGAAATCATACATTATAATATTGATAATAAATGACCTTGGAGGCCAGTTTATCACAAGGGTGAGATTATGTGATTTTGTGTGTGACATAGTATGGTAATTTATTTGCATTTTTTTTTAATTATTCGACAACGATATTATTGAATTCATTAATGATATTTCACTAATCAAGAACAAAGTTACTATTTTAATAATCTCTTTTATATTGAATTTTTACAATATACATATTTAAGATCTTCGATGGAGGAATCAAAATATATTTTCGACTGATTTAATTATTGTTATTTCAAATTTGCTCTGTGCATAATTTATAAACAAACATGTAAAAGAAAGTCAAGCTGTTTCTACTCAAAAATAAAGAGAATGGCAACTTCAACCAATATTGGTACTCAGATAAGACAATTCTTTTCCTTGCAAAGCAAGCAGTATAATGCGAAAGCTGCTGCTTTCTCTCGACCCCGAGCATCTTCTACTCTATTGATAACCCCGCCTCTGAACGACCCATCTACCTATTTGATGTATTTAGTCACTGACACAGTACGACGCAAAGTTTGGAAAGGATAATCCTAATTACTTCCAGTACGACTTTAACCACCCATAAAATATTCCTGAAAAATTTCATAATTATTTTAATTTTGTGCTAGCTGATCCTCCCTTCATCACTCAAGACGTTTGGTAAAAATATGCCGAGGCGATAAAAAAGATAATTAAAAAGGATTAAACAGGAAAAGTCATCGGTAAGATACTATTGAGCACAATCGAAGAGAATCAGCAAATGCTAAGTAATCTTCTCTCGGTTCAAAAACAAAAATTTAAACCGTCTATTCCCCATCTTGTCTATCAATATTGTCTGTTCAGTAACTACGAACATCTTGACTTGAATCAAATCAATGAGGAGGTCGGGGATTGATATTCATAAGTCCGTATTATACTAATTTCAATCAAGAATATTGAAGAAAGAGACAGTAGATTAAAACATAGATAGGTTATTGTCAATAATATATAAATAAGTTAACAAAGATTCAATCAAGATTACTCTTCCAAATTATTTTGTATTTCACCGCCCTCCCCCTCTTCACCTTCAGTTATAAGAGTTTCTCGCATTTTTCTCTTTTTAATGAACTTAGAAGCCGCGATACCTATCTTAAAGTAAAATTACCTAAGGCAACCAGGACGATTACTCCACCACTAACGGAAAGGGCTATCACTACGGCATTTGAATTGGCTGGTTCAGTTTAATCACAGCCTTTATTGCTATTTAAACCAAAACCCTCTCTACAAATTTCGCATTGAGTGTAATTCGAACAAGAAAGGCAACCAGAAATTAAGGAATTGCAAGACGAGCAAGTATTGGTCGGGGTTACTCCGCTTCCTTAGTTACATCTGGTGCATATTGAGGAGGAATTGCATTATTGACATAAATTAATTTCACTGCATTTATTGCAGCCAGATTTGTCAGTTTTTAAATAAAATCCATTTGAGCAAGCCATGCATTGATTTTTTACTTTACAGTTAATGCAGCCTGGCATAATTGAACACGTAAGACATTTGTTGGCCTCCAAGTAATATCCAGCTAAACACTGGAGGCAAATTTATCCTACTTTGCAAGTTTAACAGTTCTAAATGGTATCACTGCAAAGTCGGCATATGCCATTTGAAGGAATGTAATCAATTTCACAAAGGGTGCATTGTTTATTTCCCTCACATTCAATGCAATGCAAATTAGCCTTCGAGCACTTGATACAATTAGATTCGTTTTTAAAATATATTTTGTCAAGACAGGTTGAACAAGAGACACTGGTGGTGCACGTCACACAGCCCTCCATCGAAGAGTTGCACAACTTACAGCTACCTTTGCTTGGAAAATAATAGTCTGAGTTGCAAGAAATGCAATATGTTTTATTTGCACAAGTTTAGCAATTGTCCAATGCCGTATTACAGAGACTACATACATCATCAAACAAATAAAAGGCATTAGAAACGCAACCAGTGCATATATTTTTATTCGTACAGGTTTTGCACCCTGCATCAAAGCTGGAGCACGAATGGCATTATCCTTAGTCGACATAAGAAGCATTTGATTGACATTTAGTGCAATTTTACTATATTGAACACTCATCGCAGAAGTTAAAAAGTTAACTACATTTTAGACATTTGTCTTTGATAGGATAGTATTTAAAGGGCAGACAGCGTTAGCAGATCGTATAATTTTGGCAGAGATCACAACCTTGTAAGAGTTCAAAGCAGTTTGTACATTTATTGTCAGTATCAATACCCGTTTTTTATTCGCAACTGTTGCATTTACTGGCAGATTCGCAGGTTAGACAATGTTTAATTATCGAACAACTGTCACATTTATATGCATCATCAATATAAAAACCAGATTTGCAAACAAGACACTGATCTTTTGAGTTACAGGTCACACAATCTGGCACAAAAAATGAGCAAATTTAGCATTTTCCTAAAGACGGATAATAATTATCAATACAGACAGTGCAATTATCTTTAGCCACACAAAACTAGCATTTCTACAGAGTTTTGCACTCGATGCATTTGCCTTCATCAAAGTAATATTAATCCTTAATGCAGGTGATACATGTATCGCTATCTTGACATGTATCGCATCCTATAATGGCATCAGAGCATAAAGTACATTTTCCGGTTGCATCGCTAATGTAATATTAATTGGAGGAGCATTTTGTGCATTTATTCTATTCTAAACATTCAGCGCAGTTTTAATCGAAACGACTGCATTTAAAGCAATGATTGTCTGATAAATAATAATATGGTTGACTACATTGAGTACATGTATTCTTGTCGTTGCATTATTCGCAACCTTCCAAAGACTGTTTACATTACAAGCAAACTCCTCCATCAGCATAATATTTATTTGATAGACATTTAGTGCAATTTTACTTCAGATTGCATTCCTGGCACTGAGTAAAGACTTCTGAACACAGTACGCACTTATTTTTATTAGGATAATACAATGTGGATCTGCATTACGTGCAATAGGCATAATTAGTACAATGAATACAGTCTGTAATCATATTTAGACATTTATCGCATGTGGTCGTTTAATTAGTAAATCCAGAGTCGTCTGTGCATTTAGTACATATTTTATAAGACGAACATTCCAAACAATTTGTTAAGGATTCGCTGCAAGACACACAGCTTTTTTGATCATCACTAATGTGATAGCCTATCTCACAAGATTTGCATACGTCATAACTTGTACACAAGAGACAATTCGGAATAAGATGTTCACAAAGACTGCATCTATTGTCTTTGTCCAGAATGTAATCATCTTCACATTTTGAACAGGTTTTATCATCGTTACAATCTTTACAATGAGGTACGAAGTAACTGCAGAGTTCGCATTGCCCTTGCCCACTTATAAAATAATTTTTTTCGCATGATGTGCAATTCTTAGCGCTTGAGCAGGTGAGACAATGCTCCAGAATAAGTGCGCATTTATAGCATTTAAAATTTGTGTCTAAAAAGTAGGAATTCTAACATTTAGAGCATTGTTATGAGTTGTCACATTCTTAGCAGCCTTAAATAGTGGAGCTACACAATTTGCATTGATGATTGTCATTGATAAAATATTTTTTAGAGGCACATTCAAAACATATATCTTATTAGGTACAGCGCTCGCATCCTGCATCAAAAAGACGGCATAAATGACAAAAACCATCTCCAATAAAAAATCGGTCATCTGAGCATCTTAGACATTTGAAGATGTGATCTGGTGTTTTTTATACTCTTGCACATTCCTAGCATCCTTAGTTAACTGTCTTACAAGGTTTACATACTGCAAGGTCTTTTGCAATGGTTTAGGGGTAGTACGCTGTTGAGGAGCATTCGGTGCATATATTATTATGTTCACAATTTAGACAAAGAGGATCAAATGAAGAGCAATAAGTGCAAGTGCCATTTTTTGGATATTTTGAAAGAATGCAGAGTGTACAGTTGTCGGGTGATAAGCAGGTGATGCAATCAGGATTAGCATTCGTACAAGAGGAACATTGATGATTTTCAAGGTAGTATCCATCAAAGCATGACAGGCATCCAGTAGAAGTGCATTGATGGCATTATTTTTATAGTCGACTGCACACGAGGCACGTGCTATTTAAAAGATAAAAACCATCCATGCAGCTAGTGCATCCAGTGGAGGTGTTGCATTTTTTGCAGTTTAGAGTTATATCGCATGGCTTGCATAGTTTATCTTCATTTATATAGAAACCAGAGACGCATTCTTTGCAATCAAACTTTTGTGATATGTGTGTGCAGGAGTAGCAAAGCTGCTGATAGGATTCGCAAGTCTTACATGAACCACCATCTAAGTAGGCGTATTACATGCAAGTTCTACAAGCAGTAAACCAACAAGTTGAGCAATAGTTAAATTTGATAGGACATTTATAGCAGCGTTTACTTGATAAATCCAGATAATATCCTTCCAAACAAGAAAGACATTTGGATTCTGTTGCACATTCATTGCATCCTTACTGTAAATCCATACAAAATTCGCATTTTCCCTGGGCGGGAAAATACTGATAGCGGCAGGCAATACAGTTATCGGATGAACCTTTGCATGCAAGGCAATTGCTGTCTGTGCTGTTGCAACGTTAGCATTGCCCTTTCTCAAGATAGTATTCTTCTGAAGAACATTGAGTACAGTCTCCATTTACTGAGCAAATCTCGCAATGAGCTAGATTGGAGCATTTCAGGCATTTATTGAGGGAGATCTAAAAATAGTAATTTGAAAGGCATTCATTGCAACTAGTTCCATTGCGACAGGTGAGGCAATCTTCGGGACAGGCTTTGCATAGTTTAGGTTGCGTTGGTTCAATATCTATGTAGTACTTACTGGCGCAAAGCTGGCAACTGCTGAAATCAGTGCATTTCATACAGTTAGGTGAGCAAGTTTTGCATTAGTTTCCCTGGAGATAATACTTTTATTAACAAATTTAGCAAGCCTTTATTCTTGAGCAACTCTTACATTTGTTCACTGCACAACTCTAGCAGCGATTGTTGCTGTCCTTAAAATATCCATCCTCACAACCAGTGCAAATACTATTATGACAGCTGAAACAATGAGGGATAATAGTAGCGCAGGCGAGACAAACATTAGGCTATGTTTTCTACGAATTGTTTTTGCATTGGACACAGTTGACGTCTCCATCGATCTGTTCGCAGGTTTAGCAGTTTTATATTACGGAGCTACAAGCCTGACATTATTTACTTTTTAGCCAATAGTTTTATTGGCAGATACATCTATTCTCCACGGGATCGTCAATAAAATGCGATGTAGAGTTACAGAGCAGGCAAGCGTTAGGATTAAAGCATATTTTACATCCAATGATGGTGCATTCATCAACATTAAGATTGATTAAATAGTTCTGCGAACTGAATGCTGATCCGAGAGTAGCCAACAGAATGACGACTGTGATATAGACAACCAACCGATGGCGATGGTAAGTCATGCGTTGTTATTTATTAAATCTGACACCAATAGATCCAAATATTAAATAGGATTTCTAATTAATTAATGAGGTAGGATATTATTAATCACGTGATTTTGTTCTACTATTCAGATTGAATTATACATGCAATAGATACTTAGATTGAACTCCTTATTTATTTATTAAGATAAAGATATATGAAATTTCTTGGATTCTGTTTATATCAATAGCACTGCCTTTCAATAATTTTAGATGTTAGAGTGGGTGAAAAAATATTGCGATTATTCATATAGCGCGATTCCGAAACCGTTGGCGATGGCCGCTCGGATCAAGCAGGGCTAAATGCCTATCCAAAATCCTTTCCATCCTCCCTCTGTGTATATCTCTTTGGCGCAATTATAGAATCCTCCATCAAAGAGCCATTTGTTCGCCTTATATCTTCCTTTTTCTGAAACTTGAATCATGGTTTTTACAATATCTTGAGGATATGAGAATATCCAACAATTAATGCCAGCAAAGGTACCCACAATCATACCCTCGATAAAAGTCAGTTTTGGATGATCCTTACTCACCATCTTTTCCTTCATGAATTAGTAAGTAGCAAATTGGGCGCTGTATGCAAAAATTTATCGAAATCCAGTCGCGTAGGCCCCTTGAAATAATCCACGAATCCCTTCAGTTTTTAAGATTGCTTTCGCGCAGTCCGATGATTTTGCAAATTTAAATTATTTATCAATCTGCATTCTGCACTTGACCAATTCCACAGGAGAGACGACAATTGTATTGACAAGGCCAGCAAACGCTCCGTTTTATATTCCATCGATAAAACTAAGCTAGGATTTGTTGCGTAATTTTTTATAGAGTTCATAGGAGGAGAAGATGACCGCATTGATAATAGGAACAGTGATAAAAGGGTAGTACATGCCGTTAAATAAATGAAGGAAGCCTTAATTTTTAATTATGCTCTTGAGTGAACCCACCATAGTAATAGAATGATCCATCTGCATGCGCACTTTGAGTGTGTCGAACATATAACCAGAAAGACAGTTGCCCACCCCTGATATGGTTCCGCAGACCATGTCCTGTAAAAAGTGCATCATTGGTTTATTCTTAATTTTAAACTAAAATGCATGAGCTGTAAAGTAATGGTAGAGTTAGATAGAAATTAATTTTATCAAATTTATTTATTCATATTTAATATTCCCAAATATATTTTAGTTCCATTTATTATCGAAAGAGAGTTAATTACTAGCTTATCCTTTACATCGCTATGAATAACTCTGGCCTTTCAAAATAATCTTTTAATAATTAACTCATCCCATCGTCCTAATTTTGATAATTTCTTCACTACAAAAAATTATTAATTCAGTTGATGTTTCAATTTATTAAAAATAGCGTGTTTTATGACTGTCCTATTTTAAAGTAAATCACTTATGTATAACTCAGCCTGGTATAATTAATTATGCAGATTGTCAGCTAAGCCCTCTTTGAACGCCTTCGATAACAACCACTTTTTCACTCAGCTACCCATAATCGCATTGCTTATATTACTGCTACTGAACTGATCGTGAGAGATGTTACAATTGAGGCCAAGTGCAGCCATCTGAAGATCAAGGGTCGTGAAGTTGCAACCATATCACTCTAAAATCCCAAATTTGTTGTTATTCTCTATATGAGTGGCTTGCTCTAAGTTCGATAAATTGATTCATTACAATAATTATTTTTGACAGCGAGTAATGTAATGGTAAACGAAAGGACTGCCAAAATTAGAGTAACTTCATAAGCAGTGTATGTGCTGGTAAATCGCTTTATTGAAAAGATTAGTTTAAGAAAATAAGCGAAGCGAGAGCAGATTCAATTGGGAGAAAAGCAAAAAGAGTTTCCCACCGATTTGCTGATTTCATCGATGCTGCAGGAGGAAAAAGTGATAATATTTCAGTATCCAACCTGTATAAGCTTAGCAATTTAAGGTGTTCCAGTTGCTCGCCTTTAATTCATGCAAGTAAAATAGATGAAACTGCTTAAAAACCCATTAGAGTAATAAACGCAGGAGTATTTGTTGGTTGTGGACATGAACAAATGGCTAAAAGTTTATAATCTATCCAATTTGCAACAGATTTTAGAAATGTAGCTTTTTCTGTCAAGTGAAGAGGATATATAAATAAAAATTGATCCTCTTAATGAATATTTGATGCTAAGAATTTACGAATCTGCGACAAGAGAGACTCGACGAAATAGCTTACTCAAGATAAATAAAGAAGTATATCAAGGCAATATGAAATAGCCATTTTTTTTATTCGATATCGAACTGGGACTGAAAGAGGACTTGATTCTTTTTCCTACTCATGAAGAGGTCATTCAAGGAGCAAAATTTCAATCGATAGACATGTGTTTTTTTACTTCCAAAGAAATAAGGATAGCAACTCTGGTCATCGATATCAACCATCGCACAAGATTACGCCATACGCAGGCTTTTTTGCCTATTTGGGAGGAAATATCACATTGGAATGACATCCTACTCAGTCTAAAAGACACAGAAGCAGAAATGATGGATAAACTAACCTAGTCAAAAGGAAAACAGCTTGAATTTTGTTAAAACATCTATTCGCATGACACAGCAAATGGGGAGGATTGGGACAAGTTTGTGGCTAAATTTATTCAATAAAACCTTCAAAATTTGAAAAAAGAAGGATTAGTGGTGGGACATGATAAATCAGACTTTAAATATTTGTAGTACTCTAATAGCAAGCAGTCTAAATAAAAAATGGAATAAGATGCACCAAATACTCTAAGTGGATCATCATCCTTCAAAAGTTTAGGTTCAGCCACCCATGAACTATAGGAGCGTTTGCTTAAAATGATTTAAAGTGATAACTGCTAATCTGATGGTGAGTTAAATAAGGAAAAGAATTCATAAGACAGTATCAACGAAGTATTTGATGAGGTAGATAATGAATATTGTGGAGAAAATGATTAAGATAATAACAATTATATAGTGGATGTTCATGATAAACTGGCTCGAGTATTTCAGCCAATTGAAAAAGGTATTCATGATATCGAGTCCAAAGTGCAAAGAATAAATGATATTCACTTACGAAAACTTAAAAATGTCGATAGAACAATTCGATATCATACTAAATAAGCCAATAGCCTTGAGAAGATGATTCCCAAGTGGTGTGAGTAGGAATTCAAGCTGTTTGGAAATTAAATAAAAGAAAGCCTTAAATAGTACAATTCTATGATTGGTCACTTGGACATTATGAGCATCCGCAATGTTAAAAAATTGAAAAAAGGTTATCTG
>Ga0302188_10002729_pt1 | contig 12662 bp, 13 predicted proteins | sample II_Bog_E2_1_FD_198783 | JGI IMG/M metagenome (GOLD analysis project Ga0302188, IMG submission 198783) | Peat permafrost microbial communities from Stordalen Mire near Abisko, Sweden - II_Bog_E2_1 | ecosystem: Environmental > Terrestrial > Soil > Wetlands > Peat | place: Sweden: Abisko... | reverse complement strand
CGGCGAAGCGAAGCAATGGGATAACGAATCTGTCAGCACTAATCAGTCTGTCCATCTGTCACATCCTATCGCGCCGCACGATTCCGTTAAATTGGCGCTTGCCTGGCATTATAGTCTCTTAGCAGGACATGGTCGCGAGGGTGTAACAGACAGCACCACTTTTTATCTTGCTTATTTTTATCCGCGATTGGCTGTTTACGACGATTACAAAGGATGGGACCTGGATGAATTTAACGATGCAGTGGAATTTTATAACGATTTTAATAATTACACCCTAAGCGTTACCGTACCCAAAAACTTTATGGTTTGGGCGACCGGAACGCTGCAAAATCCCGGGCAAGTACTACAGCCAGCCTATGTAACCCGCCTGCAGCAGTCGCTAGCCAGCGATTCAATCATCCACATTGTCAGTGCCAACGAAGTCGCGGATAAAAATGTAACCACTCAAAATTCGTTCAATTCCTGGATTTGGAAAGCTGATGAGGTTACCGATATGGCTGTGGGTATCAGCGACCATTACGATTGGGATGCAGCCAGCGTGGTGGTGGACGATGTTACCCACCGGCGCGTAAGCATGCAGGCTGCCTTTGCTGATAGTGCCGGTGACTTTCACCACGCTGTGCAGTTTGGTCGTCATACACTGGACTGGCTATCGCACAACTTGCCGGGCATACCTTATCCCTTTCCGAAAATGACAGCCTTCGAGGGTTTTGCCGACCAGGAATATCCCATGATGGTGAACGATTCTTATCAAAGCAATTTGGCACTTGCTGAATTGGTGGAGGACCATGAAATCGCTCACACCTATTTTCCATTTTATATGGGTACCAACGAAACACGCTACGGTTTTATGGACGAAGGTTGGGCAGCCACCTTTGAGCGATTGCTTGGCACTACCGAAATCGGCAAGGATAATGCAGATGCGCTTTACAAGGAGGTTAGGGTCAGCGGCTGGATAAGCGATCCCTCAACCACCCAAGACTTGCCGATTATCACGCCCGGCACAGAACTGCATGATGCCATCAGTAACAATGAATATGGTAAGCCATCGCTCAGTTACTTTGCACTGAGAGACATGCTGGGCGATGAACTATTTAAGAAAGCGCTGCAAACCTATATGGCTAACTGGCATGGCAAACATCCGATTCCCTGGGATTATTTTAATTCAATGAGCCAGGGCTCAGGCCGCAATCTCAACTGGTTTTTTAGCAATTGGTTCTTCACTAATAATTATATCGACCTTGCATTAACCAATGGTGAAAAAGCCGCAAGCGGCTACCACTTTTCCATCGGTAATATCGGCGGTTTCGCTATACCTTTTGACCTGGTGATCACCTATACAGATGGAAGTTCCCAAACCATCCACGAAACACCGGAAATATGGGAGCGCAATCAGAAAGAGGTCATGGTAAAAATTAGAACTACGAAGGCGGTTAAATCCGCTAAAATCGATAGCGGGATATTTATGGACGCCGATGAAACCAATAACCAATGGAAAGCGAAATAGCATAGATATTGTAACGCGTAATACCTGTCAAAGGTGCATGATATAACACTAACTTTTCAAGCATGTTGGTCTTATTTCTCCTATGGCTGTAAGAATGGCATTACAAGCTCTAATGCCTATTGCGCTGCAATTTCCCATCGACAAACGTATAGGAAGGATTTTTAATCCATTTTTTGAAATTTACCCCTTCAAAATCTAATCGATAACCACGTTATTAATTACGATGAATGGGCCTGTAAATAGGATTCGTTTGGCATTAAAGACGTGAGATATGTTTCTATAATCTCTGACCAGGGTAGCATCGTTACCCATAATCGTCTATTGGGCGCTCACAATAAAGTTATTCAAGCAAGGTGCTTAAAATGGCCGGTTACCGGGGCTTCACTTCCAAACTTTTTATTAAGCCTATAAATTTGTTCCTTTACAAAAATACCAAACAGTATCTTTTATGAAAAAGGCAGAGGCGACACGGTTGGAAATTCTACAAAAAGCATTTGAACTCATCTACGTCAACGGTTATCAAACTACGAGCATTGATCACATTATTGCCACAACACAAGTAACAAAAGGTGCGTTCTTCTACCATTTCAAGACCAAAGATGAAATGGGGCTTGCAATTATCAACGAAATACTGAAACCGACACTCACAAACAGTTTTATTGAACCATTACAAAAAGAACAAAATCCACTGGATGCTATTTACAACCTAATGGACAACCTACTCATGAAAAATGAGTTTTTGAAAGTAGAATATGGTTGCCCAGCTGCTAATTTAACGCAAGAGATGGCACCCTGGAATGCTGATTTTAGTAAAGTACTTAATGAACTCACCAAACAATGGGCACAGGTGATGACCACGACCATTGAAAAGGGACAAAAAAATGGGTTTATTCGTAAAGACGTAAACTCAAAACAAGTTACCCTATTTGTAATGTCGGGTTATTGGGGTATAAGAAACTTTGGGAAACTTGAAAACAGTAAATCTGTTTATATGCCTTATTTAGTGGAGTTAAAAAGCTACTTGAATACGCTGAAATAATTTTTTACAAAAACATACTACTTAGTATGTTTTATTTTAGCTTTGTCCAAATAACAATCGAAAAATGGAGCAACCTCTTCACATTTTGCCTGCCTTTACACTTATCAACGCACTTGCCGCAGTGGCAATAGCCTTTGTTTTTATTAAAATAATGTCATTGGTGAAAGAACCTAACCGGCAAAAAATTAATGCAATAATAATTGCAGGTGCAGGCGGTGTTTATTGGAGCGGTGGATTAGGTCTTTGGGAATTTGCGTTCGGATCATTGATGTTGTTTATTGCTTTTAACGGGCTGAAACACTACTATTTCATCGGCATTGGTTGGCTGCTCCACTCTGTTTGGGACATACTTCACCATTTATACGGAAATCCTATAGTCTATCTTAATCCTTCTTCATCTGCAGGCTGTGCCGTTTGCGACCCTATTCTTGCGCTTTGGTTTTTCTTTGGGGCTCCATCTGTATTTAACTTTTTCAATAAACAAAAAACAATCCCCACCTAAAATGTATTCAACCGTATTGGCACTCCATTCTTTAGTCCGCTGGTTTGTATTGATCGGTTTACTTTTCTCCATTTTCCGCGCTTACAGTGGCTGGCTTTCAAAGAGGTGTTTTTCCCGTTTCGATAATTCAGCAAGACATTGGACAGCTACTATTGCACATATTCAGCTTATTTTTGGGCTTTGGCTTTATTTTATCAGCCCTATTACTGATTATTTTCTACATTACTACAAAGACGCTGTTCATGAACGGGAAATCCGTTTTTTCGGGATGGAACATAGTATAATGATGATAATGGCGATTATTATTATCACAGTAGGTTCAGCAAAAACAAAACGCCAACAGACAGACAACGAAAAGTTTAAAACAATGGCAATTTGGTTTACAATAGGACTTCTGATTATATTGATATCGATTCCTTGGCGATTTTCGCCGCTGGTGAGCCGGCCTTATTTCAGACCGTTTTAGGTATCCACAGAGTACTGAAGATGTATCTCTTAGATTATATTATGAGCGGCGTCACCTCCTAAAGCAAGCCGTAATGGTGCTGGAGATACTTCGACTGTATCGAGTTTGTGATGCTTAATATTTGAATTAAGCAGAGTATTTTTAATATCACACCCATATTGAACTTGCGACAATCTTTCTTAAATGACAATAGACTATAAGTGACCAGTTTCTTGAAGTTTATAACTCATTGCAAATGGCTTGATGTCTCGTTCTGTTATTTCGTGTTTGTCTATTAACCGTTAAGCATAGGTCCATCTCAAAAAATTAAGCCAACAAATTAGTTTCCCTAATTAAGCGGTCTTTAAATTGTTTAGGCTTAATTTGATGATGCTTTTCAAATACCCTGGTAAAGTGGCTGAGATTGGTAAAACCCAGTTTGTAACCAGTTTCAGACACAGAAAGGTGATTGAGCAGACTACCTGCTTGCATCATTTGCATAGTTTGGTAATACTTATGAATACTTTGTCCAAATATCTGGCGGAAAAGCTTTTGTAGTTTAGTTAAACCTAAGCCCGACAACTCGGCAAGCTCAGGGATCCTGGGGCACTTGGTAAAATCTTTGAGGAGAGCGATACGAACTAAATAGATTTTCTCAGCATCTTCCCGTTTAATATTGACAGGGATGTTGATAGGGCGTTTAAATAAGCTTTTAAAAAGATAATAAATCAGTTCATGAGCTTTTGTCCTGTAAAGCAGCATAGACAATTCAGTAGCCGAATTGACATGGATTATTTTCTTAAGCATAATATCCATTTCAGGAGAAATAATGTCATGGACGACAAATGATGGATGTGTTTTAACCAGCTCTAATATTGTAAATTGTTTTTCCGATTTGAGTAACTCAAGCAAGTTGCTGCGGGAAGTCCCAATGATCACGAAATTAATTTGCTTATTTGCCGGAATTTTTAACTGAGCATGGAAATTACTGGTAGCCATTTCAACCTCAAATTCTTTTGATGGATCACAAAACGGATCATAGTACTGCTCACTGTATTTTGAGAGGAACTTAGACCGATCAAATTTTATGGTAATGCTTTCATTATGATCAGTTGCTTGTCGCTTTAAAATAAGCTCTTGTTGTAATTTATAATTGTGAATAAACAGAGCCATACCGTCAAGGTAGATTTGCTGAATATATCCCTCTCCCAAACAGTCTGGGAGATATACTTTGTCGCCTTTTATAATTGCGTTAAATCGTTGGGCGAAAGCTGTTATAAAATGGTAATTTTTTCTGACTTGAAATTCGAATTCGACCGGCATAATATGATAGGGTTTCTGTAAACTTATAATTCAAACTTGATGACGATTTATTATCATAGTATTTAATAATGAGAAATTTACGCTCTTTAAGCATTATCCAATCGCGACTAAAGGGACTATTTTATCAAAAAAACCACCTGAAACGGCTTTTTCGACTATTGTTTTGTCTTGCTAATCCTTCGTAGTTAGCCTATTTTTAAAGTAGGAAGCACTCAATTTACTTTTAGACAATGGCATTTCATATCACCCAATTTGTGGCAGTCACTCTTCTGTTTTTGTTTTCGGGCGTGTTCTGGGGATCCTGGCTATCGATTGGCCGTTCCTTTGATGAATTTCCATTAATTGAATTCGTCCACATTGCGCAAATTATCAATCGCAATCTTGGTGTTTCCATGCGGGTAATTTCCATTCCCTGTATTATTCTTATGGTACTATGTGCCTGGTTTTTTCCTCAAAAAACTTTCGCAGAATTTCTTTTATATGCGTGTTCGATTCTTTTAGCCATATCAGCATTAATAATCACTGTCTTTGTTGAGGTACCGATGAACAATAAGATTATCACATGGACTACAGAATCAGCACCTTTAGACTGGCAAAATATACGAAAGCGATGGCAATTTTACAACGATATCAGAACATTAGTATCAGGCTTAAGTTTTTTAATTTTTACAGCAATAACCCTTAAATTATTCTAATAGGCACTCAATTAATTAAAAAAAACCTCAAAAAACATCTTTATGGAAACATCAAAACCAGCGCCAATCACAGTCGATCCTAAAGGCGGGGAAATATTATCAGTGGTAGGTGACAACTACCGTGTACTTGTATCAGGTAAGCAAACCAATGGAGCATTTTCTACTATTGACATGCTGGTGCCTCCTCAAAGTGGTCCCGGGCCTCATTCGCATACCAGTTTTTACGAATCCTTTTATATTGTTGACGGTGAGGTACAAGTTCACTCTGAATACGGTTCATACACGGCAACAAAAGGGTCTTTTGTGGTCATACCGGAAGGTGGTGTGGTGCATTATTTTAAAAATGTAAGCGATAAGTTAGCGCACTTGCTTTGTACAGTAGTGCCTGCCGGGCTGGAAGAGTTTTTTGAAGAGATAGGTGAGCCGGTTGCTGCGGGCGAATTCCTTCCCCCGCCTCCGATGGATCCTGAATCCATAAAGAAATTACAGGCAATAGCTCAAAAGCATGGACAACTCGTTTACCCGCCGAATTTTCTTGATAAGAAATAATCTATAACCGCAATATTAAAGTAAGAAACCTATGAAACATTTTAAAAAAGAAGATACCATCATTTTATTGATCGATCACCAGGTAGGTACCATTACGATGGCTACAAACCGGCCAAAGGAGATGATTATAAGCCGTGCAAAAGCACTGGCAAAAATTGGTAAGGCCCTTGGTATGCCTATTGTGCTTACTACCAGTATGGAAGACCATATGCAGGGGCAAACACTTCCTGAATTGCAGGAAATATTACCTGAAGAATATGCAAACCGGGTGAAAAGAACTGGTATCACAAATGCCTGGGAGGATCAGAATTTCAAGGCAGCAGTTTTAAAAGCTGCTGATGGACGCAAAAACGTGATTATGGCGGGCCTTACAAACGATGTCTGTATTGTTTATCCATCAATTTCCATGGTCGAAGAAGGGTTCGATGTACAAGTTGTGATTGACGCCGGAGGCTCTCCGACTGAAATTGCGGATGATGTGGCACGATCCACCTGGGAAAAATTCGGCGTTCGTACTAACGTTATCAACCAGTTAATTACTGAATTAACCGACAGGTGGGAGAGCGAAGATGGCGGAAAACTCCTTCAGGTTTTGTTAGAAGACATCATTCCAACATTCGGTCAATTTAAATAAGTTTCGTAAAAAAGCTGGGTGGCATATTCCCGGCTTTTTTTATTAAATAAATTTGTTGTTATTAAGAAACAGACACCTGAATGCTAATAGAGTTCATCACCCAGCCGCAATTTGATTTTTTGACGGCCTTTTCAAAAGCGCTACAGGTACCAGTGGTTAACAATGAGTTACAAATACCCCCTTCTCTGGGCGAGGGATTTGTTCGCCGTATTGATCTTTACGATGATTTCCGGCTATTGATACATCGCTACCGGCTGAACCAGGAATTGATTTTAAGGCGGATAGGGTCAAAAGAGCCTGCGACTTTTATCAGCGTTATTTTCTATAATAATGAAGAGGAGTTAAACCTGTTAACTGATGATCATGAACAACATTATTTTAGCCGTTATAATGATATGGCGATCCAGATCGCATCCAACAATCTCGATTCGGAGATCGCCTTCCCAGCTGGCACTGAGATTTATTATACGGTGGTAGGACTCAGTGCGGCCCGGCTTAAAGCATTACTTGGCTATGACCAACCCGATACCCTGATTGATACCATCGTCAATCCCAAAGAGTCATTCCTTTTTTATGAAAGCATGGGTACTCAAACACAGATGATCCTCAAACAACTGGTAGCATCACAGACGAAAAATGTATTCGCGGGCTTTTATTACCGGCTCAAAGCGGAATCACTTTTGTATGATGTGTTTAATCAATTGCATAACCGCCAGGTTGCAAGGCACAGCCCGGTTAACAAAGGCGATGTGGAAAAGCTTTTCCAAATACGTGAAGCCATACTCAGCGAGCTTGGGCAGCCACCGAGCCTCCCTGCCCTTGCCCAGTTAGGCGGCCTAAGCGAAACTAAAATGAAAGAGCTTTTTCGACAGGTGTTTGGCGATAGTATTTACAATTATTATCAAACGGCACGTATGGAAGAAGCGGCCTACCTCCTCAGGTACAAAAATTACTCGGTGAGCGAAGCAGGTTACCAATTGGGGTTTAGCAATTTGAGCCACTTCAGCCGTCTATTTGATCGGCACCATCACCAAAAACCCAAAAAATATGCCTCAGGCGGATAGGACTATTTTTTAGGCGGCACGCGCTATTTTAAAATGGCTATCCTATCGACCTTTGACATATCATTTAAAAACAATAAAACAACGATATGAAAAAGTTACTTATGCCTTATATCAGCCAAGCCCTGAAATTGAAAAATCACCTGGTGATGGCCCCAATGACCCGCAGTCGTGCTATCGGCAACCTGCCAAATGCGCTGATGGCCGAATATTATGGTCAGCGTAAAGGAGCAGGCCTGATCATCACAGAAGGTACCGCACCCGCTCCCGAAGCATTGGGATACGCACGGATCCCTGGCATTTTTACAGCTGAACAGATCGAGGGCTGGAAATTAACGACAACCGCCGTACACCAAAATAGCACCAAAATATTTTTGCAACTGATGCATACTGGTCGTATTGGTCACGAGGCAAACTTATTCGAGGGTGTTAGTGTAATCGGCGTATCGGCCATTCCCGCTGCCGGACAAATTCATACGGATACCGCCGGAATGCAGGACTATCCGGTCCCTGCGGCTTTATCAACCCAAAGGGTAGAAACAGTCATCGAAGAATATGTGACTGCTGCTAAAAACGCTATTGCTGCAGGCTTCGACGGCGTAGAGATACACGCGGCAAATGGCTATTTGATCGAACAATTCCTAAACCCTAACGTAAATGACCGCACCGATATTTATGGCGGAAGCATAGAGGACAGGTCGAGGTTTGCTATCGATATTGCTGAGCGTGTTTCGGCTGCTATCGGAAAAGAAAAAGTGGGCGTGAGAATATCACCAAATTCCACTCTGGGCGACTTGCAGCCCTATGATGCCGATACCACCCAAGAAACTTACATTTACCTGAGCAGCAAATTCAACCGTATCGGCCTCGCTTATATACATATCAGTCTTAATCCACAGGTTCCAGCACAAACGCTGGCAGCGATTCGTACGGAGTTCGAAGGTACTTTAATCTATTCCAATAACTTCACGGCTGAAAAAGCGGAAGCAGAACTGGATAATGGCGATGCCGACCTGATCGCCTTCGGACGGAACTTCCTGGCCAATCCGGACCTGGAACAGCGAATAGCAAACGGAACCGAACTAAACGCCGTGGATTTTTCAACTTTATACACGCCGGGTGCCAAAGGGTATACCGATTATCCTGTGTTATTCAATTAATTCCTCATTGAAATATATAATATTAACCTGTAAGTTTTAAACAAATGGCACTTTCCGAAGAAGTATTACAGACAATTGCCTACGCAGAGGTGCATGGCTATGACAAACTAAATCTTTTGCCGCCGCAGCAAACACGGGATATGATGAAACTGGCACCGCCAAATCCAAACCCGACCCCGGTTGGAGAAGTAATCAACACGATCATTGAAAAAGACCAGATCGCGGTCAGAATTTATATTCCCAAAGGAAATGGTCCGTTCCCAGTGATATCGTATTTCCATGGCGGTGGTTTCGTATTACTAAGTTTAGACACGCATGATGAAATTTGCAGGCAGCTCTGTGCCAATACAGGCGCAGTAGTGATGTCGGTAGATTACAAACTTGCACCCGAGCACCCGTATCCCGAAGGCCCGGAAAGCGCTGTTGCAGCCACACTTTGGATGATCGAAAGTGCGAAAAACTATAACGGCATTGGCGAAAAAATGGCTGTCGCAGGCGACAGCGCAGGAGGCTATATGGCGCTTTACGTTGCACAAAAACTTACCACCGCAGGCGTTAAACTCAAAGCCCAGTTTGCCACTTACCCGGTAACAGACCACTATTCATCACATCATGCATCATGGGAAGAAAACAAAGATGGCTATGTTTTGACTGCTGAAATGATGAAATGGTTTTGGGATAACTATTTAACCGATCCATCCAAATTCGATGAGGCCTCGCCATTAAGGACAGCGGACCTTTCGGGCTTGCCACCGGCGCTGATTATGACCGCGAACTACGACCCCCTGAGAGATGAAGGTAAAGCATATGCTGACAAGTTGCAAAAGGCAGGAGTCCCTACAATTTATCAAAACTATGAGAACGTTCATGGATTTTTTGGGACAGGTACCATAGGACTACAGGCTATGCAGCAAGCCAGTAACTTTTTGAAAGATAAACTAAATAGTTAACCATGTTCAGCATCATTTCAAACCGGGAAAAAATCGTAAAGAAAAACGGTGGCTTTGGCATCGAAATACTATTTCCAGGCAAAGGAATCAGCTCCGATGATTCCGGGATCGGGACTATTGGGCGGATTGACCAGGCCGTGGTAATGCCTGGAACGTTAGTACCGATGCACCCGCATCAGGATGATGAGATACTCACCTACCTCAGAAGCGGCGTGGTTGAGCATAAGGACACCGAAGGAAATATCGAGATCATTACGAATAAAAGATTGATGATGATGAATGCAGGCGCCCGGTTCCAGCATGAAGAGCTTGTTTTGCCTGAGGGTGGTGTACTTACTGCCTTACAGATATTTATCCGCCCAGAATTTGGTGGAATGGACCCTAAGGTGCAATTTTATGAATTTCCCGAAGCGACAAGCCGGAATGAATGGCGGGGCGTGGCCGGAAAAGATCAAACTTTTCCTTTACAGATCAGGAGCAGCGCCTGGATATATGACATGAAATTAGAACAGGGAAAAAAGCAATCCTTGCCGGTGCTGCCTGTTGCAAACTCAACATGCCTGGTCTATTTATTTGACGGAAAACTTTTGGTCAACGAAGATATTGGTATACAAAAAGGAGAAAGTTTGGTCGTTGAAAACGAAGAAATTCAGCTAACGGCCACAGAGGATTCCGATATTGTACTTTTTATAACCGATCAAAACGCCAGGGTGTTTAAAGAAGGCATGTACAGTGGCAACATAAACAGGACAAAATGAAAAAGATAATTTATTCAAAATTTGGGGGTGCAGAGGTATTGGAACTAGCGAATGTTTCCGTTCCGTCTGTTGAGGAAAAAAACGTATTGATTAAAGTTAAAGCGGTATCCGTTAACCCGCTGGATTGGAAAATACGGAATGGGGAAATGAAACTAATGTCGGGAAGTAAGTTTCCAAGAGGTATAGGTATTGATTTTTCAGGGATTGTCAAAACAGCCGGTAATGCGGTTACCAAATACAAAGCAGGTGATGAAGTATTCGGCATACTGGACGTATTCAAAGGGGAAGCCCTTGCGGAATATATTATTGCCAGCGAAAAAGAAATCGCCATAAAGCCTTCAAACATCCCATTTGATCAAGCTGCCGCGATGGCTGTTGTAGGTTCCGCCGCTCTGCAAATATTCGACACGCTGGTAAAGCTCAAAAAAGGTACCGAAGTTTTGATTAATGGTGCGTCAGGCGGCATTGGAATGTTTGCGACCCAGATCGCAAAAATGAGCGGCGCTGTAGTAACTACTGTAGCGGGCGATAGTGGTATTCAGGCGGTCAAAGATTGGGGAGCGGATTTCGTCATCAACTACAACAAAGAAGATGTTTTGAAAGGGGACAAACTATATGACATCGTTATCGACCTCTCAGGTAAAATACCTTTTGCTAAGGCAAAACAAATCATGCAGGATTCGTCTATTTATGTACATACTGCCCCAGGGCCAAAAGAAATCATTAGCTCCTTTTTTATCAACCTATTTTCAAAGAAAAAATACAAACTGCTCATCCTTAAACCAACTTTGGCATACCTGGAAGCACTTGCAGGATATGCAAAGCAAGGCATTCAGATCGTGGTGAGCAAGGCATATCCATTCGACTCATTTTTACAAGCCTACACTGAAGTTCCCAAAGGAAAATTTATAGGAAAAGCAGTGGTCACAATTTCTGATTTGCTTTAATTTAAAAATCAGTTTGAGATTCGGAGGGGCGTATCCGCTTCTAAAGTAATAGTCGATTTGGCGTAGAAAATGCAGCGATATAACAAACAAATCTACTTAATCACAGCAGCTAACAGGACATTACGGACTGCTACTACAGTGCATTAATTATAAAAAAACCAATAGCCTGGCTGACATTTTATGAAAGATAAAGAGAATACCAAAAGAAAGTTGATACAAGCTGTTGGTGAAGTAATAAAAGCCGAAGGATTTCACAACCTCAAAATCAGCAAGATTTCGAGTAAGGCCAACGTAGATAGAAAACTAATCTATAGGTATTTTGGCAGTCTCAATTATTTGATTGAAGCTTATATTTTAGAAAACGACTACTGGATGGTTTTCGCCGAGAAGATGAAACAAATGCTGGTTGATAAGCAATTCCCTGGTAGCGAACAATTAATAACGGAGATCCTGCAAAATCAATTCAAGTATTTCGCATCGCAAAAGGAAATGCAGCGATTAATCCTGTGGGAGCTTTCTGTAGGCAGCCCGCTAATGAGAAGTATCCATAATACCAGGGAAACATTGGGCGAAGAGTTTCTTAATATGAGTGATCGCCACTTTCAGGATAGCAAAGTAAACTTCCGTGCCATAGCCGCTTTATTGGTAGGTGGAATATACTATACCGTTCTTCATACAGTTTATAATGGTGGCACATTTGTGGGCATGGATCTGAATACCCAAAACGGGAAAGAAGATTTGCTAAAAGCTATTGGACAAATTGTCCATTGGGCTTACCAGGAAGGTTAAATCGCCTAGCATTGCCAGACCATTGAGATATCCCTCAATAATATTCCCAATAGCACATGCGCTTTTTCCATTCCTTTAATTACTTAACTTCTTATCTTAATGCTGTAACCACATTTGTTCACTTTGAGCATGCTGCTACAGATACAATGAGCCTGATAAGAATGCTATAAATATTGTTGTATAATTGTAAGCAAAACGAACAGATGTACGACAAAATAACAGCATATATCCGCGAGAGAATTTCGATAAGTTACGAAGAACTTAACAGCAATCTGCGTTATTTTCAACTGCAAACTTTTGCCA
>Ga0302188_10002724_pt1 | contig 12692 bp, 8 predicted proteins | sample II_Bog_E2_1_FD_198783 | JGI IMG/M metagenome (GOLD analysis project Ga0302188, IMG submission 198783) | Peat permafrost microbial communities from Stordalen Mire near Abisko, Sweden - II_Bog_E2_1 | ecosystem: Environmental > Terrestrial > Soil > Wetlands > Peat | place: Sweden: Abisko, Stordalen... | reverse complement strand
TAGTAGAAGTTTAAGGTAGCTTTTTCTTGAAATAAATCTTCAACCTTCTCATTATTGTTAAAAGATGACCATTAAATTATTTTATAGATAAATGCAACTTAACCTTTAAATATATTTTAATGATTAATCTTATATTATAAAATAATTTTTTGAAAACTCATATAATTTTATTAAGGATTTTGAATTTTCACAATATTTTAATAATTCATTACTTATGTTGAGAAATTAATTTATCAGTTGTATTACATTAGATTTAATATCCAACCATCTATATTTAATCACAAACTGACTCTATTCCTCATAATTTATATCTTACTTAAATAAATATTACAACTGCATTTATGAATATAATTGTTTATAACTATGATCATCTTAATTTCAGGAGAACAGCCAACAAAATTACACATCCAAAGAAGACAATGGGGTTGCATAGGATTCTTAGATTCAGGCAGGGGTATTATCTATTTTTATGTCCAGGGATCAATTTGTCAAGTTGCTGTGCAATCCAATAGCTGATAATGTAGAGAATGTAAAATTAGTTGTGCTGAATTGGGTACTACCACACATTTTTAATTCTTGCGCTCTGGTAACTGATATGCTTCTGGCTCTACAGACTTGATTTGGATAGCGATTTTGTTTCAAGCCTGCTACTATCTATTTTTTGGCTCTATGGACTATACTCCATTTCACAACCATAACACTAAAGATAAACATTATTCAGCCGGTGGAAGTACAAACGGCATCTATTTTAATCACCACTTTCTTATCCTAGTTTACTAAGGAGTCTTTCTAAGCATTTAGCAACTATTTCCTGCTCACTCTTTTAAGATTTATCATTTTTATGGTAACGCATTAAGACTTGCTTGTCAAAAATCAAAAAATATTCGATATTGGCCAAAAAGCTGAAGGAGGGAGTCCATTCATTATACTTGCGTAACAGTTTAAAAAGATTAGCCCTGATAGCCATTACTTTGCTATGCTCTTTCAGTGGTATATCTGTTCGCTCAATAGCTTCTTTAAATTTGTCAACAGGGCATCGTTCTAGTTTGAACCATCCCTCCTTTTGGTTTGCATGTTCCAAATTATTCCACAAATATTTTTAAAGACTGACTTTACGAGTTGCCAAGAAAACAAATCCTCGTATTAGATTGCGTATATTTTGATTGCCAGTGAGAGTGGTGATTGAAGAATAGTTATCTGCTACCTTTAGGAGGTAATCGTAATAGAGTATAACGGTTTCCTCATCTAGTCTTCCCTCTTGAATGTGAATCAGTTCATACAACAAATAAAAATAGTGAGAGCGTAAACGATACTTGATCTAACTGCTCTTTTTGATTCCCTATGATGAAAATTTAAATATCAGCTCTTATATTAGCAATAGTTGGATGGTGGTCAGTAGCCGGTCAAGCAGAGTACGGTTATTAGTTACGACAAGAAAACGCATTGTTTTCCGAAAAATAGCTAGATAAACATTGCGACTTAACTCAGTAAAAAATTAGTCCTCTTTTTATTGTTCCTCGAATCCCTTGCGTTCTTCGTGTTCACTAAGTCCCATAAAAGCGTTAATCACGTGAATCCAAAACCATTACCAAAGATTGATACTAAAGTTGCCGCTTGCCTATCTTCGAAGACCTCTCAATCTCCGCGATTCATAAATTCCTTGTTCGGGAAAAGCTTACAGCACATTTTTGGGAATTTGTCTTACCTTTCTTATAAAGTTGGTACTTCAATGTTGACGGGGCTGTCAGCGTTAGCAATCAAACGCTTCATAAACTCGCCAGTCGGGTCGAATAATGCCATGAGTTTATCATGTTCAACGACCCAGCTAACTGGTGGGTTAGTTAGATAGTACTCGATACGTGTGGATATGATACCCTTCTCATCATCCACCCCAATGCCACTAGTTACAACCAGTTTTAATTGCTCCTGATAGCGATAAGATTGCTAATTTGTTAGCTACTTGATGGCTGTGATGAGATCAGATAGATTTTCGTAATGTGCTTTGCGCGGTTTAGCTATCATTATCTTGCAAATATTATCGAAGTAACAACTTATATATTCAATCAGTTTTTCCTATTTAGATAAGCATCAATAAAACTTAATTATCGTGATTCAACTGTTCATCAATGTATAATGTTCATTAAATTGTTTATTCTAAAATTTATAGCAGTGACGATGATTAATATGGAATCGAATGTTGTTGTTCAACGATACAAAAATCATAAAAAATAAAATAAAAGACTGCTTCGAAATAAGTTTAAAAATAATGAATTACAGTTACAGATATTTGCAAATCATGATGGGTTTGGTGAATATAATTTAACAGTTAGATTACGCATTTAAAGGCAAAACTAATTAAATCATAAGGAAATTTTAAAAAAATTATTAGTATTCAAGAACAATGTGTTATTTTTGTTCATAGCTGAAATCAGAATTTAAAGACTATCGTTATGAATGTTTGCAAGATAACTCATAATTTGAGGGATAAATAATTATCAAAGAGATATATTTAAGTTGTTAATTTTTATTAATACTCAGCAAAGAATTAAATATCTTATCATTTTTAAAATTACATAAGATAAACTCCATGGCAAAAAGATCCAAAACAATCATGCTGTTTGCTCTCTTGATATTATTATTTACAGAGATCGAAAGCTATTAAATTACCATTACTTGTCCCTCAACAGGCTGCACAATCAACGGAACAAGCTGCAAAAAGTGCATGTATTTTGGTGGTGGCCCCTTCGGATCAAACTCTCCCTAATGCGCGGATACAAATATTTCGATGTTAGCGTATTGCGGAAGCTATGTACGATTTTCTTGCGATTCATCATGCAGCATTGGAACAAGTTTTTTTGAAACTAATAGTCCATTAGGTTATTATTAGGGATGCGCAACTGATAGTGATGGTACTTGGAACTGCCCGTCTTGCAGTGTTCCAGGTTTAAAACAATTCCTCAATCTTTTTTATTTCGGGTACACTAATGGCACCTCTTCGAGCTACGACTGGAATAAAGATGGCTGTTGGGTTACTGTGGGCGCAGTGGTCGGAATAGTTATTGGTGGTGTTGTTTTCATAGTGTTGATCATTACTGGAATTGTCTGCTACCGAAGAAAAAGAGCACAACACGCCAAACGAAGCGAATAACTTCACAGCAACCTTTTACGAACTTGATTGATGAAATAATTTCTGATAATGTTATTTTTCTAATTCTTGTATTAATACTGAAGCCTTTAATTTTTAATTTTAGTTGTAGTTTTTTAGTAATAGGCTTCTTTTCTGGTGAGAGTTGCGAATATTAATTTTATTCCCACGAAGTGAGCTCCTATCTACATTGAAAGGTTCTATATTCATATATTATTTGTTAATTAAATCAAAAATACTTAGAATATAGATATAAAGGAACGCTCTTCGAGGGATAAAATTCAAACACACACAGAAAAATTTAAGACTTTTATATATTTTGCTTAATACTGTAAAAATTAAATATATTATAATCTATAATTATATGACAATCACAAACAAAGGCTATACCAAAAAAGGCATGACTCAAGCTGTTGAGCGAGCTCAAAGCGGAGCTCTATTTATTTACACAAAAAAAAACTTAAATGAAAATCAAATTCTTAATTATGAACTTGCTGAAAAATTAAATTTTGGAGTTACTGTTGCAAGACATAAGGAAAAAGGTTAGGAGTCTACAATTCTCATGCAGTCAGGTATTGTTCTCGAAAAATATTTATGCTTAAGAAATAAACAAATGCCAAATATGAAATTCGGCTTTGGTTAATTTTTTTCCTTCAGAAATGAATAAAGGTCTCAAATGAATTTCTCACTTCGTGATGAATAAAGATTTGAAATATTATCAAAATATATCCTCAGCAATCAAAATATTATTGCCCAATTAAATAACATTATCGAAGTTTTAAGAAAAAACAAAATTGCACACACTGATATTAAACCAGCAAACATTGTGATAGTTGACAAAATTAATTCATTTGATCCCTATTTTGAATTAGCATAAAATCCATTTTGTAAAGGAGAAGATAAATAAAAAGGATTCAAGGCAAGATGTATTAATCGTACAGGACGATTTGCTGGGAACCCAAGAGTTTATCTAATTGATTGTGATTCTATGACGAAATATGGCTAAATTCGGGAAGTTGGTACACCAGGCATTAATTGTTAAAAGTAAAAACTTATGAAAGGGGAAATTGTCGATCAAAACACAGACCAAATGGGACTAAACTTTGTTATTGATTATATTCTCAAATATTGATTGATTGCATGTTTAATTATTTAATAATTATTTTCTTTTGCATTCCCAGGAAGTGAGTTCTTATTTACATTGCAAGATTCTATATTCATCCCTTTTCAGGGATAATATCAAACATACAATGTTATAAGATAGATATAAAGGAACTCTCAAACTAAACTTAAATTGGTTTTATAATTTTGTGTTTTAATTGATTTTTATTTTGCAAGAGTTTATTTATTATCATAAAAACAGATAAAATGCAAATATTCATCAAAAGTTCATCAAAAAAATTATAGTTAATGTAAATTCTTCAATTTTAATTAAAGAGGTTAAAAAAGATTGTTTTTTAAAAAATTGGAATTCCTTCTCAAGGTTATTATTCATATGATTTTTTACTTAGGGGAAGATTTGTTAAAATGAAGATTCCATAAAAATACTTTATATTGCTTTGTTATCATTAAATTATTAATCATCATAACAGTACCATACTTATGTATTTCCTCTCACCCAACTTTAATATTAACCTTGGGATAGTCAGTATTATCGATGTTTTAAATCAACCACTCCATAGCCTGAACTAGACCACTATTTTGATGGTCCTTAATGGCCGTTACTGGGTAAATAGCCCAGTTGCGCTTCATTGAATGCACTCCGAGCTTAATACTGAGTTGCTCCAAATTGATGGTTGCTATGTCCCGTTTATTGGCTAATATGAGCACAACTGCATTTTGCATATCTTGATGAGTGATGATACGTTGTAATTCCTTGGCTGCTTGCTCCACTCGTTCACTATCCGAACTGTCCACTACATAAATGAGCCCTTTAGCCTTATCAAAGTAATGTGACCAAAGATTTCGTAGCTTTTATTGCCCTCCTACATCCCATACCATAAACTTGACGGTTTTATAGGACAGCTACTAAACATTGAATCCGATAGTGGGAATGGTACTGATGACGTCTCCTAGCTTCAAAGAATAAAGAATTGTGGTTTTGCCAGCACTATCAAGGCCCAGAATTAATATTTTGCATTGCTTTTTTGGCATCTTTTTGACAAAAAGAGTCTTTATCAGATTGCCCATTGTTATGATTTAAATAAACTAAACAATATATTCATAATTTCGTTTCAATATTATTTCTCCGTCAATTCACACTATTTTCTTTACCAACAGATTTAACTTATTTAATTAATTTTTGATGAACTAATAATTTTTATCGAATTAAGAAATAAAATAGAACACGTCTAAGACTTGATATTTTAAATCAACTTTTTATAATGGAGTTTAAGGTGATATGGAATGCAATAAATAATTTTATATAGATTACGTTTTATATTAATTATGCAAAACAACAACGCCACTGTTTAAAAGAACCTTAAAGATTTCTAGGCTCTCCTCTAAAAATGTAGGATGTCTTTTATACAGACAAAAACAATCCAGAGGCTCTTTCTCAACTCTATAAGATGATGAACTATAAGCCCACCAGCAATAAGGGAGATAAACTCACCACTGAACAAGTTGCCAATTTCCTGAAAGTTAACAAGAAGGAGGGAGACAACTACGATGACATTATGTACTACGATGACGCTAAAATCAAGGTACTGACATTTTTATTTAGGAATTAGTTCTCAGACAAACATTCCTCATCGCTAAAGGATACTTTGATCCTAAGGAATATTTCCAGGCCATCAAGATTGACAACCTCGATGATCAAACATTTGATAACAAAATCAAGGCCATGTTCAACTGATCGAACGCATATCACATTAAAACATTTATTGCACCTATAATGAATTTATCAAAACTCAAACCTTCTTCGTTAAATGAAGGAGGAACAGAAATGTTTTAATTTTTGAAGATTGATATCTATGATTGAGCATTATTTTATTGTAATTTGAAAGTTAATATTATTTTTAAAGTTAATCAATAATAAATACTTAGATTTAATAGTTATCAACTGATTTATAAGAAAATTCAAATCTCAGATTTGAATGAAGATACAGGTTAATTAAATGATTCGTTAAATATAATGACCCATCAAAAAATAATCATGCTCTAATCTCAACTAATTTCAACATGTTTCTCTCATAAAATTTTATTTTATTTGTGAATTTTATTTTGTCATTGCCTAAATTAAATATAGTTTAAGTTTAATTGGAGGGAAATTATAATAAAAGCAAAATGAATCATGACATTCTTTAAATTGAAGGCAGGAAGCATTTCACAGAATAACCAAAGAATGGAGAAAAGACTCAACCAGTCGAATAGGAGGATGTGGATTGCGTTGATACTAAGATTGTTATATGGGATGGAGATGATTTTTAGGAATTTGAGTCAGACTTTCTCAACCAAATCTACCCCTATAAAATCAATAAAAAATCTATGTCTCCAGGCTCACAGTTTGTTTTTCATTTTCTGAGCTCTTCTCTTTACTATTGGGTGGAGCTTGTTCAAGAAGGAGAGCAGGAGCCAAATACACTAGGAAAAAAAGATATAAAATTAATCGAGGAAATTCTTCGAACTGACGAGAGTGACAATTGCATAGCCTTTCAAAGATGGGGACAGTATTTTAATAAAAAGGATGAATTTTACAAGCACGAAGAAGTATAAGACAGCTTTATTGAACCTCAAGGGGAATTAATTCACACATACAAGCGTGGGGAGGATTAATTTATCATTACTAAATATTTTGGCAATGATAAAGGCTTCTCTGAGTACAAGCAACGCATATAAGTGCTTTTTTTGTTCTATATCGATGGTGTATCATTTATATTCGAGGAAATTGATACTTGGATTTACTATGTAATCTACAAAAAAAATGCCAACAAGAAGAGAAAAACATTTGTCGGAGTCCTCTCTGAGTATGTATTTAAAATTTCCACTCTTAAGGAGAGGCACCGAATCAGTCAAGTATTTATCATGCCTTCCTATCAGAAATCTGGTCATGGAAAGGAGTTAATAGATGTGGTATACGATATCTCTTTAAAGAATCCTAAGTGTTTTGAAATTACCACTGAAATTCCCAGCTTCGAGTATCAATGTTTGCGCGATTTCAAGTAAATATAAATGTTTCTAAACAGCAAGATTATAAATATTTCCTAAATGAAAAAGATTATTAATAAAACCTAAATTGACCTGAACAGAAGTTTACTTTTAACTAAGGAAAATGTTAGACTCATCAAGGAGAAACTTAAAATTCCAGGACATCAAATCGAAAGATTAATTAACATTTTGATATACTATAAAATTTTCAGTCAAAATGACGATATGGCACAGGCACATTTCGAGGAAGATTTAAGACAAAGAATCATTGTGAACAGATCCCCTTTTAAAACTCGGAGAAAATTGCCCAACATTACATTCTATGGGCAGGTACCTGTTCTGAAACATTTTTTGCTTGAAAAGGTAATAGTAGAATAACATAGGCTAAGTAATAACTTTTGAGAAATAACTCATAGGTGCAGTAAATATTGCTGTAAACTTTAAATGGATTCAATCGGGTGATTTCTAAGCTTATAAAAGTAAAATTGCTGCCATGATTGCTTGTATCGATAATTGCAAACTAAATAATAGATAATAAATACGATTGGTTTTTATTGGTTTTTATTGGTTGTTAATAAAATGTTAAAAATATATTTTATCTCTTCCTTTTTTGACAATTTTAAGACAATTTTCTCATTTTTAACACGGTGTAAAATAAAGAATTAAGTATTCTTTTTAAAAAAATTTTAAAAGGGCAAATAAGTATTATTTTCGCAGTAATGATAATTATCAATATTAATTTTATACAACAAAAAACTCTGCCCTCAAGGTCCGTATGTGGGTACAAAGAAATGCTGTTTTTAAGAACAATTCGTAGTACATTCCAAAAAATAATAATGATTACTGGAGTTTCTGCTGCTTATAAATTCAAAATGGCGTTAGCTTACTCTCATTTCTCCATTGTGGTTAATGCTACAAAAACGGAAAAAATATTTTTCCTTTAAAAAGGCAACATAATTTTTTTAAAAATCCTTGGTTTTAAGATAAACAAGAGAATTGACGCGCCCAAGAGAGCACTGATCAGCAATAAAGAGGAAAATAATAATAATATCGATCGTGTTTTCGGTCTCCATCTTGAAGATATTTCTCCAGCATGTGCGAGAATCCAGCAGTCAACAATCATTCAGGTTAAAGATTTCAGATTTTTCCTCGATGAAATTGATATTCAAGATGTTAGACTTGAATTCACTGATGAAAAAGTAAACTTATTTAAAACAACCTGATATGAGTATTAAATAAGCTAAAATAAACCTCAAAAATTAATGAAATTTTTATATTTACTGAAGATAAAGGTATTTTTCCTTTTAGCTGAGATAATAAATACTCTTGAAGATAAAAAGATTGCCAGTAAATTTTATTTAATAAGTAATTTTATCTAATTTATCGGAATGAATAAAATAACTGATGAAATATAATTAGATGAATATTTTCGATCGAAGCGTCATTCGAAAGTAGCTCTGGACAAAAAGATTACTCCTCTTTTGAGGTATATTGAAAAAAATAAAGTCAACTCAATACATCAGATGGATACCAAATTCTATTAAGATGAGTTTATCAATTAGTATAATCCACAACGGAAAGGATAAACTGTTGCGCTTCATAAATAAAACATATTTCTTTACAATTTTGCAAAAGAATAAAAATACATCAGCAAAACTTTAGAAGCGATAACTCCTATTAAGGCTAAATCAGCCACTGCGAAGTGGACGTCCCGAGCTTTATATTCTTTTAAATGTCGAGCAGCAACAAGTATTGGTCCCTCAAAAAGATTATACTTATCCAATTCTCCATCTAAGTTGAAAAGGCATTTAATCTAATCTAATAATTCTTAAGTAATCCCAATACATTTGCATTAAAACAGCAGACATATTAATCTTTTTTAACATTTTTGTCAATAGATTCAGCAGAGAGAATAAAAATATCCTCTCAATAGATTCAGAAAAACCATAAATTCTAAAAAAAGAACTGAAAATTCTCGATTAATTGATAATGAAGAAGCTGAAAAAATGTATAAATATCCCGAAATCGAATCATAAAGTCCAATTAATGACTTTTTGAAAGTAAACCAAAACAAAAAATTCTGGAATAAAGATCAATATAAAAAAAAGAAATAGCTTCGAAGATCACAATAATTATTAAGCTTACGTGGGATTAGCCAAATGTTAAATTTAGTGTCTTTATGATATTAATAAAGTGCATTATTAAATCATTATGAAAAATACAAACACTTAGCACTTGATTAAATCGAATATCACTAAAAGATTAACAGTTTGATAATATAAACTCTATATGACCATTGGTGGGTTAATAAGAGGACTAGTTTTCAAGGAGCATATAGTTTAGGCCTCATTGGATGGTTCTTTGAGAATCTTTCAAAATAATAGTGACTGAATAAAAGTCTTTGAGTATTGAGTGGTTTCAAAAATAAGATGGATTGTATTATAATTATATGTCTATTTTTGTTATCACAAAAATTGATTAATTAATGAAGGGAAATAATTAATGGTAAATGAATCATTTGATTTATTTTCCCATTACAAAGAATAAAACAAAGACAGATTATCAATATTAATCTCTTGGGAAAATTTGGACGTATTTATGGTGAGAGAAAATATACCAAAGCCATTTTTATCTTTATCTCATTGATGTTTGTTTCCATTGATGATTTTAAATTAATTTTAATCTTTATATTTTACTTTTGGCAATGTATATAATCACTTCAAAAAAAAATAGGCCTAAATTGACTCTAAATTACCAGCAAATATTATTTTTAAACTGTCATGAGTGGACACGATAATTTGGCTTTAAAAGAATGTCTTAAGGTCAAGGACTAATCCCGGTTTAACTTAATTGCACAAAAAATGGACCAACATTTCAAGACCTTTGCTAGTGACAACAATACTAAGACAAGATGGATCTGGGAGTTGATCCAAAATGCCAAAGATGTCCCTAATTAGTTTGGAAAATGCAAAATTCACATTAAAATATTCGATGATAAGTTTTCTTTTGCTCACAATGGAGATCCCTTTAGTGGGTCTAATGCCTATAGTATTGTGGCGCAATAACTCCTCGAAAACTGAAAAGGATATAGGTGGCACTTATACAACAGGTAAATACGGAACGGGTTTTCAATCGACCTATAGATTGTCAAAAAAAGTTACGATAAAAGGTTAGTTATTACCAAAACCTAAGAGGAATAGAAAGAATAACAAGACTACTCGGAAAATGATGATGATAGTAGTGGGGAGGAGGAAATATATTGCGAATCTAAAATTAAAAAAATCTTAAGGGGAAGAAAAAACCTGCAAAATCTTATAAATAAAATTAAAGCTTTAATTAATTTTTTAGTAAAAAAGATTTAAACTTGGAGTCATAAATGTCATAAATATTCTCTGAATAAAGAGAAGGATCAGAATAAAATTTTCACAATAAACATACTTTTAAAGGTCAAAAACTTTATCAAAAATTTGAAATAACTTTGGACCGGAATTACAAGGACATATCAGAATTAAGAAAAAAATTGAACAATTCATAACTCAGTCTGATTTAGGAACTCAAGAAGAACATGCCCTAACCAAAAAACGAGAATAAAACGATTTAGACTCTTAGTTTATATATTAGTAGTTGGATAAAGAAGCTTTTGAAATGATAGAGGAGGGCATGAACAGCTTAAAAGAATTATTTCCTTATGCATTGCTATTCAATCCAAAGCTGTTTTAAATTCAAGTAAGTGACAAACGCAAGAACAAGGATAAAAAATTCACTGATTTTAAAATCACAAGAATTGAAGAGAGTAAAATCGAAGATGTGCATATCTTCAATGCTCTCATTAAAGAGGATAAAGTAAAGCGCACTTTTTCTTTGGCCTATCTCTAAGATAAAAATACTCGCTCAATCATAGCGATGCCACTTAAAATTGAGGAGAACACCATTACCCTCCTTGAGCTCAATCATAAAATGCCGAAAATATTTAAAGAGTTTCCTCTAATTGGTTCTTCGGACACTGGATTTAATTTTGCCTTCTCAAGTCAACTCTTCTAACCAAAAGATGAATCACGATTTGATCTGTTGCTCCGAGAGATATAAGGTAGAAGCCATACAGATTCTGACTTAAACTGGAAGTCATTATAAATGATCTTTAAAAAAGCACAAGTTCTCTATAAAAAGCTAGCCGGCATCGCAACTCAAGGACTATAAAATCTTCTTATCCTTACTCTTTAAAATCAATTTACATCAGATTAGTTTAAAGACAAGAATTTCAAAGCTATTTACGCTTAATTTTTGCAGGAGATGAGTGATATTAAGATTATTAATTTCATGAATTAGCGTCATGTTGCTATTAGAGAGATAATGTTTCCTTTCGGCAAAAGCTGTAATAAAAATATTTCTTAGAATCAATACTCAAAAAAAATGAACTCAGTATTTTTAAAGTTGGTGAGAGAGGGTTATATGCTAAGTGATGATCAGTATTAACGATTTTATCCAAAATTAATAAAACATCGAAAGACCTGGGAAGGGTATGTTCAATACAAAGGATTGAAAGATTGCCTAAATTTTTTACACTAAATGACATTTAGTGAGTTGATTTATAAAACTGGAAATTAGGAAAAGGCTTTGAATGTTTTTGAGCATATATATTAGTTTTTACAGACAAACAATCCAGAATTTGTTACGCAGAGCAATCCAAAATTAGACAACGAAAAAACAACTAACTATGTGTTAACTAATAAACTTTAATTTAAGGATCTTATACACTCTTTAATGAAAAAAGTCAAAGTACCTAATGCCTATTGTGAAGTTGCTAAGTTTTTGGATATAGATATCGATTAAAACCTAATATTCGATCGATTTGTCAAATACTTTGACAAAACTCTGTAATTTGGAATTGGAACCATATTGGACAGATTTTATCACTACTTTTTTACTATTCGCAGTAATAATGAAAAAATTATTCTAAGGCTGATAAAATTGGGTCGTTTTTTGCGAAAATTCAGTATCAAGTCGAAAATATTTACAGTGGCTTCGAGAGTAAGGAGTCTCAGTGATATGTGCACTCAAATGATGTAAACAGTGAGAGATGGATGACTACATAAATGACTGAAGATTTTCGTATGTTATTGTAATATGAAACTTTGACATATATTAACGATCAAATATTTGATAATATGAGCTTGACAAAGATGAAACCTCTATTAAAAATTAATGATAGGAATTAAATATTTATATGGTTGAATAAAGTTTACGAGATAGAATAAGAATTGGCCCCTTTTACAGAACAAATTTATGTAAAAATTGGAAAATATTTTAATAAAAATGAATTACCCATTATTTCATATGGTCAAGCTATGAATGAAACTTTCTATCATATCTACGGTATGAACATTTTTACCTATTATAT
>Ga0302188_10002722_pt1 | contig 12700 bp, 6 predicted proteins | sample II_Bog_E2_1_FD_198783 | JGI IMG/M metagenome (GOLD analysis project Ga0302188, IMG submission 198783) | Peat permafrost microbial communities from Stordalen Mire near Abisko, Sweden - II_Bog_E2_1 | ecosystem: Environmental > Terrestrial > Soil > Wetlands > Peat | place: Sweden: Abisko, Stordalen... | reverse complement strand
CAACCCCATCATTTTATTTTTAAATATTAAATTAAATCAATTATCTTGAATCTACTAGCTTATATTGATAAATATTAAAATATTATTCTAATTAGAAGATAATAACGCTATTCAATATCATGCCCTTAAACAATTTTATCAATCTAATATAATTCAAATTTTAATTATTAGGGTAAATATGTTAGCTATTTGTCATCATTCATAAAGTACAACCAATTAACTGTTTATTTTTCACCATGTTCTTGATGTTCATAAAATGATTGATAATGAATGAGATTGTGTGAATGATCAATAAGTTCATCCTGATTTGAATAGCAGAACTGCCACCTGTCCCATATAGAAATAGATGAAGTGCTTGGTCTCGTGGGTAACGTAGGAGCCAAAGTTGCGACCGACAACACAATGCCAAGTTGGGTTGTATTTCTTGTCAAATTCTTTTTTGATATAGGCGGCAATATCTTTTTCGATATTGAACTTCTCCAAGGCAACATTAGCGCAGTCAATAGCGTCCTGCTGCATCTCCTCATTCATGTCGGCATGTTTGATCACTGCTTTCCGTTCTGCGGTTGACATTTAATAAATAGATAGATATTATAAAACTTGTTGAGATATGACTTATAGTGTTTATTTAGAAATAAATCCAGGTAGTTATGAGATTATCATATCCATTTGCATGTCTTCTTCAATCTCGTAAGTTTATCTGAGTTAATGGTAAGGGGGAGGCAAAGATACCCGTGCATGCGGATATTGAATTTGTTGGTAGTGTACCTTGAGTGATAATCATTGTTTGAGTTAGGGAGCTCACTTCAAATTATGTCTCCAAGTCATTATCGCATTTTTAAAGTTGTTAAATCAAATTTTGAAGATATATATTGGAGGGAAGTATTGACCTCATCAAGATATTGGCAGCTTCCCTAGTTCAATATATGAGTACATGTGCATCATTTTCAAGGGTTGTTTCTCGATAAAATTGGAGAATGATGGTCGATATATTGCCCGTCTTGCTGTTTGTGCAACTGTCGGCAAAAATCGATGAAACATTGACCTTAATTAAATAATTATTAACTAATCCTTTTCATAAAAAATTGCTTCAAAAATTGTAAAAGATTTGCTTGATGAAAAATTTATTTTATTAGAATATGCTGTTTTTCTTAATATAATAAATTAGAAGAAAGTAAAATTTAGAAAATGGGAAACACATAAATTCAAATGGTTATTTCTGAGGCCAAAAGAGTGCAAGAAAATCAGCAAGAAAATCACGAGAGTCTTCCTTGTCCTGCCGAACCCATAAACACCACTGACACGATCCAATAAATTCAAACATCTGTACCTGAAGTAGAACCTGAAGAAAATTTTCTGAAAGATATCTATAATGGCAATAAAATCTCTGCTTCACAACCATGTCTTCTTCTTCACAAGGAATTGCGCCATCATCCTAGCGCTTTTGGTCAAAATCATCAAGCCAGTAAATTCAAATTGGCCAAGGTAATGTGTACGGACCAGTTAGCAATTGATAAAAATTAAAAGGTTCATGAAGCTAAGGAGCCACAAATTTAGAAAAATAATTCAAGCATGACTAAATTAGAGTATAAATGCACAATTGAAGATATTTAATCTGAAAATACTGAAAGAAGACGCTTGTGATATTATTCTTAATATTTTCTTATTTTCCTAATGCTCTCTTAATTGCAAGAGGCAATTATTTTATCATTAAAAAATAGGCTCTCTTAAAATGATACAGTTTCTTAATTTAGGGTTGAGAGGATTAGTAAAGATAAATAGTTTAACATTAGTCCATTATGAGTTTTTTGAAAACTTTAAGCTTGGCTTCAAATTGAATTAAATTTTGATATTTTATCAAACATTAAGGGAAGGGATTTTAATCAATTATAAATACAATCTTTCAAAGCCTATTTTTATTCTTGCGAGCATTAGCTAAAAGTATTTTACCGAACTAATTAACCAAGATTCATAGATGACTATTTTAAACATTCAAAACCTAAAATCAAGATACATTCTGAAGAGAAAGTGAGAATTAAATTCAATGATTTACATAAACTCATCTATCACATAATATTATTCATGTAGCAGGGTCAGTTCCACTTTAAATTTTGTATTTTTTAAAAAGCCATTCAGAGCCTCTGCCAAAAAACTGTCATTAGGCAAAAACAAAACAAATTAAAAATATAGCTTATTTGTTTCCAATCATAAATCTTTTCATGATTTGGTTGACTGACAGATTTCTTATTAAGACTCAGCCGCTATTTATCTAAGATAATTGCGGGAAACCAGTGCTTTTTTCACTTTTAATTTATGGAATATTCATAGTTTTTTGGATAAGAGGAGAGCTTAAAATAATTAATAGTTTTTTCTATTAAAAATATTGAAGATGAACTCAGACTAACGATTTGGGTTACATTTAACTCAAAAAACTGTTTATATTTTATAAAACTGCTTTTCATTTTCTTTTCTTATACTCCCTTCAGAGGAGCTGATGAACAAATACGCATCATCAATTTTAGTGGCAGGTATTGAATATTAAAAAAATGGTCTCAAAAGCAAATATTCCAATTTATTTCGCCTTAAAAGGCGCAGTCGTCGGAAAAATATTTGTATAAATGTTAATTATGATTAGTAATAGAAACATCAGCGGAGAGTGCAATAGCTGCAAAAGCACTAGTAAATAATCAACTTCAACTTGCTCTTCCAACTCTCATGACAACTCCTTCCTGGAAAATTAAGACAACCTCACTTTGATCACAAACAATGATCTTAGATTAGAGTTGTTTTATAATCACATATAATCTGCTTAAATTTCAAAAAAACTTAGTCAACGAGCTGTATCTTGGATTATCACGCTTTGCTGGTCCAAGAACTTCGATGAAGAGTGTCTATGGTCCACACTACTTCTCTACTATTGCTACAAATCACAAAAGAATATTAAAAAAGAATAATTGGAACTCATCCGTAAGCTCTCTATTTATTTAGTCCTCTCCTGCCTTTCTCTTTCCCTCAAAATGACATGTAATACTACTTGTTCGATGGGTGATATTATTTCACTAGCAAGGAAAGCCCTATCTCCCAGCGATATAATTGAAACATAAGCCACCATTCTTTAGCAAGTAAACTACAATGCAATAATTCCACACTACATCAGCGAACTCTATTACTCCTGTGAGTTGAGTGCATAGAATATTGATGAAGTAATGCTTCTCTGCGAATTGTTCATGATCCGCGATCATAATATCTTCTTTGATAAGGAAAAAATTGAATCTATGGTGAGGATGGTAGAGGAAGATCTGGTGATGAGTAGTGAGTATGAGACCCTTACCCATGAAATTAAATAACTGCTTTCACTTAAGTAGTGTAGGATTGTGCTGAACAAGTATTCCTCAAAATTCGATGTATTTAAATTTACTTCTCGCTTCATTTGATTTGATATTTATTATTAAGCACAAAATCTTTGTGCTTTAGTCATTCATATTTACTTCTTATATAAAGCAATCCACTATATTTCAAGTTATTTGAATATATTGAGTAATTGATCTTTATTATAATTTAGTTCTATTATTTTATAAATTAAAGATTTAATTATGTAGACATGTCACCCGCATGAATAAGCACCGAGTAACATAATATAAACATTAAATTACTATTTTAATTAGCTTTGCTTAAAATATGGGTGTATAATAGATGAGTATAAACGAGTTATCCCTGTTAAATTTAAATATATATATTTCATCGTTTTATCTTCTCCAATGTTAATATTGCGAGATTTGTCAGTCCCAATAAAATTTATAAAAGGAAAATATTACCATTCCATATTTTAATATTTTAATCTATCAGAGAATTTATTTGATCATTCCCCACTAAAATATAATCTAGTTGAGTAAAAAATCTTTGATTAAATATTTAAATTTCGGATATTGTTGATAGCAAATTTTCAAAGCATAATCATTCCTCCACCTTAACTTTTGGAAAGGCTTTATAATCTCCTTTCTGGAAGAGTTTAAGATAGTGATTCAAATCGTCCATGGCATTATTGAGGATAGATTTAGACTGATCGAATGCAACCACATCAATAAAATTTTCATTATCGAGATCCAGACTATTAATGCCTGCCATGATGCGGTTCATCTCTTCTTCCTTACTACTGTCGACCTTCTTGACTACATTTGATTCATCAACTATCTGCTTCTCAGCAGGCTTGTTTCCACCTTTTTTTCCTTTACCACCCATTTTAAATCAAATTGAATATAATCTCCATTCTCTTATCAATTATTTAGAAAAAATATGTTTAATACTTTTAGAGTATTAATAAAGATTAGAATATTATCATCATTGAAGGTTAAAATAGTCATCAATATAATTATCATTTTAGAGATAATTTGCTTTTTGATTGTGGTTATTAATACAAGCTACTCAGACTATAAATTAAATAAATTTCAAAGATTATAGTTGTAATTCGCAAAATTGAGATCCATATATTTCTTCAATATGTGAGTAAGCTTGGTGTAATCCTTTTTTCAGTTTCTATATTCAAAATCTTTTAGAAAATACATTAAAAACGCATAACATAATAAGAGATGCCAATTTTGTTAAAAATAAAGTGGAATAGATAGATAGTGATTGATTAATAATATTTCTATCCTTGTCAATAGAATTAATTGAAATATTATTATTTAAGAATACATTTTCTTTTTCTGTAGAAATAAAAAGATGAGTCAAAAATATTTTGCCCAGTAAAATAAGTCACAAAATACAAAATAAAAATCGATACATAAACTGGCCAGCAAAAATAGAGGTTTCGAAACTCCACAAAAGAAATAGTACTACTCAATCATTCATAACAAAATCAAAATATAGTACAGCAATCACGAGTATAAGAATGTCTACGATAAACTTCTCAAAATGGACAAACCATAGCCTGCATTTATGCCATTGTATCTCTAAGATATAATATCGTCTGTAAACAAAATGCTGAGAGAATATATTATTCATAAGGAAGTCTACGCGAATGGAAATGTGCAAGCATGCATTCATCAAGGCAAAGATACAATTCAGAAGCTATATTAGCTGTTCTTTCTAAATGACACGTTCATAAACGATACCAAAAATGTAAATACTGGCCTAAACAAATAATTAGCAAGGTTTTTCATTGTTACGCTCAATTTTATCATGAATCTGGCATTTATATCTGCTCTCCAATCTAAACTAGTCATGGCAAAAGATCTGTATGAAGTTTGCTTCTCAATGTGTTCGCAGATACATTCCTCATCTCCTTCAGTACATTTCCAATAATTTAGAACTATAAACTATTAAGAAAAACAGGGCAATGCTTACTTGCCTTTGGCTCTTTTTTAATCGACAATCGATAGATTGATAGATCAATCACTGTATTCTTCTAGAGTTTAAGGAATGAGACGAATATTCTAATAATTTTATCAATCCGAATGAAAAACAAATCACGCCCTGAAATTCGACAGCGTAAACTATAACTGTATAATCGGCTGTATGCGATATTTTTCAATTTAATTGTGTGTTTCCAAATAAAAGGGCAGTTCCATTGGTGTTATATTTGCCTGCGATAATGCCAGCTGATATCCGAATTAAAAGTGTGTCTTCTGTAGAAAGATATCAAGATAAATTGGTACGACACAATTAAAAATTATAAAAAGCTCTACAACGAATATAAATAAGTTACTAAGATCACATAAGTATATTTCAATATTCAATAAATTCAGGAGGAAATAGATCAAAAGAAAAAATATTAGCTGGCTATCGTTTATTAAAAAGAAGAAGTTACCAAAAAGGATAGCACTCAAAAGAATTTGAACAACAATCAGATAGTCATCATTCCTGAAGTTCAAAAGAAACATCGAGGAGTATTAAAAAGAAGCGTATCACTCCAAAATACTCTGGATTAAAACGATAATAAACGATTGTATAAAGACTTTGGACAGGAGATGCTGTTTTATGGCTTTAACTTTTTTAAAAAAGATATCAATAAAAAACAGAAAACAGATTCAGTTTCTTATAAAGTAAGGCCGACCTTGAAAACTCAAAACTAAACGTCAAAAGGATATTTATTTGAATAAAATGTATCGAACATAAAAGATAAGCACTAATCCAAACTGAAAAAAAAATCTAAAAAAATTGAAAATACTCTCTTTAAAAAGATCAAATAGCCTGTGTAATATGATGTGTTAAAATAGCGTGTCTTAAAGCTCTGGAAGCAATAATAAAGATAAGATAATAAATAAAAAGAAAAGATCTATCTTCTCAAGTACAAGAGTCAATATTTAAACTATAAGAAAATAGCCAAAGAGGACAAAAGCATCAACGAAGAAATTCAGATTTATAACAAAAAAAACTAGCATTTCATCAAGGAGAAAAAAAGACTGAATGAACCTGAATAGTAAGAAAAATAAAAAGGCATCAATTTATTCAAGAAATTAATTTTAAGACACGCAAAAAGACTGGATATAAAAAAGTCATAGACTTTTAACATACTCAAAAGAAAAAGAAGTAATAGACGGAATTCAAGAGGGCTAAGTTATACCCAACCTCAAGAAAGTGTCCATTATTTGTTAGATAAACTCAAAAAATAAAAGGATAAAATTCAAGATTTGACTAACAGTAAAATAGAAAAGTAAATTGAAGCCTCTGAAACAAAAAAAACTAAAACAAGTAACATTGATAATGTTTTCTTAACTAAAAATACTGTAGAAATGCCCAACCTCTTTCTTTCATATATTCCATCTTCAGCTTGCGCTTCAGGGGGATAAAATTAAGGGCTTGAATATGACTTTCCGTCCTCTAAATAAAAATGATATTAAAAATTCCTGTTTCCATAATTATTGTATTAAATATTAAATCAATATTAAATATACTACTAGTAGTAGTTATAAGTCACCTTCTAAAAATAATTCCTACTGCTATGATTTTATTTTTGTTTATTGATTTAGAATTTAAACTATTATTTAATATCTTTCAATTACTTTCCTGATAATATTAATATAAATGCTGGCAGATAAGATCTGGAAAGCCACACTATCTCTTTCTTTCTTCAAGAAAGTAACCCGGATCTCAATAAATATGTTCCCAACCATTTCTTATAACTATTCAAAATATTAAAATAAAAGCAATCGAGGTTTTCAAAGATCAAGTAACACATTCTTGGGCAAAAGAATGGAGGATGAGGTCAGTAACTATCAAAAAAAAGAAAACTTGAATGATTATCTGAATGATTATCTGTCTAAATTAGAGAAAGGAAACTATATTCTTTTAAATTATGTAAAGATATGCAAGTCAATTGCTAACTACTATACAAAAGAGAAGCATCAGTAATTCATTAAGCAAAGAATAGAGCTATAAAAAATGATCGACACTTTCAGTTCTCTCCAAACTGGGTAGCCTTCCTTCTAAGGTAGACATATATTAATTTAGACTATTTTGACTTAATGGATTTTTTAAAGATAATGGAAAGTATTGAGCCTATTAATAAAACCTTTACTCATACTCTAAAGGACATCCTATTTTCTAAAATAAGCCCAATTTTGTAGAAATTGGAAGATATTAGATTTTAAGATTTGATTAAATTGTATTGTAAGATTTCTCTTTTGAATTCCCCATCAACACAAAAAATAGGAAAATTTCTTTATGAGAAAATATAAAAAAAATTCCTTAATCAATAACGGATAATAAATGCTGCGGAAGCAGAGATGGTTTTTAGAAGTTTAGGCTAGCGTAAATTTTTGTATCACTTTGACAATAATATCTTCAGAATATTGCTTTTGGATTTAAGAGGTAACATATAGCCAACCGATAATTTATTAATTATTAAAATTGCAGATGCTATTAATAGCTGCAATGTTCGAAGCAGCATAGCGGATTGGGAAATACTGAGTATAGTTAAATAGATAATTAATAAGGCCACATAGATTATTAAAGAGGGTTACAATCATGAACTTGTAGGATATTTGCTCTTGAAAAGTTGTAGTAGTGGTAGCGGTTTTGCATAAATCTACTAAACTATTTATAAATTTCTTCTTGAAAGAATAGAGAGGGGAGATAAAAGTCCGAAATTATTGAAGCAATTTTGCTCAGTATTATAAAAAAAGAGAAGTAATTTATATAAAACTGAGGACATTAAAATAGTCATTTCATATATTCGTACTTCTTTCTAAAATACTGCCATCAAATCAATTGTGTTTAAATAGTAATCTATGGAATTGATTATTATAGAAATGATACGACTGGGATTTTTTGATAGCAATATAACCCTTCTGAATGAAATAATAATCTTACCAAGAGTTGAAATGTACTGGAGTTTGGTTGTTTAATATAGCATCAGAAATGCCTCTTTTCCTATTGATCCATTAGTTAAAAAAATTAAGCCAAAAACGCTAATTTTTGAGATGGATAACAATTATTTAAAAGCTGCAGCTTCAATTGGTTGTCAGCATAGACTATAGCCCACAAACTAACTGTTATCGAAGTCATATTAACATACTGTTAATTCAATTAAATGTAAAAAATGGACGAATGAACATTGGAATTGGCTGTTGAAACAATCAGTAATGAGTATGAAATTGTCAAGACTTTACTTTTAGCAATATTCATAAACTTTGATAGCTCACTTTAATCCTCACAATTCATAAAAATATATAAAATAAAGCAATAGCAATAGCAATTCAATATCTCCTTTTTGGAAATATTTTCTAACAGTTGCCGATTTAAACTCAAAAAACGAATAGCTCTTGAATAAGATGCCTGTTGAAACAATATAAGCAATTTCTTTTCGATAAATATCTAAGCCCAATCAGGAAACTGTTGTAAATAAGCTTCTTCTGAAAGCTGTAATTATAAATATCAACAATGGTCATCTAAATTTATAAAAATTAACTACAAAGGGCCTTTTATTTTTATTAAAGCGATACAGTGAAGAGATTGTTTATTAAAAAGAATAAGCAGTTTAACTTTATTGGACAGTAGCCATTCAATTGGTTCAATATTTTAAAAAAATTCCAGCATAAAATCAAATTTATGTCAAAGCGATCATTTTAAGATCAATTAATATTCAAAGTCCTATTATTGAAAATTCCCTTTATTTTAAAGCATTTATCTCTGAAGTATTTAAACAGGTTGAGTATTTTTCTAAAAGTTTATATTAAAAAGATTTAATTGTATCTTTAATAAGGCGAGGACTTCAACATAGGCTCGTGACAGCAAAGCATTTAAACCTCCTAAATATTGAAGATAGTTATTTTACCGAATTCGAAAAGAATATGATAAAGTCGATAAAAAATGAATATACTAATAATGGAAATGTTTGCTATTCGTCTTTAATGGATTATTTGATTCAGGGAAAGAAAGCAGAGCCTAGTGTAGAGATATTAAATGGATTCCATCAAATCATTGAATCTTGCTCATTGAGAGCCTTATAAAAACTGGTCTTGTATTTTCCTGAACTTGACAAAAAGAAAAATGACGAAATGTTCCTCAAAATATTTTAAAAACTAACTTAAAAATTATAAGTTGGTGAAGTTGACATAATTGGAATTCTCAAAAGCATAAATCACCAGAGTATTGACTTACAAACAAAAATATTACCTTTAATTGCAAACAAATTGACTCTCAACCCTCAATCTTTATACTTAAGCGATCATTTGCAAATCATCAAATTGGTCAAAAGAAGTAACATTACTCACAAAGAATATTATTAATCATTGCTGAACTTCATTGTAAAGAGCTAAGCAAATCCAAAGATTATTGAAATTGCATTATAGCTCAAATCCTCAGGAATTACCTTTTCGAAATAATTGATGGAGGTAATGAGAGAAATTGCTGGTAAAAATAGCGCATATGAAATTAAAGGGAAGGAACTGTAAGCCTGATCAAGTGTATAGAATTAGCATTAAATAATATGGGTTTTATTAAGAATATATTCCGATTTTCTGATTTGATTTATTGAGGGTCATTGCACTATTGATGGCAAAATATCTATCAATCAATAATACAATTAAAATGATTGATTTATAAACTGTGATACTAAATCTCAGCCTTTGATATAACATTCTCACTCAGGATAGAGTTAGTTAAATCTTTAGTGAAATATTTGATTTTTTAAAATATATAAAAGAACAATCAATCAGAAGACATCAGATGGGATTCATTGAAACATCAAAATATTTTGAAATTTTTGCTATAGTTTTGGGTAAAATATGTTCGTATGAGGATTTACTTATTGACTCTAGTATTCTAACAATTCCAAGCTTTTATAGAAGCGCATGCAAATGGCTCGCTCGAAATTATTATTTTTATTAAAGGAGTATGCATACAGTTTCTAAGACATTATTGGTTATGGTATTGTTGCTTATGCACGCCCTCATTATTTAGATGAGAATTTCGATGATTCCCCAATCTATTAGCTTACTTTAGAATTATCGAAATTGCAGTCCTGAAGTCGTGGCCATATTATTAAATATTTGAGTAAACACTTAAGGAATTTATAAATTTTTAGCATTTCTAATATTTATCTTCCGCTATTTTAAAAGTTAAGTCATTTTAGGGATGAGACTTTAGTGCTGCATTAAACTTTCAATCTATGTTAAAAAAATATTACTTGATAAGGAGAAATTTTGGCGAGATTCATGACTATGCAATAGCAACTGTTTCGCTAGAAATATCCATTGTAAATCGAAAGGTATTTTTAAACAAAATCACATATTCCTTTTTTTATTAGTAGCTATCCATGTTTTTCGCTTGTTATGCTTTTTAAAGATGCCAGTGCTAAAATACCCAAGCAATGGGAGAGAATAGCCTAATTTGTTTATATATCCACTTCAAGTATTTTTTAATATACTCGATATTATACTATTAAATCAACTGCAGATGATTTTCGTAAAGTCTCGCAACAATAATAAAAAAGCGAATCTGTCGGAAGAAGACTATTTTCCATCATCATCTTACACGAAAAAGAAAGGATAATATTTTAGTTAGAAGTTTATAGAGGAGAAGAATAATACCTTAAGAATAGAATAAGTACTCTAAGGGATTGAAGTTTAATTTTATCATTGCCGTTATTCTCAGCCGCACTTATCAAGCGTTAGATTGTTCCTTCCCTTATAAGTTAAATACGTAAATCATATCTACATTTACATAAATTTCCCAAAATTAATATAACCCGGGATAAAATCTAAATCTTTCCTTTGCTTAAGAGCTTTGTTAATTTAGTAGTTCCTCCTGCCTGAGCAACCATTAAACAAATATGTTGTGATCGATTCCAGCCGTTTGTTATGAAATTGAGTAAACGAAGCGACTCGAGTTGTAGTTGAGGCTCTATTTAACTATCAATCATTTCTAAAAGTTTGGATATTCGACTTAAATTTACTAAATGGTAAAATTGATAAATAATGTAATTGTCTTAATTGCTGAGTAATATTCTGAGTCCAATGACTCCTCGAAGTTGCTTCATAATTTCCTCAGAATCAGTGTCCTCGATTAAGTAAATGAAATCTTTCTATGTGTATGTATTATTCTTAAATCTGAATTATTAAATAAATACTCTAAAATGCTTTACCTTATTGAAGCACTGATAACTAATTATTCTTTAAGTTCATCGTTTTATTAAGAATCTGCCCATCGAACTTTAGTGTGAAACTTTGGATAAATCAATTATTCTTAGGCACCTTATATTATCTATTTTATTTTAATTATCTAACACATCTTTTCCTATCTTTTATTGTCCATTAACATTTAAATTATACTAATTAGAAACTGGTATTAGTATTTAACAAAATCTATGATTTATAAAAATAATTTTTCGAAACAGTCAATTTATATTTATTTAATTTGTTCTACATTCAGCTTGTGACTATTACTATTTTATGGCAGCTTTGAATCGTATTTCTCCTGATATATGATATAAGTTTATTTAGATGAAAAATAGCCTTTTTTTCGTATTATATCTCATCTATTACAAAATAGGCAATTATTAAAACATGACTGATAAGCAAGAAAGTACTATCAGTATGAGTTAATATAAGAAGAAAAAGTTTTCAATTGAGTACAAAAGTGCGTTGAGATTTTAGTATAGAGGTTTAGAAAATTATGATCTCCGATCAAAGGAGGATAGGAGATTGTGGTTAGACAAAAATAAACATTTAGTCGGAGAAATTGTGACAAAAGAAAAAAAAGATGATCGTTAAATAAAATAGAAAAGCAAGTAAAAACAAAAAAGAGTTTAATAGAGGCAAAGTAGTCGCAAGAAGATTTAGAGAAAAATAAGTCAAATTAAAAGTGAAGGAAAATCAAGTGAACTTGATAAGGGATCATAAGAAAATAAAAAATCTCTGAAATCATAAGAGTTTAAAGAAAGATTAATAAAGGAATATATAGGAGAGTCTAAAAAAGAATATAAGGCAAATTAAAAAAATAAATAAGCTGAGTAACAGAAAGTTTAACTTGAAAAAGATAGGAAATAAGTTGAGTAAGGGAGAAGTTAACTTGAAAAAAACAGGGCATACGTTGAGTAACAGAAAGTTTAACTTTAAAAAGATAGGAAACACTTTGAGTAAGGGAGAAGTTAACTTGAAAAAAACAGGGCATACGTTGAGTAACAGAAAGTTTAACTTTAAAAAGATAGGAAACACTTTGAGTAAGGGAGAAGTTAACTTGAAAAAAACAGGGCATACGT
>Ga0302188_10002721_pt1 | contig 12700 bp, 11 predicted proteins | sample II_Bog_E2_1_FD_198783 | JGI IMG/M metagenome (GOLD analysis project Ga0302188, IMG submission 198783) | Peat permafrost microbial communities from Stordalen Mire near Abisko, Sweden - II_Bog_E2_1 | ecosystem: Environmental > Terrestrial > Soil > Wetlands > Peat | place: Sweden: Abisko... | reverse complement strand
TTCTTTATAACCTAAATTTAGAATCTAACACAAATTAATGTCGCTGTCTTGAATAAAAAATATAGTTTGACATTTTGTGTGTGTCACTTAATACCGATTTTTATATCCAAAGTCATACTTTTTCAATTGTGCTGAGTCTTTTAAAAGATGAAAGAAATATTTTGGTAAAATTGCCGAATTAAAATTATATATGAGCTGGTTATTATCAATTTTATATTTTTATGAAAAGAAATTAAATACATCTAATTGATTGAACATCTAAACTTGTACCATTTATTTACATTTCAACATCAATTTAACAATAAGTTATTCTTATTTTCTTGTACCTGATATTCTAATTATAGAAATAGAATATTTAGCATTATAATATTCAAAGAATCTCAAATAGAACAAAGCATAGATACGAATCTTACTATTATAAAAAGTAGAATTTTCTTCAGTAAAATAGATTTGTCTTTTATTTTCGCATTATTTTTAAAAAAACAGTATTCTTTTACTCCATTAGTATTCTATTTTTAACTGACAAATATCATTTTTAATTCGAAACCGTTTTTATGAAAATATTTTCAATAACAATCAATCATTTGGAATTATTGCAAACTTCGATTTATTCGATTAAAATCGAGTATAATAGTCTTTGCTATTTAATGATGCTACGTAATTATTCGTTAAAATGAATTTCTTCATGTCATCTCATAAACCTTCCGTCAAAAGAGAACCTATGAGTTTAAAATAAATTAAAAACGACTCTAATAAGAAATAAAACCCAGAATTTGATCAATTGTCTATGAGAACTTTGAAAGTTACCAAAAAAAAATCCATCACTATCCCTGACATGACTCCTCAAATGATTAAATAAACGATGCTAAACATGTTAGACAAGCATTTCCATAGTAGTTTTCCTTATTTTTCTATTCTATGTACAAAATGGATCGAGAGCGAGTGGAAAGAAATGCGCGCTAACATCCAGAGTCGACTCACAAAAATGGTCTACCTCGAACCAACATTAAAACTATAAAATTATAGTGTAATTTAAAAGGAAATAAAGATTGAATGGAAGAAAAATCCTTTATTGCATGGCGTGCATAAGCTTTGGAATCATATCTATAGAACAAGTGATTATAAAGAAGTTAAAGAAATTTAAAAGTTTTATCACAGTTTTACTCTCCTAATTGCTGAAATAACATACTTACTCTATTATAACTGCCTTGAAAACCTCATCGATGCAGGCTTTGATGTGGAAACCAAATTACAATACCAAACCGCTATTTCTATTATTGTGGAAAACAAAGATTGGAAAAAAATATACGATGAAGTTATATAACCATGTTTTTATCAGGACTGCCCTTCCTTTTCTTAAAATTTTAATCTCTAATAGTTAAAGGTCAATCCGAAAATTTTAAATATTTACAGTTAATCTCCTCTGTTCCCATAAACAAAGTAGTCACTCAATAAATTTATTCACTCCAAAAGCATACCAGAATTTCTGGCAAGCTTACAGTAATATCGATCTAATCTACTTAAGTAGATCTAGTACAACATCAGCATTGAGAGCAAGAAAAATCGAACTGATAAACAAGTCACAGTTTAAAAATAAGATATCTTGGGCTCGATAATATACATTGTAGTCAAAAATAAAATGGACAGTATCGGACTCGCATTAAGATATCTAAACTTTTTATTAATGGGTAAGGAGGAAGAAATTTTAAGATGGCATCAAGTGGATTATTATAAAACTGATCTATAAGTTGCCTATCAGTTTATAATCCAACCAGTTTTTAAAATATCATTTGATTTAAAGGATAATTAAGACTTAACTTTAACTGAATGATGTATATACTACTTTTATTACTCTCTATTTATATCAACAATAAATTATTCATATTATTAAAATATATTCTTTTTGCATTTAGCTTGATCTAAAGCTGTCTTTAGTATAGCCTTATCAATCGGAATATTAATTGAAATCATATCCATTGAAAACCTTATATCCCTATAATGTTTATTTAGTATATACATATCAAAACTGTCATTAAGCCTCACAAAATAAAACAAATTATTTTACTTAAATCATCCTACTTTAATATTGAGGACACTAGTTTGCCTCCAAGCAGAGGATATTAACTATAATAATTCCAACTTGCTAAGAATGTTCTAGAACGCGATTATACTTGATATATTGACTTCAACTCAAGAAAAGTAATAATATCCATTTATGGCTGAAACTCATCAAACCGAGCACTTTGCCTTCAATGCCGACATCCAGCAGCTTATGGGCTTAATCATCAACACTTTTTACACCAACAAAGAAATTTTTTTGAGGGAGCTCATCTCAAATGCCTCTGATGCTCTTGACAAGATCAGATACAAATCTCTCACCGATCCTGATATTGTTCATGATTAGCCTTCTTTCAAGATTTAAATCGTCCCCGAAAAAGCCACCAACACTCTCACTCTTAGAGACACTGGTATTGGTATGACCAAGCAGGAACTTATTACCAATCTTGGAACCATCGCTAAGTCTGGAACTAAAGCCTTCATGGAAGCCCTCAGCCAAGGAGCTGATATTTCTATGATTGGTCAATTTGGTGTTGGTTTCTATTCTGCTTTCCTAGTTGCTGATAAAGTAACTGTGATTTCCAAATCTCCCGAAGATGAACATCAATGGAAATGGGAGTCTACTGCAGGAGGAACATTCGCTGTGGTTGAAGATGATGGACCTAGGCTTACTAGAGGATCAAAGGTCATTCTTTCCATTAAGTCTGATAACGTTGAGTTCCTTGAGGAGAGAAAACTTAAAGATTTAGTGAAAAAGCACTCCGAATTTATTTCGTTCCCCATTTCACTGCAAGTCGAGAAAACTACTGAAAAGGAAATTTCTGATGATGAGGAAGAAGAAAAGAAATAAGGAGAGGACGTGGAGATTAAATAGGATAAGGGCGAAAAGAAGAAGAAGAAAATAAAAGAAGTTTCAACCTAATTTGAAGAACTCAACAAAAACAAACCCATCTGGATGAAGAAATCAGAGGATGTCTCTAAAGAAGACTATGCTAGTTTCTATAAAAGCCTTACAAACGATTGGGAAGATCATCTTGCTGTTAAGCAGTTTTCAGTTGAGGGTGGTCTCGAGTTCAAATCTATCATCTTTGTTCCCAAAAGAGCTCCCTTCGATATGTTTGAGACTAAAAAGAAGAAAAACAACATTAAGCTCTATGTTCGAAGAGTTTTCATTATGGACGATTGCGAGGACCTCATTCCTGAGTATCTTGGCTTTATTCGAGGTGTTGTTGACTCAGAGGATCTTCCTCTTAACATTTCAAGAGAGTATCTTCAGCACAACAAAATTCTGAAGGTCATTAAAAAGAATATCACTAAAAAATGTCTTGAACTCTTCCAAGAGATCAGTTAGAACGCCGAAGACTTCAAGAAGTTCTATGAGCAATTCAGCAAGAACCTCAAGCTAGGTATTCATGAAGACAATACTAACAGGGTGAAGCTTTCAGAATTTTTAAGATATCACACTTCCAAATCAGGAGAAGATATTATTAGCTTGAAAGATTATGTTGCTAGAATGAAAGAAGGGCAAAAAGATATTTACATTATCACTGCAGAGTCCAGAGCAGCTGCTGCTGCCTCTCCCTTCGTAGAAGCTCTCAAAAAGAAAGATCTTGAAGTCATCTACATGGTGGATCCCATTGATGAATATGTCATTCAGCAACTCAAGGACTTTGATGGTCACAAAATTAAAAATGCCTCCAAAGAGGGATTGGAGTTCGACAATTCTGAAGATGAAAAGAAAAGACTCGAGGAACAAAAAGCTTCCTTCGAGGGACTTTGCAAACTTTGTAAGGAAGTTTTGGGAGATAAGGTCGAAAAAGTCCTAGTCGGACAAAGACTGAGCGATTCTCCTTGCGCATTGGTGACAGGCGAGTATGGATGGTCTGCAAACATGGAGCGTATTATGAAAGCTCAAGCCCTCAGGTATATTCTTTTTCTATTATAGAGATTCATCGATGTCAAATTACATGGTATCCAAAAAGACAATGGAAATCAACCCTAACCACACAATCGTCGTTGAGCTCAAGAAGAAGTCTGATCAGGACAGAAGTGACAAGACCGTACGAGATTTAATCTGGCTCTTGTTTGATACTGCTCTTCTTGCATCTGGATTCTCTCTCGATGAGCCCTCATCTTTCGCTACTAGAATTCACCGGATGATTAAGCTTGGTCTTTCCATTGATGATGACAAGATTGAAGAATAGTTGCCATCTCTTGAGAAAGATACTCAAGCATCTGCTCCTGAAGGTGCCACTAACAAGATGGAAGAAGTTGATTGATTTATGATTGGTGAGATTTAGCCTATTGTTAAATATAAAAGACATATCTGTATTGATAGTAAAAGGTGTATAATTTGATAAATATAATAATCTATGAATAATGGACAAAAAGTTATTATCAACACACATGATTGCGATGATGACGAACTATGCTGTTGTGGATGATATTAATAGTATCATTAATGCTTTCCTATTCTTTCAAGCTTAGATTTGATTTTAAATGACTGTTGGATAAGATACGATTTTTAAACAACTGGTTGCGACATACTAATTGATCAAATTAATTTTGAGATTCCCCCAAATTATAATATTATTATTCAGACTTTTATTCGATGCTTTCCTAATCTTCAATTTTAATCTCCTTTCCACTCCCAAAATTACTGTTCAATATTGATGCTTTTTAATTTTGTATTATGTTTTATTTTTATCTGGAGTACTTAGGATTATTGATTAAAGTTTTGCTTTTCTATTATTTATAGTTAATGCTATTATGATAAGAATAACTCTAATCTTCACAGCTCAAACGGGATTTTCTCGTTTCAATTTGTTGTGGCAGAAATTTTGTTTATATGATGGCATATTCATGATCAGATGTTTTTTTAATGCATTAGTTTTTTTGAAAGAGGCCATTTTATCGATGCAAATTAGAGTTAAAGTTGATGATACTTGAAAATTATGAAAAAGCTATGTGGGAAGTGAGACTTGTATTTTCACCTGCCATAATCGACTGTTATTGTTCTTACGCTGAGTCATATATTGAAAGGATATATTCGATAAACACTGCAGCATAAATTCTAATTAAAGAAATTATTACTTTGCGTTCGAGACCCTAAAGGAAATGAATACCTTTTTGATTCCGTTAATAATTTCGCGCCTTAAGCTTGCTGGAAACATTCTATGCACGATAGCTAGATAATTGTATTTTTTACTTATCACATCTTCATGCTTTAAAACTATCTCATCCAACATACTTATGTTGGCTAATTGAACGATGTACTTCCGCAGTCTTAGGTAAATTTTTATTTTTTGTTTATCCACTTCGAGTAGTAAGGAACTTAGCAGTTGGCATTCAAGGCTAGATTTGTTATGAGTTAACCAAGAACATAAATAAACGAAAATATACAAATTTTTAAGCACGTCATTTGCTTTTTTTATGTAAGTAGATAATCTGCCCAGCTTATTTGAGAGTGAACATGAGAAAATTATCTAAGAGAAACAATTAGCTGATTGATAAAGGAGTATATTGGAATAGCGGGCTTCTATATGAAGAGAGTAATACTTTCGATAATTCTTAAAGAGGATTGCAATGCCTCATTTCTTCTTGGAGATAAATGAGTCCGGATTGCATTACTAACAGAAAGTATTGAGGATAACTGTATTATAAGCAATGATAAATTTAATAGCAATAATCTAAATAGATTTTTTTCTTAATGTCAGTTCAAATCTGGTCAAAATTCATAATATCATCTCGACTTATAAAAGAAATAGAAATGAATAAATAAATATTATTGTCCTCTTGATAATATCTGAGAAGAATGGGTGGCAATGCTTTTGAAGATACATAAAAATTAACACCTGAGGAGTATGTTGCTATCCTGGCAAAAATAAAAAGCCTGCTTGAACCAATATGCTCTGTCATTGAACCTTATATTCCTCTGCCTGAAAAATAATTGCATGGTGATATTGATTTTCTAATCATTCTTAAGAGCGGATATCATCTGAAAGATATTCAGGCCATATTGTAAATTCCTGAAGCTCATTTTATCTTAAACAATAACAACACTGCTAATTCTGTCTATATGAAGAAGCAGGTTGACTTCAACGTTGTCAAAGATTAACATTAATTCTAACTTTGCAATTTTTACAAATCATACAGTGGTATTGGAGCATTTTTAGGACTATTTCTTCCTTCTAAATTCGTAAAATTTAGTGAAGAAGGTCTATTTTGTTGTGCCTATTAATAGCATATCAAACTATAATATTTAGTATGTGATAACATCAGTTAAATTCTATCTTTTTATGGACTAGAATATGAGCATTATGCGAAAGGATTCACAACAAGGACCTAACTTTTTTAGTATTTAAGGGATATGAGATTTTTAGACGAAAAGCAATTCATTAGTCATACAACTAAGCATCAAACAAAGTTAATGTTGGCTTTTCAGGAGTATTTACTTGTGAAGGGACCAAAGGGTAATTCAAATTATACTAAATTTGAAAATCCATCCTAATAAACACTAGTTTACTTTAAAAAACAAGAAGAGTTTAATACTGAATGGAAAAACAAGTTGAATGAGGATTTAATTAAAAAAACGAGATGCCAAAAGTGGAATGGAATGCATATTATGACCTTATTTTAAGTGAGCAGTAAAAATGTCAACAAGTATAAGAAAATATTCGAGTCTTCTTTTTAAAATAAAGTTTAATATTAAAATTATATCGATGAGACTCCATTTAATTAAATAGTTAAGAAATTCTCATAAATATGTGAACTTGAGCCTTTAACAGATGCGATAGAATGATCACTTTAACTTTGTAAATTTATTCATGAGTTTGTTAATTTTATTGTCTAATTTTTTACAACATCTAAACGAAGCTCAATCGAAAAATACGTTTTCCTTTCATTTCTAAACATTTTAATTTAATATTTGAAAGAATGTCTGAGTTGATATAAATGGAGGGCATAAAGGAGCTCAATTTTAAAGAGATTTTTGTTGTTCTCTCTTCCAAATAGAGAAGAATTAACAATAACAATAAAAATAGGGATAATTATCCATTACAGCACATACAGAAACAATCTCATGATTGTAATATCCTTGATTCAATTAATCAATCCTTCCTGTCGTTGTTCAATAATACTGAAATTTATGCCAATACCAAAATCTCCGCGGAAGTTCTTTATTAATTCTCATTATAAACATTCTTCAATCATAAAATAAATGAAGAACATGTAAAATGTGATTTCAAAATAGAAAATCAGAAAGCACAAAAGAACAGTCTTGTAGAGGATCTTTCGTAAGAGAAATATTAAAAAAATGACTCATTGCTCCTAAACTATTTCCAATAATAGTTAAACTGAATGTGAGATATTATCGGAGTCCACTTTGGAAATTCAAAGTAACTTTGATTATTTTGATTTTTCATTTATTTAATAATGATATTCTATGTTCTTTATTGCTTTTCGAACTCTTTAACTATAAAACACCGTTTCTTATGATTATTTTTTAGTTTTAGATTTTACGCTCGTTGTCGCAAGGCTATCAAATATCTCTTATCAGTGTTCGCGGAAACAACACAAATCGTTTATTTTTTATGAAAAATAACGATAAGGAAAGTTTTTAAGGTCTACCCTTGTCACTCCTTATTGATCTTCATATAGAAGAAAGCTGTTATATTGGATAGTAAACTACAATAAATTTAATAGCGATACAATCATTGAACTTAAATCAAAAACATTTTCTATGCACATAACTGGGACCATTTTATTGAAATTACTGCTTAGTAATAAACATCGGATGGAAACTACTCAAAGAAGCCAAAATGGACCCTCCCATCCAAGAAGAAAATTTACGCTCAGGAGGATCAAAGACATTTATTTTCATTGTTGAAGGAGCCAAGGCGACCACTTACTTTTGCAAACGCTCCTTGAGGTTTTTAAGCATGCTTGAGCCTCCTGCAATTACAATGTTACCATATAGATCTTTTCTAATGTCTGAATCACACTTTAATATGGACTGGAAAGTCAACTCGTGCACTCCTAGCAACTATTTGCCTACTATCTTCGATGGTTGAAACAAGGCTTCAGGGCATTTGAAAGCTTGACTCTCTAAATTATTAATTTTTTACTGATAGTAATTTAGTTTCCGTCTGGTAGTTTATGAACTATACTTTTGTTAGGATTTTAACTAAATTCTTTGAGAGAACCTTAAAAATCAGCAGCGACATAGCAAACCTTTTCTTTTGTATCTTTAGCGTTTGAACGAGCTGTTTCTTCAATGTTTGAAAAGCGAATTCCATCCTCTTTCATCAATTACATCAAATAATCAGTTAGGAGTTTGCCAGCCAAATTCATCTTTTGAATGGCATGTGAAAGAGCAAATCCCTCATAAATGGGGACTGTTTCTGTCAGTGAATATCCCGAATCAAGCACAACTCCAGTTGTTTTTCCTGATGCATAGAGAGCAAGGACTTGCTGAAGAGCAAGATAGAAACTGGAAACATTAAACTTTTCAAACATTACCTGGATAAGGTCTTCTCTATTCTTTTTAGTGTTTCCGATTGTTTCCGTAAGAAGTATGGGACTGTCTTCTGGAGTCATCTGAAGTTAATTAAAGAATCCGTGATGCCACATTTTTTCCATGTCAGCCATATTGACTATAATTCCATCGACTATTGGTCGAGAGATATCCAATACTCCTTATTTTGAAGTAACCTCATTTCCTATATAGATATCCTTTTGATCCATACCAATCATTTGTCCCGGTTGTCTTGGTTTGCCAATTATTGTGGGAAAGTAACTTTTTGGGGAATCGTCGCCTGCTAGTCCCATTTTAACAAAGCCTGAGCCGCTGTCTACGATGAAGGCAGGATTGGAATCGTCCATTAAATACAACTACTAATTAAATTTCAAATCATATATGTCAATCTAATCACATATGGATTACAATTCTAGAAATACCAATGGTAAATAAAGTAAAAATTTCTTGATTTTATATATTTTTGCCCTATTAATCTTCGGAGATTCCTTTTTAATTTTGTTACTAATCATTAAATGAAAAATAGCGAAATTGTGTTAATTTTGATTCAATTCCTACTTATCGCTGGCCGAACGTCATCTGTTAATAACGCTACCATGAGCTAAGCTCTTCGGCAAAGTACAAAGATTTCAATGAAGATAAATATTACCTAATATACGTTTATGGTAAGACTCATCACTTCGAAATTGAATCTATTTTTAATTCCTACTGCCTCGGAGATAAAATTTGTTCAATTGTTGATGTATATTTGGAGTTATCCAGTCAAGCATACCTGCACATCACCAGTTCATTCGATCAATTGGTAGTCCATTAAAAGAATACCTCCTCATCATCAGTTCTTTAAATAAACGCAAATATATAAGATCTATAATCAACGATAGCATTACATGTATTCATAAAATAATCCAGATAACGATCTTTTAGATTTTTAGAACGAATTTATTAACAATAAACTGACACCTTACTATGGGTCCTAACGGATTCCTTAATTTAACAATATGAGATGTAGTAAAATAGTGGGAAACAATTTAGAATAGTTTTTAAGAAGAAAAGAACTGTTAAAAGTCATCTTAATGTATAATTTCCATAAATTTTGCTAAAAATGCGAGTCTATATTGAGAAACTATATTATCTATGCTGATAGCAGGTATGACTCAAAATTGACAGCCTTTGGATATTTCAATACTTATTTAAATGATCACCCTCTCATTCAAGATTAAAAGAGCCCTTATTTCCATATATTTATAGAAGGTTAGGTCCAAAATCCTTTAATAATCAAAGCGAATGATTTAACAATTTTATCTTCTGTTCTCAAAGAAAAGCTTAATGACTTGTTTAAAAGAAAAAAATAATAAAATGTAAAATAAAATGAAAGTACGATAAGTTAATTGTGAAGTAAAACATCCTTGTCATTATTTACAACAATAATTAATAAAAATTGGTAAATATAAAAGCTTTAACATTATTATTTTATATTAATATTTACGATCAACTAATTCTACGATTTTTTGGGTTATTTATCATATGTACAGAGATATTAAATGATATATTTTGATGAATTTTGCAGGGACTGTTAGAATTAAGATTGAATTTACTTCTCAAAGTAATGCTTTTCTTTTTCATTAAATTTTTTCATCCTTTAACAACTTCAAACATCAAATCACCCTTGTTATGCCCTTTGTAATTTCATCTTTTTCTCATTAACATCCTCCCAATATGAATATTTTATCTTTCTAATGATTTCCTCGAAACAATCTTCAATCTTTAAAATCATGAGAATGATTAAATAATTTATTTACCTTCAAGTCTGGACATTAAACTAAACTCCAAAGTTGAAGGAAATCAAAAAGAAGTTTAAAGAGATTAGATAATAAAATATTTTAGGATATCCTGAGTTCTAAAAATAAAAAAAAAGCAAGTAAACGAATTAAAGAGATCAATAATTGACATAACCAAGAAAGGCAGACTATTTACGCATAATATCAGAATGATAATTAGTTTTTCCGCGAATTTTGAAGTCTAAAGTTAGTCTAATCATCGATTATTCTATCAAATAGTTTATAATATTTATTTGATTTAAAAGTTATGTTTTCAAATTGTTTTCAACCCCAGAAGCACAATTCATCAGTAATTAGTTTAATCTCCTATTCTCTCTTGGACCCAGCAAAAAGGAAATAAGAAAAACCACTTCAAATGAAGTCTAGACATATAAATAAGAAACAAGACAAAAGTCAGATGCCCTAATAAAAATAGAAAATATTTTAAGAGTCAAAGGAAATAAAGACTCAGTAGAATGCAATTTCTTTCTATGTCTTCGATGAATAAATAATGAATTTTGAAGAAAATACTGAATATAGTGAAGAAAACTCTTTTTCAACATTATAAACATATGAAGTGTTATCAAACATTCGAAAAAGTTCCATTATGGAGTGAAAAATTTTGTTTTATCTCATTTTCCTTTATTATTCAAATAATTAAAAAAATAATTTCGAATATTTTTCATCATTTGTTTTAAAGATTAATTGCTCATAAAAAATCCCTATTTTATTTCCTATATTTTTAAGAGATTAAGAAATAAAATCTCCATTTAAATAATTACAATAAAATAATAAATACTATAAATTCTAAAAAGCACCATAATAAAGCATTTGGACTATTTAGTAATTTTAGTTTGATGGATGCACTAAATTTTTGAGAAAATATCAGATTTCAAATCCTGTAAAGATGAACTTATTTAAATTTTTTGATATTTTTGATATTTGATTTGCTCGAGGATTAATTAAGTACTTTAAGATTTATATTAACGTTTGAGATCCTCAAATGCAATGCTGAATTTATTTATTACCAAAATTTCAAAAAATGAGCTCTGCTAAGCATTATCAATTTTTTTCTCAAAAACCCTGAAGTTCTGAGTTATATATACAAACTATAAAAATCACAACATAAATTAAACTAATGTAAAAGTGTATTTTTTATTGATTGTAGTGATGAACTAACTCCTCAATGGGGAAAATAATTTTTAAATTTATTTATTTCAAGTATGAAGTTAATGATTAAAATTGGATGGCATTTATTAAGTTTGCCTATACTTACAAGGATCAATTATTGATGAGATAGGGGAGAAATTGATTAGAAAAGATATCATTCTTCAGTTTGTTTTTGAAAATTGAATATTTTTTTGAGAGATTCGCTTCGAAAAATCAAAACATTTTTTAAAATAATCGAAGGAGGATATTTGAAAAATCTCAACATTAAACTTTGAGATTAAATAATCATTGTTGTACACTTACTATACAAAACTGTTATTGACATCAACAGGAAAATTCATATTGATATCTTTTGCTTCAAATTCAATTCTATCATACAGCATATAATAATAATAATTTAAGGATTAACTCAAGCACTGTCATGCCTTTGATCAGATCACTTCCCAAAAAGCATTAATAAAAAGCAGCCCACACCTATCAAATTATCTAATTTTGTTCAAAAAACAGATTGAGTGGAATAATGAGCAAAACTATGATCTCAAAAAAGGTATAATTGGATTCAGAGATCAAAATTGATCAAGAAGTTTAGGCAATGAATTTCAGCCCTTAGGAAGATAGAGAAGAAAGATTGTTTGAATTTTACCACTTTTCTGAGGACATCTCAAATTTTTAGGAATATTACTAACTTTAGTTCGACGGAAATTTAAATAAGGATTCTACAATGACAACAAGAATTTGAGGCAGCAAAAGGGTGGAGAGCCCATCAATTGGCCATATCTTAAGGTCATGCGTTTATGATTTAATCATATTTTTTTTTCATTAATAATGAGATGTATAAATATAATTTGCGACCCACAAGCTATTTTATTGTGCTTTGAAAAGAAATAAAAATATAAATACTATTATATTTGGATCCTCACTATTTAATAGAACTATGAATAATATTGTAGTTTTCTGTTTCAAAATTTAATATATTTCATTATTTCGTTTCGTTTTGATTCTTTGTTTTAAATAATTTCGAGAGATAAAATAATAAAATACAGATATAATTATGCATTTTGTTAGGGGTTGGGGTTGGGGTTGGGGTTGGGGTTGGGGTTGGGGTTGGGGTTGGGGTTGG
>Ga0302188_10002720_pt1 | contig 12703 bp, 11 predicted proteins | sample II_Bog_E2_1_FD_198783 | JGI IMG/M metagenome (GOLD analysis project Ga0302188, IMG submission 198783) | Peat permafrost microbial communities from Stordalen Mire near Abisko, Sweden - II_Bog_E2_1 | ecosystem: Environmental > Terrestrial > Soil > Wetlands > Peat | place: Sweden: Abisko... | reverse complement strand
ACTTTTTATCATACAATCCTAAAAATCCATTTAATCAAGGCCCGGAGCAATGACTAATGACCCAATGACTAATGACTAACCAATGAAAAATTTATTTTTATTCCTCCTGTTAATCTTAATTACGTCCAACAGTTTATATGCTCAAAAAGATGTTGAAGCGAAAGTCATACTAAATAAAGTAAGTGAGAAGTACCGTACCTATGACGTAATAAAAACGAATTTTTCGTTTACCATTGAAAATCAGCAGGCAGGCGTTAGGGAAGTCCGGACAGGCACCATGATCGCCAAATCAAAAAGCAATAAATTCCGGGTTATTATTTACGGGCCGGAAGAATCGGCTAAGCCAATAATTGAGCAGGTGATCATCAGTGATGGTAAAACCCAGTGGACCTATCTTAAAAAAGACAACGAAGTACAGGAAAACAACCCGGATAACAGCGCCGAAGGGTTAAACCCTGCTAAAATATTCACCATTTATGAGAAGGGATATAAGTATATCTATAATGGTGACTCGAAAGCAGACGGCAAAGTTTATCAGGAAATTGACCTTACCCCGGAAGATATTGATAAACAGTTTTTCAAAATCAGGTTAGAGATAGACAAGTTAAAAAAACAAATTTACAGCGCCCTTATATTCGATAAGAACGGCAACCGTTATACCTATACCCTGCACAGCTTTACCAGCGATGCTTCTGTGCCGGAGAACACCTTTACCTTTGACCCGAAAGAATATAAAGGTGTGGAAGTGGTGGATTTGAGGTAGGGGTTTTTGAATGCGGAAGGCGGAATGTTGATTGCGGAATTTGACAAGACTATCAATGCTCGCTAAAACAAAAAATAAATGATATTACGGAGAAGAGAGGCCGTCACATTATCATCTTCTTTAAATTTCTGAATCTTTCTATAGAAGAGAGAAACGATGTAATAGAAAATACTTTGGCCGAGCTTTCATTGGAAATAGACGATGTTGCACCAGAGATTCCAACCCCGTTGTCTGTGTCTCACAGACAACTTTAGATAACTTTTAAAAAAACCTGCTGACATAGGGTTGTCATCACCACTTATTTTCTTTGAATAACAAAATAAAAAACCACACTATGGAAATTATCCCAATGTTATTAAAAGAAATGGACCAGGAAGCTCAAACTACGCGAAAAATGCTCGCGCTTATTCCCGATGACAAATACGACTGGCAGCCCCACCCGAAAAGCATGACTATTGAACGTTTGTCTAATCATATCGCCGAGCTACCCTCATGGGTTTCGATGGCAATTACGACTGATGAACTCAATTTTGCCGCCGGTGGCTACAAACCAACTAATGTGACCAACACCAAGGCGTTACTGGAGTTTTTTGAAAGGTCATTTGCAGATGGCAAATCGCATTTGGAAGCAACCAATGAAACCGAGCTATTAAAAAAATGGACGCTGCGTAACGGTGAACAAGTGTATAATGTTTATACGAGGGAGGAAGTTATTAGGGTGGCGTTTTGCCAGATAGTGCACCACCGTGCACAGTTAGGCGTTTATCTTCGTCTGTTAAATATACCCATACCGGGAAGTTACGGGCCAAGCGCCGATGAAACAAGTTTTAATTAGCGTTAACGTTAAACTTGCAGTTTTGAAAACTTCGCAAGTTTTTTTGAGCATTAATCCTGACCGGCAGCCAGTGGTAAACTGAAATAAAACGTTGATCCATGGCCCTCCTCGCTTTCAACCCATATTTGCCCTTTATGGCGTTGAATAATCTCTGATGCCAGGTATAAGCCTATGCCGAAACCGGAAATAGTTTTCATTTTGTCGTTTTCTACCCGAAAAAACCGTTGAAAAAGTTTTTCCTGGTCGCGATGCCTGATCCCGATCCCTTCGTCAGTAACTGAAACCTGTACGCTATCGTTTATTCTTTTACTGCTAACCGTAATTATGCTGCCCTTATCTGAATATTTAATGGCATTGCTTAAAAAGTTACTGATAACCTGGCCTATTTTTTCTTTGTCGGCATTCACAAAAAATTTTTCCAGTTCACCAAAGTTTATTAAATGACTGTGGGTGTTATGTCTTATATCTGTTATCGTTTCTTCAATAAGTTTATTAATTTCAAATTCTTTTGCCTTAAGTTGTAGTTTGCCGGGCTCAAGCCTTGATATATCGAGAAAACTGTGGATAAGGTTAGTCATTTTATCTACCTGGTAGTCGGCCTTAGACAATGCGTTAATAACAAAACTATCATTGCCGGCTTCCATTTTTTTCAATAATATCTGCAAATAAGCTTTTAGCGAAGTAAGCGGTGTTTTCAGTTCGTGGCTCGCCATAGCGATAAAATCATTTTTTCTTATCTCGTCGCTTTTACTTTCAGTTATATCCAGAATGGTACCCAGCATCCTGAAGGGTTTGTTTTTATCATCACTTAAAACTATCCCCTGGGTTTTTATCCAATGCAATGACCCGTCAGGCCAATAAATTCTTGCTTCATATAAATAATTACCGGTAATTAATGCCTCCTCGTAGGCTTTTAAAACTATATTTTCCATATCGTCGGCATTTACCTGCTTTCTGATATCTTCAAGTGTAATAACGTGTTCGGTAGGGTGCCCAAAAATCTCCGCCAGTCGTGGAGAACAAATAAAAGTCATGTCGCGCATGTCAAGGTCCCAGTTTGCAAGGGCAGTAGCTTCTGCCGCCATACGTAAACGATTTTCACTTTCCAGGGCGAACTCTTTCGCTTTAACTTCGGCGGTTATCTCAACAACGGTATTTAAGATGTATGCAACTGTGTTTTCCCTGTTAAAAATTGGTGTATTACTGCAGGACCAATAGCGTTTTTCATAATTTTTTGTTTCTTCATTATATACGTCAAAACGATAATTTGGTACATCAACTTTTTGCCCGGTCTGGGCCACGCTTGTAAAAACATTCCTGGCAACCGTATTGTTATCATAATTATCCTTGTCTTCCGGAAAAACTTCAAAAAATCCTTTTCCTACAATAGACTCCCTGGTGCTCGACGTAATTGTTAAATAAGAATCGCTGGCCGCCAGAATGGTAAAACGGGGAAAATCTGCTTTTACCAATAATGAACCGGGCGATTTTTCAAATATGATTTTAAAAATATTTTCGGGTAAATCAAGCATAAGTACGCCTTCTGCAATCAGTGGTAAAGTTGTGTGCAAGTAAATTATCTAAATTAAAAAAATGAACGCTTTATATAAACAGCAACCATCGGATTATTCATTAATGCCGTTTTTTCTATAAACGGAAAACAACGATAATTTGTTTACAAAAAAACAGCAAATGCGAACAATATATCAAACAAATGCAGAAGATTTCCATTAATATGTGAATGAATATTTTAAATAAGGCAAACTGTGATTCATTTTTTGATAACTTTTAAAATCATCAATAAAGTTTCTATCTTCACGCTAAGACAGGCCATATGAAATTACGAACGGAGATATCTGCTAAAATTAAGGGTTTTTGGCGCATACTGGGCCCGGGTTTAGTAACCGGCGCCGCAGATGATGATCCTTCGGGTATAGCCACCTATTCCCAAACCGGGGCGCAATTTGGATACGGGCAACTTTGGACAGCCCTCTGGATGCTGCCTTTAATGACCGTTGTGCAGGAAGCTTGCGCACGGATTGGCCTGGTTACCGGCAAAGGGGTTACTACAATAGTTAAAGAATATTACAGCCGGACCGTTTTATATATAGTTGTTGGGCTCGTCGTAATAGCGAACACTATAAATATAGGGGCCGACCTCGGCGCTATGGCTGCGGCAGCGCAATTAATGGTTCCCGCCTCATTTATCCTCCTGACATTAATATTTACAAGCGTAATACTCGTGTTAGAAGTATTTACCAATTATAAGATTTATTCAAAAATTTTAAAATGGCTGGCCATAACATTAATGGCTTATCCAGTAACTTTGTTTATCGTTCACCAGCCATGGTCCACAATTTTGAGGGCTACCATTGTACCCCATTTTGAACTGTCTTTCGCATTCTTTTTTATAATAACCGGCGTTTTGGGTACGACCATTTCTCCATACATGTTTTTTTGGGAGGCCTCTCAAGAAGTGGAAGAAGACGACGAAAAACATTTATTGACTACAGGTAAACCACTTATAAGCTGGATGAGCGTACACCGGATGAGGGTAGATAATACTTTTGGAATGATATTTTCCGAATTTGCTACATGGTCTATCATAGTCGTTGCAGCAACGGTTTTACATAATGGCGGGGTAAAAAATATTAATACCGCTGCCGACGCGGCAAGAGCGCTGGAACCATTGGTGCATAGCTTTCCGCATGCCGGCTTCCTGGCAAAACTTATTTTTTCGTTTGGTATTATTTCTCTTGGGTTTTTGGCCATACCGGTACTTTCCGGTTCGGCGGCTTATTCAGTAGCTGAGGCATTAAACTGGAGGGCTAGTTTAAATTTGAAATTTAAAAAAGCGCCCGGTTTTTATGCCATAATTATTGCGGCGACCGCTGTGGGCTTGCTCCTCAATTTTATTGGCGTGGATCCTGTTAAGGCCTTGGTTTATGCCGCAGTTTTAAATGGGGTAGCGGCCGTTCCATTAATATTTTTGATCCTTCACATTTCATCGAACGAAAAAATCATGGGCGAATTTAAAAGCCGGTGGTTATCCAAAACCATACTCTGGATTACTTTTATTGCGATGGGTGCCGCGGCCTTTGCCATGTTTTACACAATTGTTGTTTAATTCGACTTTCGGACAACCTTTAACTAAAAGTTTACGTAGAATAAACGATAGGTGCAGGAAACATTATACGAAATCACTTGTTCTTAAGAGGTTTTTATCCTGGAGCTTTTAAATAAGCGGCCAATTATAAGGCACCATGAAAACAAATGTTTTTACTTTTTTTGCTGCGCTGTGCATGGTCGTAGTTTTATTTTTAATTGCCTGCAATTCGGATAAAAAAGACAGCAGCCTGGTTCCGGACTCACCCAAACAAAAACAAATTGGTTTAATCGATTCGGCAAATAAAGCTAATCTTAATAATTCAGTTTCAACAGTTAAACCGCCGATAGACCCAAAAAAGGATACTTTAAAATTCCTTACTAATAGTTATGAATTAAATTTGTTCGAAATACAATTATCACGGCTGGCCGAAACCAACGCGCTCGACCCGGATGTTAAAAATCTTGCCTTAACAATAGTCGCCGCGCATATAGGCATAAATGCTAAAATCAGCGCGATAACTGCCGCCGTAAATTTTACATTACCTGCTTTATCAAGTGCCACTCACCAACAAGAACTTCTGGAAATTTCGAAAATTACCGGATCAAGCTTCGATTTAAGATACACTAACACTATTATTAGTATTCTCGAAAAATCAATAGTCAATTACAAAAATGCTTATAAAAATCTTCCTGAAGGGGATACGAAAACACTTGCCGGCGAAGCGTTAATAAAAATTGAAGACCAATTTAATTCGGCAAAAAAAATAAGCCACAGGTTAAAATAACATTATTTTTTTATCTCAAAACAATTTTACCCTTATTGCTGTTAACCGATAGTCAATTATAAATGTGGCTTGAAAACCATTTTGTAAAAAGCTATTATTAATAACTTTATAACAATGGTTAAAGCGAACAAAAAAAACGGTATTCAATCCATTCACCCTCAAATACCCAAAACACCAACCGGCATTGCAGGTCTTGACGAAATAACAGGCGGAGGTATCCCAAAAGCAAGGCCAACGCTAATTTGCGGTGACGCAGGTTGCGGAAAAACACTTTTATCGCTTGAATTTATTGTGAGGGGCGCTATTGAATTTAACGAACCCGGGGTTTTTATGGCTTTTGAGGAAAAGGCAGAGGAGCTTGCTATGAATGTGGCTTCGCTGGGTTTTGACCTGAATAAATTGCAAGCTGATAAAAAAGTAAAACTTGACTATGTGCATATTGACCGGAGCGAAATTGAGGAAACCGGAGAATATGATCTTGACGGTTTGTTTATTAGGTTAGGTTATGCCATTGATAGTATAGGGGCCAAACGTGTGGTGCTGGATACGATCGAAAACCTTTTCGCGGGTTTATCGAACCAGGGAATATTACGTACCGAAGTACGTCGTTTGTTTCACTGGTTAAAAGAAAAGGGGGTAACCGCTATAATAACCGGCGAACGCGGCGACGGTCCTTCGCTAACAAGGCAGGGTCTGGAGGAATACGTTTCTGATTGCGTTATCCTGCTCGACCACCGGGTTATCAACCAAATATCAACAAGACGCTTAAGAATAGTAAAATACCGGGGCTCGGTGCACGGCACCAATGAATACCCTTTTTTAATTGATGAAGACGGGATATCCGTTTTGCCCGTAACGTCGTTACAACTCGAAAAAGAAGTCTCCTCTGAAAGGCTGTCTTCGGGCATACCGGCGCTTGACCATATGCTGGCAGGACAAGGTTTTTTTATTGGAAGCAGTATACTTGTGTCGGGAACGGCAGGTACCGGGAAAACCAGCATCGCAGCTTGCCTTGCCAACGAAACCTGCAGCCGGAAAAAAAAATGTCTTTATTTCGCTTTTGAAGAATCGCCAAAGCATATTGTCCGTAATATGAAATCCATTGGTGTAGACCTGCAGCAACATGTAAATAAGGGATTGCTACAGTTTCAGGCTTCCCGGCCAACGTTGCATGGGCTTGAGCAACACCTGGTTGTTATTCATAAACTCATCAAAAAGTTTAAGCCGGATGTAGTTATTCTCGACCCTATTACTAACTTAATTACTGTTGGTTCTGTGAGTGAGGTAAAGGCAATGATGATCAGGTTGATAGATTTTTTAATGGAGGAACAAATAACGGTGATGTTTACCGCGCTTACGCTAAATACAGCAGTTAACGAACAAACAGACGAAGGCGTGTCTTCTTTAGTCGACGCCTGGCTTTTGGTAAGAGATATTGAATTTAACGGCGAACGCAACCGCGGTTTATTCATCATGAAATCACGCGGCATGAAACACTCAAACCAGGTAAGGGAGTTTATTATAACCGATAAGGGGCTCGACCTGGTCGATGTTTACCTGGGCCCTGACGGTGTACTTACCGGTTCTGCAAGGGAGGCACAAAAATTGCATGAACAAACGGAAGGGGTTCTCCGTGACAATGTGCTCGGTTTTAAAGAAAGGGAAATAGACAGAAAAAGAAAAATTTTAGAAGCAAGCATATTAAGCCTGCAAACAGAATTTGAATCGGCCGAGGAGGAATTGAATAAAACATATACTGAAGAGGGGCTTATCAAAAAAGTAGCGGAAAGTAACCGCCAGCAAGTAACAAGGCTTCGGCGCGGAAGCGACATTTCCGAAGGTAAAAGGAGAAAAAAATGATGCCGGCAGAAGAAATTAAATATGAGTTAAAATTGTACGTGGCCGGTAAAACTGAAAAGTCTGTCACTGCTTTAACAAATTTGAAAAAATATTGTGAATATCACTTGCTAAAAGATCAGTATAAAATTGAAGTGATCGACTTGCTGATGCAGCCCCAATTGGCCGAAAGCGACCAGATTTTTGCTATACCAACCCTGGTGCGTAAAGTACCCGAACCTGTACGCAAAATTATCGGCGACTTGTCAAATGCGGAAAAGGTACTGATGAGTTTAAATATACGGCATGTTAACATGCAACTGCTATGACAGAACAACAACCAGTGTCTCAACATGATAATGATTTTACTGAGGATTGTTATCAATTACGTTTATTTGTCACAGGCGCTACTCCTAACTCGACGCGTGCTATCGCCAATTTAAAAGATATTTGTGAAACTTTTCTTAAGGGAAACTACGAATTGGAAATCATTGACGTTTACCAGCAACCATTAATGGCGCAAGCAGAACAGATTGTCGCATTACCATTACTTATTAAAAAAAAACCGTCTCCTGAGCGCAGGTTGATAGGCGATATGTCGGATACTGCAAAGGTACTTAAGGGACTTAATTTACCGGTTAGGAAATAGTTATGACACAGGCAAAAATCGACTACGGGCAGCTATTGACTGAAAATTACGAGCTCCGGCTACAATTAGAAGAAGCCAGGGATACGATAGATGCAATACGCACCGGGCAGGTTGATGCGCTTATAGTAAATAATGGTGATAGTCCCCAGGTATATACCCTTAAAACAGCAGACCAAACCTATAGGGTTTTAATTGAGAAAATGAACGAGGGAGCGGTCACTATAAACAGGGAGGGGCTTATTTTATATTGTAATTCGCGATTTGCTGATATGGCTAATATTGCTTTGGAAAAAGTGATCGGCTTGCCGTTTAAAACGTTTGTCGCCGAAGCTTCAAAGGAGAAATTTAACGCTTTGATCTCCGATGGCTGGGATAAAGATTGTAAGGACGAAGTTGAATTGTTTAATAATAAACAGTCGGTACCTTGCCTTTTATCCTGCAATACATTGAATCTGGACGAAGGTACTGCGCTAAGCATTATCCTTACCGACTTAACCATTCTTAAGGAAACAGAAAAACAACTAAAAATAAGAAATGAACAGTTATTGGCTGCTAATTTTGCGACAGACAAGCTGAACAATGAACTGGAGGATACCGTAAAGTACAGGACAGATGAACTTTTTTTAAGCCGGGAGCATTTTAAATACCTTGCAAACAACATTCCTCAAATGACATGGACAAATCTGCCCGGTGGTACAATAAATTATTATAACCAGCAATGGTATAACTACACCGGCCTCAGTTACGAAGAAACTAAAGAATGGGGCTGGCAGAAAGTTATTCACGCTGATGACCTGGCAAACACCATGGACAGGTATTGGGCGTCATTACTATCCGGTAATGCTTTTGAAGTTGAGAACAGGTGCAAAAGAGGTTCTGATGGTACTTACCGATGGCATTTGAACAGGGCTGTACCTGTGCGCGACGAGCAAAACCAAATAGTTTTTTGGGTAGGCACAGCTACAGATATTGAAGATCAAAAAAGAGAAATGGAGAGAAAAGATGAGTTCATAGGGGTAGCAAGTCACGAGCTCCGGACTCCTTTAACCATTTTAAAGGGATATTTACAGCTCATCACATCCTACAAAAAAGAAGAGCTGCCGCTGATTGTTAAACAATATATTGCTAAGGCCAATATTTCGGTAAATAAATTGCAGCGCCTGGTTAACGACCTGCTGGACGTAAGCATGATACAATCAGGCAAACTGGAATACCCTTTTACTGCTGTTAATTTATCGAATTTGATTAAAGTGTGTATCGAAAATGCGGGGCACATTTATCCCGCTAACGTATTTGAAAATACGAACGAAAAAATATTTTTGGTGCAGGGTAATTCCGATCGTTTGGAACAGGTAATAATGAACCTGATTAATAATGCCGTTAAGTATTCGAAAGAACATAAAAACGCCGTAATAAAAACCTTTTTACATAATAACCAAGTGCGTGTCTCAGTTACCGATTTTGGGGTCGGTTTATCCGAGGGACAAAAAGAACGTATTTTTGAACGCTTTTACAGGGTAGAAGACAAAAAATACATGACCAGCGGCTTAGGTGTCGGGCTCCATATATCTGCGGAGATCATCAAAAATCATAAAGGCAAAATTGGAGTGGATAGTGAGTTGGGAAAAGGGGCCACCTTTTATTTTGACCTTCCTTTAGCTTCAGCATAATAAAACCTGCAAATTCAACGTCACAGTTTCAGTGATAAATTTGGCCTTAGCTGTTTATATTATCTTTCGTATTATCTTAATAAAATGCTGATGCACATTTTGAAATCCTGAGTGCCCATCGTCGTAAAAAATTCCTCTCTTTTTCGCGAAGACTTTTTACATCCATTGGTCACAATAAACCGGCCATTGGTCAAAAAAGTTTCTATAGGCGATGCCATTAAAGTTTCTTTATATAAAAAAAGAAAACAATGGAACCTACACAACGCCAAACCTACCTTGATTGGCTCAGAATTTTCTCCATAATTGGCGTATTATTCTTTCATTCTGCCATGCCCTATGTGGCTGAAGACTGGTGGCATATCAAAAACCACGAAACGAGCAACCTGATGATGGAATCGAATCATTTCCTGCATTTATTCCGCATGCCGCTTTTGTTTTTCATTTCGGGCACCGTAAGCTATTTTATGATGCAGCGCCGCAGCAGCCTTAGCTTTATCGGTGTAAGGTTCCGCAGGCTTTTTATTCCTTTGCTGGTGGGCATGTTTATCATTGTGCCGCCTCAAATTTATATGGAGTGGTTAAACAAGGGATTTAACGGTACTTTCTGGCAATTTTACAAAACCGTATTCAATTTTGTCCCCTATCCAAAAGGTAGTTTTAGCTGGCACCATCTGTGGTTTATAGCTTATTTGTTTTTGTATGATATTTTGTTCGCTCCGCTATTTGCCTGGATGGCTTCAACAAATCGTGTTGGTTTAAAAGCAAACCTTGCCAAATTAGCTACTGGCAAATGGATATATTCAATTATGCTCCCCGGTATAATTTGGTACACCTTGTTAAGCCCTAAGTATCCCGAAACAAACGACCTTGCACATGATTACTGCTACTTTATTTATTGGTTATTTTTCCTTTTAGCAGGCTTTATCTGCATTACCCAGCCAAAATTAATGGATAGCCTGGAACGTAACCGTCGCTTTGCACTTACTATAGGTTTTTTAAGTCTACTATTTTTAGACTATTTAAGATGGAATAAAATTGAACCCGGCCATGAGCTATGGCCATTTCAAAACGTTTTATTTACTAATCTTTTTATTGCATTGCAACCATTAGTAGCCTGGAGCTGGGTATTAGCGCTGGTTGGTTATGGTAAAAAATATTTAAACCGTAAACATAAAATACTTGATTATTTAAACCAGGCCGTGTACCCCTTTTATATTCTTCATCAAACAGTAATCGTGGTTTTGGTTTATTACATTGTGCAAACACAAAACGAAAGCATTTTATCAAAGTACATTTATACAGTTGGCATGACATTTTTCATAACAGTTTTTACCTACCACCTGCTGATAAGGCCTTATGCACTAACCCGGTTTTTATTTGGTATGAAGCCAAAAAATGAAAAAAAGCCTGTAAGTATTCCAGAACCTGAAAAGATAAATGAAGATCTATTACTTTCCGCTTGAAATTTGTAATTTAAACTTATGAAATTTTTCAGGAAATATATTTTCCCGGCAATATACGGCCTGCTGGTCTACTTTACCATCAGGCTGCTGCATGATACCGATATCAGGCTCCGTTTCTGGACCAGGGCATGGACGATAAATACAATTGAGATTGTGCTGAGCGTGCTGGTAGGTTATGCGGGGGTGTATTTGTTCAGGCGGTTATTTAAATATTATGACAGCCGCTGGCCCTTGCAATTTCGTTACCAAAATTTAGTACGCGAACTCGCGATAATGGTTGGTGCGAACCTGGTTTTGGTAAATATCGTTTTCACGCCCTGGGTGATAATACTTAACGGCAAACTTTACTGGGATGATTTAGCAGATATTTGCATCATCCCCACCCTTTACGCCATTGTTTATTATGGGATCGCGCGTGCCAGGACCTATATGATGGCCTATGTTGACAACCGGGTTTTGCTGGAAAAAATAACAAACGACCATCTTCAAACCGAATTAAAATTTTTAAAGTCGCAGTACCATCCACATTTTTTGTTCAACGCGCTTAACACCATTTACTTCCAGATGGACGAAGATTTGCCTGGGGCAAAAAAGAGCATTGAAAAATTTTCTGAACTGTTGAGGTACCAATTGTATGATCAGCAGCAACAAGTACCGGTAACAAACGAGATTGAATATCTGAAAACTTTTATTGATCTGCAACAGGTACGCAGTACCTCCAGGATGCAATTGAAAGTTGACTTTGATACTACGCTAAACGGGCAATTGGTTTACCCGTTATTGTTTTTGCCATTGGTTGAGAATGCCTTCAAATTTGTCGGGGGTGATTACCGCCTAAATATTAACGCCGCAGTAACCGGCAAAGTGATCAGTTTCCGGGTAGAAAACTCTGTACCCGAATTTGAATCACCGGCAATCAGAAAGGGGGGCATCGGTCTCGAAAATTTAAAGCGCCGGCTCAATTTATTATACCCCGGCAAACATTCATTTTTTACCAAAAAAGAACACTGTACATTTATCGCCGAATTAACGTTGGAATATGAATAATATAACCTGCATCATTACCGACGATGAGCCATTTGCCCGCAAAGGGCTGCAGGGCTATATTGAAAAGACCGGGTTTTTCGACCTGAAGGGAGTTTGCGAAGACGCAATACAATTAAGTGCACTTTTGCAGCCCCGCAATTCCGGGATCGACTTACTTTTTCTCGATATACAAATGCCGCATATTACCGGGATTGAGTTTATAAAAGCGCTGTCACATCCCCCAAAAGTAATATTTACAACCGCGTTTGAGCAATACGCATTGCAGGGTTTTGAACTCGACGTGATAGACTATTTGCTAAAACCCATATCGTACGAGCGCTTTTTAAAAGCAGCCTGGAAAGCCCGTGATTATTTTGCTTTAAGAGAAGAAAAGGACCCAGCCCCTAGCCCCTACCTGTTTGTAAAATCGAACGGGAAACTGGAGAAAATTAATTTTGATGACATCTTGTTTATCGAGGGGATGGAAAATTATGTGGCAATATATATCGAAAATAAAAAGATCATCACCCATACAACGATTAAAGGTTTTTTAGAAAAACTTCCGGCC
>Ga0302188_10002710_pt1 | contig 12735 bp, 19 predicted proteins | sample II_Bog_E2_1_FD_198783 | JGI IMG/M metagenome (GOLD analysis project Ga0302188, IMG submission 198783) | Peat permafrost microbial communities from Stordalen Mire near Abisko, Sweden - II_Bog_E2_1 | ecosystem: Environmental > Terrestrial > Soil > Wetlands > Peat | place: Sweden: Abisko... | reverse complement strand
TCACTTGAATATACTAATACTTTCAATATTATTGTTGAAATTCAATAATAGCTGAATAAACTGAGATTCACAATGATTGATTGATGAGGATATCATCATTGACATATCATATTTATGAAAAACATCCCCAACGACGCCTCGACCCATTGTCCCTGGTTCAATTTTAAGTACCATATATTCCGATAAAATACAACTGAAAAACTCCGAATGATTGCCAAGATTTACTCCTATCAGTATGTCATATTATTCTTCAATTTCATTTAAAATCAAGTTAAACCTCCACCAGTAAAGTTTTCGTTATGTGTTTTTTGGATGATTGAATTTGGATTTTGCATTTACAAACTTCTTCGATATTCTCTTGTGAGTATATAATTGGATTAATGATAGCACAAAGGAGTGGTTTTTCTCACAACATCGCGGGTCAGCCTGAAAAACTTGATATTAATCTCCGCAGTAGCCCTCAGAATGTCGCTATATACGAGGCTGGTAGCCTCACAAGCAAGGGCACAGTAAAAAGTGTTCATCAACATACTTTGAATTCGAATTAACAGTACACAAATAAAAAAAATTCGACTGATGGCGTTCGACTTAGAACAACCATCACTCCCAAGACACCCGATCGAATTATCAATCGAGGCGGCTTTGGAGTATAAGTCTAAAAAGCAGAGAAATTCAATAGTTTTCTTTGTAGGACGATCGGGGCAAAGAGCAGCCAGGCTCTCAAAGACAAACTGAGTAAAGAGTTAAGCGACTAAAAATCAAATCACACTTATGACGAATAAACGGCATAAACGTTCAAACCGCAGCGCAATCCTTAACTCCATCGTCTCAACGCAGTCAAATCAGCGCAAAACCTATTCGACAACACCTCCAGCTTTCAGTAGTACGAGAGACTAAACGAAAAGATCAACCGAAACAAGCAGATGATCGAGTAATTGAGGAAAAACACGCGCAAAGATGAGCCTGTGGACAAACCGGGAGACTACTACCTTAAAAATATCAGAGTGGGCAAATCGCCAGTCTTCGTTGATCTAGAAAAGAAGAAGTAGCATGATGAGTATCAACTCAAAAAGAAGATAGAAAGTGCAAACACTTCCCCCAAATTTTAAACGGCTAGCATTGACTCTAAGATAAGTTCCACTCCTCTCCTCTAAAAGAAAAATATTGAGGCGAACAAGACTCCTCACAATAGCTTTACGTCTATTCAGGACATCAGATAGAAGCATCATCTACTACCAAAAACACAAACAGGGATAATTAGCATTGATGAGTTTAACATTGGCAAAAAACTAGGGGAGGGCAAGTATGGGGTCGTGTACATGGCAATCCATCGGCAAACTCGTGGCCTCTTTGCAATAAAAATGATTCCCAAATCGCTAATAAAAACAAATAAGATGATCAACCAGTACTCCCTTGAGATTAGATTGCAAAGCTCCTTGACCCACGGTAACATTCTACCAATGTACGGTTTTTTCGATGACAAAAGTCATCTCTATATGGTATTGGAGTACATGGAAGGAGGCACTCTCTATTCCAAGCTGAAGAAGGAAGGCAAACTTACCGAAAGAGATACTGCCAATGTTATCAGACAAATTACTCTGGCTATTGAATACCTTCACGATATGGGCATAGCGCATAGAGATATTAAACCTGAAAATATTGTCATTGCTGATGTAAAATTGAGTCTATTTAGAACGTATGTCGACTGTGCGACTTCGGATGGGCTGTTCTCTGCACTGATCGCCGAAAAACTTATTGTGGTACTTTCGATTACGTCGCTCCTTAAATCCTGTAGGGGATATAGTACGATATGTCTGTGGATCTTTGGTGTCTGGGAGTGATGACTTTCGAATTGCTGACTGGAAAAGCTCCCTTCTACAACATCAGTCGAAAATAGACAATGAAAAAGATTCTTAATGTAACCGAGCGATTACTTAGATTGAAAATTAGAATTTGGTGTATCCAGTAGGCATGTCAGAAAACGCCAAGGATTTTCTGGATAAACTGATTCGCAAGAACCCGCAGGAGAGGATAAAAGCTGGTCCTGCTCTGCAGCACCCCTTTCTCCTCTAAGTTTCATAAAATTGATATACTGTCATTACTAAAATAATATATGATGAATGATTATGGTCGAAGTCAGTTTTTCTTTTCGCCCAGGATTTTAAGGATCTGCAAAAACAACTGAATGATATCCACGTAGAGCATGGCTGCACCCAAAACGTAGTTGTCCAATGTCAGTTCGGCTTTTCTTCCTCCCAAAATGAGTTGGGTATCGATTATTAGGTAAATGCTATAAATTGCTCCTATAGCGACCGCCACCAATATAGTTAGGAACTCACTGTGGATAAAAAACACGTTCAAGAGAGTTAAAGCCAAAGTCAGGAGGAAAAAACTCCAAAAGAAGGCTGAATGAGCAGATGAGTACCTAGCATGAAGTGCATGCATTCAGTAAAATCAACTTTAGAATGATAGGCGTAAAGCGATAGGCCGGTCGTGGCAGCGAGAGTGGCAACAGCAGCATTAAGAACACTTTCAGGAGTATAGAGTGAGCAGATGAAAGAAACCATATAGGACTAGGCAAGGGTAAAAATAAGTAGACAGACCACATTCTGTGGATAAGTCTTGGCAAATCCCGGAGCACAGATCAAAACAATTAGTGAAACGATTGAGGCAACAAATGCCAGTATGAACATCCATGTTGACTCAGCCTGGAACTGTGCAAAGGACTAGCTAATCATGTTCAGAGTCACAAACCCAGTAGTGATGAGTAACTGAACTGACAAAATGGAGTATACCTTCTTAACGAAATTATTGCGAGCATTGCCGTAGAGTCCACTCTCCACGTCTTCCCCTGAGTGGTGGCCGATTTCAATGTCGGGTTGGATTTAATCTTGAAACTTTTACATGTAATGATTATAAGTATTATTACCCAAGTATAGCTTATAAAGAATTATTGGGGATGGAATTACATGATACAGTTATCAATGGGCGGGCTGTTATTCTCTCTGCTCAGGGGCTAGTTTTATCATGTCGTCAATTCGGAGGATTGTGATGGCCGCTTCAGTTGCAAAACGGATCGAATTAATCTTGGAAATCATGGGCTCAAGCACACCGGCCGTCAAATTGTTGCGAGGTTTGCCATTGGTAAGGTCTAGACCAGTATATTTCAGCTAGAGACGTTTGGGATCAGTCTCACCTTCTTTTTGGGAAGCTGCGTGAAGAGTTCTCAATTTGGAGACTAACTCAGTGGCATCCTTAGCGGCATTAACTGACAGAGTTTTAGGGATGATGTTTAAAGCTTCACTGAACTAGGAAATAGCTATTTGCTCTTTCGTGTCATAAGAACGACAGAAAGAATCAAGATGAATGCTGAGGGCTATGTCAACAGCACCTCCTCCAGCAACAACCTTGCCAGATTCGAGAGTGCGTTTTCCCACGCAAATAGAGTCATGAATGGATCTAAATGATATATTGCATACCTTTCGACCTCATCAAGCATGTATTCGTTGGCTCCTCGCAACACTATTGTGCATGCTGATGACTTTTTGCATCCTTTGAAGAAAACGAAATCGTTATCGCCCACTGCTTCCTCAACAACTTCATCACATTCTCCTAAGAAGGATGAATCAAAGACTTCCTCTCCCTCTGGAGTAGCCATAGTTGAAATGACAGTTGCTCCTGTGAGTTTGGCAATCCTATGAAGATCTCCTCCATCTACTCTCCTTAATCCAAGGCAGCCTGCCTCCACCATGTATTTGGAAGCGAGGTCATCAATACCCATCTTAGTCAAGATTACATTTGCTCCTGATTCAAGGATTTTGGTAACTCTGCTCTTAAGAATGTCGCATTCCTTCTGCCTGATTTTTTCGAGGTTTTTAGGATCATCAACCAGTACCTGAACTCCCATTTGAAGTCTAAATTTGTTAAGATTAAAATCCAGACAAGCAATTCTTGCCTTCTTGATGACTGAAGGCATCTGCTGATGGGCTTTAACTGTCTGTATGGCATAGCCCTTGATCAGCAGACTATCAGTACTGCTCTGACCGTGCGCCTTGAGAATATTGATGGCTTTCACGTTATACTTAGGACCCAGAATAGTCTCTTGCTTTATAGCTCTGATAGAGTTGACGACTAGATTAGCGAAAAAGTTCGGATCAGCATTGATGAGTTTGCTTGACATGGATGTTTTGGCGCAGTTAAGTAATGCCTCTTCACCGAGGGTGTCCACATTCACTGCTAGTTTATCTTCAATGTATCGACAAGATTCCTTGGCTGCGATCTTGTAACCAGCGATAATGTTGGTGGGGTGCACTTTCATCTTGATCAATTAGTTAGCTCGCTTGAGCAGTTCCGCGGCCAATACGACAACGGAAGTGGTGCCATCTCCTACCTCAGCATCCTGCAATTGAGCTAACTGAACCAGCAGATTTGCAATGGGATGTTCTACTTCTAGTTTCTTGAGGATTGTTGCACCTAGATTAATCAGGAAATACCATCGTTGGTGATAGTGACCTCGCCTAAATCATCAACTATCATCTTGTCCAAGCCCTGAGGCCCGAGTGAGGAGCGAACAATGTTGGCCACTGACATGGCTGCACGAACTAAATGAGGAAGGAGGTACCATTGCTCGAGCGAACGTCTTTTCCTGTCTCGCGCTAGCCCTCAATACTAACACCTGATGACATCTTATTATTTAAATATTTTTAAATACGGATATGCCCTGAAATTTAACCTGGAATTGAGATCGGTATTTTATCATGGAAAAACAGTTGTTGGATAATCATATGTTTAGATTGTCTGTCTTTTCTAAATATAGTATCATCCCTTAAATCGATCTATTGAAGAAACGAAAAAGTAGTCGGGGTTTGTTTTGAGCTTGTTTGACAGCAGGCTTCCATTTCTAAGCTGCAGAATGAATTTGGTGTTCAAGCTGATGTTATAAAATCACTTCGATTTTAAAGTTACCTTCCGGCAATCAAATCAAGATATAGCATGAATTAAGTTGAAAGTCGACTTACCCACAGCCAAAATCGCTCATAACCCATCTCCCCTCAAAAACTCACTTTCCCTCACAGTCCAAATCGTCAAAACCTCCCGTAACAATAATCAAAACCAAATTAAACGCAGGAAGAAAATCTCTCTAAATTACTCTAACCGATTTATCAGATTAGTATAATAACAGCCAATCAAATTAAAGTATTAATTAGATGTGATTTTGTGGATTTAAGTTGAGCAAAAGGAGGGAGCTGTATAATTAGAAGTTAAAATGGCCGGAACAGGAAAGGGAGGCAAGGGAGTAGGAGGTAAGGGAAAGGTGGGCACCAAGAGAACCGCCCAGAAGAGACACGCCAGAGCTTCGATTGAGGGCATCACCAAGCCAGCCATCAGAAGACTCGCAAGAAGAGGAGGAGTCAAGAGAATCTCATCATTCATCTATGATGACTCCAGACAGGTCCTCAAGGGATTCCTCGAAGGTATCGTCAGAGACGCCGTCACCTATACTGAACACGCCAGAAGAAAAACCGTGACAGCGATGGACGTCGTCTACGCTCTCAAGAGACAAGGCAGAACCATCTACGGCTTCGGAGGATGATTGACATAATTCATTGTTGCCATTCCGTTCACGACTGTTAATTGAGTTTATTCGATTGGATTGAACTTTCCATGGCCAATATAACTAGAAAATAATCATAGCATCTTTATCCGTTCGCGCAGCCGATCGATGGAGAGGGGAATAAGCCGATCGAGACTCATCTTGACTACTCGAATCTAGCTCTATGAGGGGTTTATTGGTTATTTGTGTTCGGTTCGGGTATGACTCATAAATTTTTATACCGCCTGCTAGATGACTAGATTTTATTTTTTAGGATTCGATTGCAGAAGCTTTGTTCTTTTCGAGGACCGACGTAACTTATCCATTGATCTATGGTTGCAGGGTGAGCTCTAAAAAGTTTTGATCTGTTCGTGTCCATATTTTCCGAGTAGTATCTTTTCGCTGACCATTTTCCTGTTGGTATGTGTGTGCATTTCTCTACTTTTATCGCACTGTTAAATCTGGTGCATGAGTCGCATATTATTCTCTCTGAATGTATTAATGATGGAATTAAGTTTAGCGCCGCACTATTTCTCGGAACATTACTCACGGGTCGAGAAGATACGGTGAGTTTTCTGACGTGGTTGCATGGAGGATGAAACGGGTTTAAATTATAGGATTGTATTATGACTAACGGTTGGATTGTTATAGATGGTAATTATATAGGGGTTTTACTGATCGGAGAGAAAGTCGAAGCTTTATTGAAAAGGGAAAGGAGGATAATTTGATAGAAGAAATAAGATATATATCGGATTGGACTGTTTATAATATTCAATATTGATGGAGGAGGCAAGTAAAATCACGTCCAAAGATATTATGATGCCTGCCACAAACGATAACAAAATGTCATACTACTCCAAACAATCTGAAACTGAACGACTACAAAATACAGGAACAGCCACTTCACGTAAATTGCTATCTTCTTCAAACGTCTTGGAGCCGTCTTTAGAAAGGAATCGGCCTATCAGTCGTAAACTGTAACTACAGCAATCGAACCTGATCTCTTCAGAGGTACCTCTAACTTCATCTAGATGAAACGAACACCTTCGATGAAATCGGTAGAAGAGATGAAGTTCAAATCAGAGATGATCAATCGAGGTCAGGGCAATGATTTGAATGATAATTTGATCAAGCTGAAGACAGAGTAGATGACGTTTAAAATAAAGACCAAGATCGGCAGTTTGCTGAAGTAGATGAGTATCTCCATTGGAGAATTGAATAAATTTACAAATTTGGGTCGAATCGACGACATACTGAGTTTCTTGTCGTAAAAGGTCAAGTCAAGGTTGATAAGCACTGAAATCAGCGAAAATAACCATGTAAAGCTGCTTTCCAAAGAAAAAGAGATGCAAAGTGAATACGAAATTCAGATTGACGCTTTAAGAAAGAAGCTACAGGAGAAAGAAGTATCCTAGAAGATGTTGAAGTGTAAAGTCAAGGATACTCATAATGAGTTGAGGGAGATGTATGATAGAATGAACCAAAAGGAAAAGTAGATTTCTGCCAAAGTTACCGAGTTGTATCAAGCCAGAGTATTGGTGAAATAGAGTGAAAAAATAATAGATAGTTTGCAGATCAAGTGCATGACTTTATAAAAGGAAAGAAACGAGTTTAGACATGCAGTCTAAGACGATAGCCGAAGCACTATGAGTAATATAAAGACAATTGAAGAGCAAAATAAAAACATGAGAGATGAATTGCAGGAAATGAGGGAGGAACTAGAGATGACGAAGGAGAAGGAGATCAGAATTCAGCAATCCAACAGTCAACTCAGCGAGGAGGTAGCAAGATGGAGATAAAGATTCGAGGAAGTTAGGGGAACATAGCAACACAGCACAGCCTTAACCAATGCTTTGGAATATTAATCAGAAGGAGTAATTAATCAAAAAAGCTTAGCTGCCCTTGAATAATAAAACTCAAAGCTATTGTCTAAAGTGTCGACTCTCTAGCAAGCAAACAGGCAGTTATAGCGAGATTTACTTAACTATGCAAGTATCAAAACAAAATATGAAATATAGGAGAGATCAATTGATATTCACCAAAGTGAAAACGGAAGTATTGAGTTGATGAAGGAGCCATCTGTTGATTTGCGGCAAGTGGAGACTGACAGTCATTATAAAAAGAAATTAGAGCTGATGGCGAAAGAGTGGAAGGATAAACTTTATGAGGTTGTCTTTAACTACGAGGATGAGATAGAAACAGTCAGATAACAAGCAAATAGACTCTCGAAAGAGAAGGAAGAAATGGAGCAGAAACTTTATCGACTGGCTAACGAGAAGTACCAGGTTTAAAATAGACTTATCGAGAGGGAAAAATAGCTTTATCAATTGAATAAATTCAGCAAAAGCAACAACTACGCCAATAATATTGAGACTTTCAAGAAGGAACAAACGAAGTAAGACTTACAGCTATAGGAGATGTTACTATCTGCAAAATAGATTAGGCCTTATGAAACTCAACCCCAGAAAGATACAAAACAGTTAAAACAGCAACTGCAAGAGTCTCGCCACTCTCCAACCTAACTACTATCTCTTCCAGCCAAGTCGGTCTCCGATTCGGTGATCCTCAATTGATCTGATTTCTAATTAACTTATATCAAATCTGTCCATCAAATATTCAATCCAAGCTTGACAAATGCGATTTCTCAACAAATCGAAGATCCTTTCCTTCCGCAACAGATTAATCAATCAATAACAGCAGTAATTGTACAATAGAATTAGCGAAGATCAGAACCTATCTCCTCTGATTCTCTTGGCAAGTTGCAAATCTCTGGTCATGATGGTCACTCTCTTGGCGTGGATGGCGCACAAGTTGGTGTCCTCAAACAATGACACGAGGTAGGCCTCAGCGGATTCTTGAAGAGCAAGCACAGCTGAGCTTTGGAATCGGAGTTCCTGTTTGAACTCGTGGGCAATTTCTCTGACGAGTCTCTGGAAGGGGAGTTTTCTGATGAGGAGATCAGTGGATTTCTGATATTTCCTGATTTCTCTGAGGGCAACTGTTCCGGGTTTGAATCTGTGGGGTTTCTTGACACCGGTGGTGACAGGTGCGCTCTTGCGGGCGATCTTTTGGGCAACCAGTTGTTTTCTGGGTACCTTCTGAGCAGTGGATTTCCTTGCGGTTTGTTTTGTTCTGGCCATAATAGATTATACATTGAGGAGCGTGCCATTTCATTTGAATGGCGGTTTATCCAATGTTTATATAAGATTAATTTGATTGGCTGGTTATGGACCAATCAAAATTTATGGATTGAGGAGGGGAAGATTAAAATTAATGATGGCTGTTGTGATAGAGGATGCAAGCACTATCATGATGTAGTTGACTGATGTCGAGGAAATAAGGGAGAAGAGGTGAACTATGACAAGTTGAATAACATTAAATATACAAAATTCAAAAAAATACCCCTTTTCCTCATGCCGAATCATTATCCCTCCAATCCCCTTCTTCTCACCAATAATATACATTCAACAAGCCTCAGCATTCCCAATATTATATTTTGTTATATAATTTTGATCATATATTTATTTCAAAGCTGAAATCCACCCGTCAAGGAGTCCTCCATTTTATCTCAAAAATAAAAACTCCCCTTGATTTTGATAATGCTTATAGTAATGAATGGTGAATAATTCGTTGTTATTTCAAAGCCATTATAACCAGATGGACTACCAAAAACTTTACGAGGATTTGCCAAAACACCCGGTGAAGTGGACGGTCAGCGACGTGGAGATATGGCTGCATTTCATTGGTTTGAGCAATCTCTATCTCAAATTTAGTAACATGTACATTATTTAGAGGATCTATCCATCGACGGCAGCTGCATTAATTCACTCGCAGAGGAAGATCTGAGGGATTAACTTAACATTCAGTCGGGTATTATCATCAAGAAACTCATGTCATGTAACCAAAATTTTATATAGGGATTAACAAGGGACTAAAATAGTACTCAGCCTTTGTGGACAATAAGGAAGCTGCAGGCTTTCAAGAACTCAGGGAAGCGACTCAGAAACCCAGGATTAACGAGCAACTGTTTCAGAGTGGATAAATCAAGGGAACTTTCAAGCAACCTATCAATAAAAACATAGCAATACTGGCTCCTAATCCTGTTATCTCCCTCAAGGAGTAGAAAGAGGAAGGATTCGAAGAGGAAAGCAGCGCCATTATTCAAGAGGAAGAGGAGGAGGGAAACAAGAGGAAAGAATATGAACTTATCATCCAACAATCCGACGGCCCGCAAACTTCCTTCTTCTCGGTCAAGGAATAGGGAGCCAAGATAGGACGACATAGCTCCAATCAAATTCTGATCCTTGATGAGAGTATCTCTCGTTATCATGCGGAGATAAAGTTCGATGAAGGTGCATTTTTCCTCAAAGACATTGGCAGCACCACTGGAACTTTCATTAAGATCGAAAATCGCAAACAAATTTATCATGTACCGCAGCACGTATTCAGAAGATGATTATCTAAATGGGGTCGAATCAGTTTCAAGCAAATATCATCGGGAGTACTCTCACTCTGAACATTATTTAGGGACCTGCTCATGATACTATAATCGAGGTTCCAAAACAACCAAAGATAACCATCGGTCGTAAGCTCAATAATCCCTTGAATTTCCAAGACGACCAACATCTGAGTAATCTGCATTCGACTATTTCTTATTTAGAAGGAAAATATTTTATCTAGGATATGAACACAACAAATGGTACTTGGTAAAGGCTATCGCTTTAGGGCTAGGCCAGTGAGTTATTCTAAATTGGCTAGAAGACGGTGTTCAAGATCGGTACTAACCAAACATATGTGTGTAAGGTGAAGGTGGGCTTAGTAAGTAACAAATGCCGTCCGAATGCTTGCGTAATCTGCTGTGATTCCGACAAAGACTGCGTGTACATGCCTTGCAAACACAACACAGCCTGCATAAAATGCAGCAAGAATTTAAAGGAGTGTCCGATCTGCCGCGTCAAAATATAGGATTTAGTGCGTATCTACAAAACTTGATGCTCAATACTAGGTCTTTATTATTTCCTGGAATGGAGAGTAAATTGCTCTTAAATGAGCAGCTAGTTATTTATTTAATATTTCCAGACTTAATTAATTATCTTTCCAATTTCAGTCATGCCAAACACGATTTTACTTCGCAGCACCTTTCAAAAAGAACTTAAAGTATTACTAAAAAAAGTATGATAATAATTCTACCCTTCCAATTTAATTATAAGCACAATTCATGGGCATATGAAAGCACATTAGAAGTGCAGCAGCACGTTAATATCACTTTTGGTATAATGCAATCAGTTGTTTCCCTCACGCGAATGTAGCTGGTTATGGCGCGAAATGGCGAGTCTTACATATAAGCATTTCATCACTAATTAAATCAGAGTTTAATATATGATCTCATCCAATTGTTGAATAAAATAATACTTGATTCGATGCTGGACTTCCACAAATACCTCTCACTCTTCCTGTCAACCATCATGGCGGTTGTAAGCTACGTCCCCGTACTCATCTACAGCTATATCTTCTCTGAGTTCTTCACCAAGTACCACTCCACTCATTTAGAGCCACATACCGTCTCATCGGCGAGCGCAATAAGGGAAGACTTGATGTGAAAAATGTGCTTGACATTGGAACTGCCACAGGACACCCTCTGCACAGCATCATCGATAGTTTCGGAGGAGCCCGTGTGATCGGAATCGACTATAATCCTCTTTATGTGCCTGCCTGCAGAAAATTGTTCTAGCCCTATACCAATGTCGAAATTCGGCAGATGAACTACTATGATCTCGAGGCCAACTACCCATAAACCCTTTTTGATGTGATCATATTCGGGTCATCCTTCATGATCATGCCCGATCAGACCAAAGCCTTAGAAATCGCTCAAAGTACGTTCGTGTTTATTCAGGGTGTTTGGCTAAAAACGGGCGAATTTATTTCCTGTTGACTCTATATGAGTAAAAAAACCGATTCAATAAATTCATGGAGTATGTAAAACCACTCCTCAAGTTCTTGAGCACAATCGACTTCGGCCGTGTGACCTACCGCGAGGATTTCTAGGCTTTTTTATTGGGCCACAATCTGAGGTTAACTTTAAACTAGCGTTGCAGTGGCAACACCTTCCTGAAGATGTTTAAATTCTACATATACGAAGCCGAAAAGATATGATCCATGATGTGCATATTAGCTATTTACCATTTTGGTGATGATACTATTATATAAAAATAAACTCGTGAGGTTATATACCATGATCGATAGGCTTTATTCATTCGAAAAATAACAATGGTCACCATCAATGTCAGCGGAAAGGACTACCAAATTGATGACAAACAGGAGGAACTCATGTTGTACGTGCAGGAGGTCAAGGCCATCGAACAGGGAGAAATCAAAATCACCACTATTGATCAGCATACATTCGAGTTCATACTCAAGATACTCGCAGACATGAAATACGATATCAAAGAGCCGCCCAAAGTGTCCACCAGTGTTTTGGAAGACGTCATCGGTCCTCAGCTTACATCACTTATTGGCAAACTCAACCCGAAAGAAATCAATCATATCTATCGAGCTGTACATTTCCTGAAAATCAAGAATCTGAGAACTTCACTTGCAGCAGTGATGGCGTGTCGCGTGTACATCAAACCTACTCTGGCTGACTACAACAAGAAAAAAGCAGAATTGGGACTGACTCAGGAACTGACCACTGCCATTTCCAAGAGCTACAAAGAGCGCTTCCCCTTCATGAACTGATCCCTTGATCGCTATATCATCAACGCATTTAATTCATCTTATATTTTATCAAAGTTTGAGGTGCTTAATCTTGACTGCCCTTTCAAATCAAAACTAACTATCAATAATATAAATTGCTTCTACATCTTGGTAAATGATCACTGCTCCTTAACTCTCTTTCCTGCCGGTTATTGCCTGAGTCCATGCCCCTTCACAATAGAGTCAAATAGATCAAAAGCAGCTGCTCTTTTAGTCTGCGGGACTTGATGAGAAGCTCCCTTGAATGTGACAAAATGAATTCCGGAGTAGAGTTGCTGGAATCCTGCATGTTGGTCCTCCACAAACCATGGGTTGCTGTATAGTAACAATTTTACTAAGTATACGTTTCGTGAAGATTGAGAAGCTTGATGCCCTTGACTGTATCAATG
>Ga0302188_10002709_pt1 | contig 12736 bp, 8 predicted proteins | sample II_Bog_E2_1_FD_198783 | JGI IMG/M metagenome (GOLD analysis project Ga0302188, IMG submission 198783) | Peat permafrost microbial communities from Stordalen Mire near Abisko, Sweden - II_Bog_E2_1 | ecosystem: Environmental > Terrestrial > Soil > Wetlands > Peat | place: Sweden: Abisko, Stordalen... | reverse complement strand
ACCCCAACCCCAACATCATCATTCTGATAATTGCAGATTAAAGTTGTCTAATCATTCAAATATGTCATACAACAGTATGCTAATTTCAGCAATAATAGCAATTAAATTAAAGATCTTAAGATAAAACTCATTTAGTAATTAAGATGGAAAATAAGATAATTTAACTCTTAATTCCATCATTAAGCAATCAGTTTTATTAATTTATTAATTAATTAATTCAATAATATATTTAAAATAATGGGTTTAGAATCATTGCCAGTTCAAGTCAAGGTAAGCATGCCATAATGGATTGCCGCAAAGTGTAATATGTTGACTTCCAAGCACGACTTTTCGGTTAGGCTGCCCCCATCCTCCAAAAGGAACAAAATCTGAAAATGATAGAGAGGAGTCTAATACACCATTGCTTAGATAGTTGCCATACCATATTGAAGTAAGGAAGGAGTTAACAGTGCAAGACTCACCTAAATAACTTGTCCATAAATTATAAGTAGAGAACACTCCAATACTTTGAGAATTACTGTTGAAAAGGCCTGTAAATTCTTGTATAAAGGCGCAATTCTCTGCTTGTGTGTATTGAGTCCATTCACATCCTGGGCTTACATTATCAGTGATTTTAATCCAAAATTAGGAATATAAGCTTGAAGAAATTGCATTATTAACAGTGTCAATATGATTTTGTACACTTATGCTTGGGCATAGGACAATGTAAATATCAGCATCAGCTCCAGCAGCTTGAGCATTTTGAAGAGTTTGAAGAGCATTAGGATCTAGAGCCCCAGAATCATCAATGGCACGAATCATAACTAGGCCTAACCCGGCTTATATTAAGCAGCCAAAAGCTCCTTTTGTGAAGGGGCCTACCAAGTCAACAGAATTTTGACTGACAGTTTGGGAAATAAGGAGGAAAGAAACGAATAACAGTAAAATGTTTTTCATAATAATCTTTAGTAATAATTATATTTAAATTAATTTTCCATCAGTATATAGCATAAGAAAATAAAGAATTAAATTTATGATAAACTTTCAAATTAATTCATTGACTCTCTTTAAAACTCCTTTATTTGATCAGATAGTCTTTTGTTTTTCCTTGAAATTGTTTTTGCTTACTTTTACCGTTTCAGAATAAAGTAAATTACATTTAACTTTAAATAGATCCCAAAATGTGGGCTATTGCCAATTTTGATAGTTAAACGATTGTTATATTCCAATTCACTTTTATTGAAGTTCCTTGCTGTGCTGGAGGGATGATTAGGCCAGCTTGATACCATAATCGAAACTGATGTAACTTTGGAGAATCAAATGTCCCAACTAAGAGATTGCTGACAATACAATCAGTCAAAGAGACAAGAACAAAATGATTTGTTTGTGCTTATATCCTGTGTTTTTATTTTTATTTGATTATCATCGATATTAGACTATTACGCGTATAATTCCAATTCCTATACATTATTGAATATGTCTGCAAAATCCATCCTATCTGATGATTTATTTGTCCATATGTAACAATATTGGCTATACTATTATTTGTTATTGTATAATTTTTCTTTTTCTTGCCAGTGTGATTTACAATATAAAAAAATTTTTTCGTTCACACGGCTTTGCTGGGAAAATTTTTATAAAATGATTCTTGATATTTTATCAATTATTCAAAATTTATCTATTTTTATGATATCTAATGTCATGCCAGTCACTGGCCAGTCTGTTATGCTTTATTGTAGACAGCATGCTGTAATCAATAAAACCAAAAATATGCTAATATTTGAGTTTTTAGCTCATTTCAATAGTCAACATGAACACAAATATAAACTACTAAAATCATATACTCTTAATCAAAACGTAAATAAATAATTTTAATTAATTTACAGCGTAAATGAGCGATGATGATTTCGTCATAATCTCCAAACTGGGAGAGGGTACTTACGGATAAGTGTTCAAAGTCAAGCGCATCAGTGATAAAGAGTAATACGCCATGAAGCGAGTACAATTACTGTCATTTAGGTTAAAATCATGGATTTAAAAAAAGACAAAGATCGACGAAATACTCTCAACGAGATCAGGATACTCGCATCAATCGATCATCCCAATATTATTCAGTACAGATAGGCATTTTTTGATTAAAAAAGCAACAAACTTTGCACCATCATGGAGCTCGCACCTGGGGGAGATATGGCCAACAAAATTAAAAGTAAGTTCAATAGAGGTGAGGAATTTTATTAATATTAAATTTGGAAGTATGGGCTCAACATACTGGAGGGTCTCAAGCATCTTCACGCTCTCAACATCCTTCACCGTGATCTCAAGCCAGCCAACATATTTTTTGGCAAGAATGACATACTCAAACTGGGAGATATGAATGTTTCAGCTCTTCTCCATAGTGATTTAGCGCACACACAAACAGGCACCCCAAATTATGCTAGTCCGGAAATATGGAATAACGAGCCTTACAGTTTCGAGTGTGATGTCTGGTCCTTTGGCTGTTTGATGTATGAAATGTGCTGCTTTCGCTCTCCTTTTAGGAGCAAAAACATTGACTAACTGTATCAAAAAGTTAAGCTGGGAGTTTATGATAAAATTCCAAAGAGATATTCAGTTATGCTGGAGGATGCTATTGCTCGATGCTTACAAAAAAAGGAGACTCGGATTAAAATCCCCGAGCTTTTGGAGATATTTGAAAAGCATAGTTCTGTAAAATCAATAAAAAGCAACAATTCGACTGCAAATCTCCTTGAAACAATTAAATTTCCCAAAGACAAAAAATAATTTTCGAACATCCTCCCTTCTCCAAAATACGGTAAAAAATCAATGCAAAGGCTAATTTAAGGTAATCCTTAGTCTCCAAAGGAAAGAATGCATTCTAATCATTCATGTCTGCTTGATAAATATATCAAATAGCAGCCACCATCTTTGGTGGAACGTAGAAGACTAAATAATAAAGCGTACTATAAGGATGATGTTAAGGTCATTAAAAGTGAAAAACTTCTTCCTAACATCAGTAGTGTTAGTAGCGTGGAAAAGCCATCACTCGCGAAATATGAAGAAAAAAATATTTCCTTCAAAGAAATATTGAAATCTTTGGAAGAGGCTAAAATTGGTAATGGAGAAAATGCTCTTGAAAGGATTAAAATGCGTAAAAGACATCTTCGAATTGGTCTGAAGCTCTGATGAACTGATTTTAAAAGCTGCTATATTGCTAAATATATTAATTGACCATTAAACATAATTGATTTTCTAATTTTATAAAGAAAAGTGTTGTTGCTAAGATTTTCATAAAATAACTCCATGTGTGTATATTTTAATTTCTGATCAGGTATGCTATTTAAATCTGATCAGTTCAAACTATGACTCATAATCATTGGTTTCTTGACATGTGGAAAAAAGTAATAAAGGAAGAGCATGCAGCCCCTTCTTCTCCCAGACTCATAGAAATCTAGGAGGACCAAGAAAAGACAGAACACTCCAAGGATCTCTTCTAGCAGTTGCTTGACGAAAATTATGAACATCCCGCCCATCCTCATCATCATTGTCATCACCATGACTCAGAAATGACTGAATAAACAGATGAGCATCCGGGATGCAAGTGCACAAAGATAGACTGTCTTAAACTTTACTGCGAATGCTTTGCGAAGGGTAGGACATGCAACCGACGATGCATTTGCGTTTGCTGCTAAAATTTCACAGGAAATGACTAAAACATCTACCGTGCAAAGCAAATTGCCAATCTTCGGAAACCTGGACACTTTAAAGGAATACCAGCGCTGGTACCTACCAGAAAATGCACATGCAAAAAATCATACTGCCACAAAAACTATTGCTAGTGTTACAGAGCAGGTGTGAAGTGCAATGAAGGATGTGAATGTATGGACTGTCAAAATGGTAAACCTCACTCTCACATCAACTAATTTTAGGAGTTATACGAAGTTCCAAAATAATTAAGAATCGAAATTGCTACTCTTGCTTGATTCAACTATATTAATACTTAATTTAATGAAATCATTATTTTGATATTTATGACAGAGATTTTCCTTTTGTTTTACAATGGATAAAATCTTTAAGTGATGTTTTAGCAAAAATCAAATTGCAAGACATTTGTATATATATCATGTATCATGGCTATTACATTAAAGATATGATGAAAGATAAGTAAGTATATTAATTTCTTCAAAGAAGCTATCAAGTTATAAATATTATGATTAAACTATGGATTCTCTAATTGACTCTGATTTAAATAAATATATTAAACTATTCCGTTCATTACTGCCAGTTGTGTCATTTTTATTAATACGATATTCCTGATAAGCCATCTCATAGATAAATATTCTTATTTGGATAAATTTAATATTTGTTTAATTTAAAAGGAAATGTATTAAAACTATTGCTCTTGGACAAATACTATTGCCTTGATACAATAAACCCACTAAATATTCATAAATTCATATATTAACCGATATGTAGCCTAAAAATAAATAATGATATCAATAATTATAATTAATAAAATCATAGTTACTTGAAAAATGGTCTGCTAAACTAAATCAACAGATGAAGTAAAAGTATTATCAAGATTATATTTTGAAAAAATTGATATCGTAATATATTATTTTCCAGTTAACTAATATCATAGTGCGCTTGTTTATGATTAATTTATAATAATATGAATCAATTCAAGTAGATAGTATTCGTGCGCCTTCGACGTTAACCTAAACAAGTTGGAAATTCGGACAATCAACAATCCAAACTTAAATTTGTTGAGGTGGCAAGCACTATTCGGAAAATTCTCAACTGGTCCGAGTGCATATAGCGTCATGAAATAAAATAAGTATTTATGAGCTACGAGGGGAAGGCCATCTATAACAATGGAATTATTATCAGGTAAATTGATAGCAACCACTACGAGGTTGAGCTTGTTTCCTCTGTTCCAAAGGATGCTTGCATCTCAACAAAAGGCACTCCTTTCGAACAGTCTAAAAATTTTATAAATTATACCTTTGAGCAATCTCATTTTCAATCCAACCCTCTACATCTCTTCTAAACAATCGGATATAAGCCCGTAACATTGCTACAATTTAGCAAAATACATTTGAGTACAAAGAAGTTGAGTATTACAGATCATATTGCTTCGGTTTGGAGGTGATGGTGTACCCAAAGCATGGATATCTTCAAATAGTGTAAACTTTCCTAAACAAAAATGAGTATGATCCTTTAAATAGTATGGCCAACTGTCTGCTCAAGTAACTCAAGGCTTACTTATAAGCAAATGAAGTGATAATAGCTCTGGGCAACATGAGACCTCTTGATTTTGCACAAGAGTTTTCATGATTGCCATGATTTATCAATATTTCATATCCCAAAATGTTAATCAATTGATATTGGATCTTTCTATCATGGATTCAAACTGTCACTGTTTTGGCCAAATTTCTGGGATGATCGGGGTCAATCTTCTTCAGCAGAGCCATTTTCTCGACGAAGATTTGGATGGGCACAATCGATAGCAAATGAGAAACATGTTTCAATTTTGGAACTGTTAACACAAAGTGATACTTCTTCTCGGCTTTTGGATTTTTCTCCAGAGCTTTCTTATGGTTTTACTCAATGATTTCTTAGCAGTCGGTAATCAAGACGATAAATGCGTTACGGGAATGCATTTGATCGAGAGCGTTCATCATGACTGGGTAAGTATCGTTGTCGAGGATGAACATGAAGATAACAGTGGTGCGTTTTTCATTGCTATCGCTTTAGATCAAAGCAATAGGGCCATGCTTCATTTCACACGCGCCTAGAGCCTATGCATGGATGTAATTCAGCTACTTTATCTTCAAAGCAGCTTAACGTGCAATTGCTAAGGATTATCTTCTTCCAAGCAAATAGATTGATTCACGATCTTTTAGCAGTTCGGCCAGCAAAATACATCTTTACTCGTTTATATCGATAGCCTCCTTAACTTTTGAAGGCACTAATAGCAATGAGTTCCTAATTTAAAGAATTTATGCCATAGGGGCACTCTGCTTCTTTTCGGCTACCTCTGTGGCAAACTGAATCATGTTGAGCACCTGATGGAAGAAGCTTTTTGTTGCGGCAACGCACACCTCTCTTCCAACTTTAATGTAGATAGGGAAATCGACTTTTCTCGCCAAGGTAGATCCTTCCACGTTGATGATACCTATAGTTTTAACTTTCTCTTTCTTTTGGCACTCTCCAACAATCTGTATTAAATCCTTTGTTTCTCCCGATTGACTGATTAGAACTACAGTTTAGTCGTCCATGATATCGTTGTGATCAAGTTCTACTGGATCAATGATGTGCATTTTTTTAAAGCAATGCAATTTTTTGAAGAAATACTCACTAGCATTCGCTGCATAATAACTTGAGCCACATGCTATCATGCTCAAATAGTTTCCAAAGTCTAACACTTTTACTCGGTCAAAGTCAGGCTAGAATTTAATTGTTGCTTGCTGACGAATCTCATAGTTATAGAAATATTGATAAGGAGGAGGGGGAACTTTGGTCACTGTTACTGTCTTGTCCACATGGCGAAGTCTGTTCTCGGCTTGCAGTTTTTATTTGATCGCGCGAATATTAGATACTTTAAGCTCGAATATCTAGTTGTCCCTTGTGTCAAAGAAAACATTAGCGTGTCTTTGAAAAGCAATTTGTTCTGACACCACATATATTTGATCTTACTCCTCGGAAAAGCCAATTAAAAGAGGTGAACCGTTGGTGAAAGTATAGATTGTATCAGGAGATGACTTATCTATTATGACTAATCCCCATTGCGATTTTGGAGCTGCAATCTTTTAAAATTATTTTAGAGCTTCAATTAAAGTTAATCCCTCTCTTCGTTTAAGTGCCAGAAACTGTACGATGACTTCTGTATCAGTTTCACTGGAGAATTTAACATCACTCAAATATTTATGTTTGATTTCAGCATGATTACCGATGATTCCGTTGTGTACTAGGTAAATTTGGTGCTTCTAATCAGAGTGGGGATGCGCATTGCGAGAAACACGCTCACCACAAGTTGCCCAGCGAGTATGGGCAATGCCACATGTTGCCACTCCACCCTCAGTTAGGACCTCGTCGATGACTCGGTTGATGCAGCTAATACTTTTGTCACCTTCATCAGCATACTTCACCAGACGACTTCCTTTGATAGGGTTGGCTTGGTCAAGTGTGTAAATGCCTGCGCTGTCATAGCCTCTGTTTTTGAGAAGTTCTACACCTTCACAGAGAAACTCTTCCAAAGTATATCTTCGGTTATGGGAGTTTTCAGTAGTTTCCGGTATTTTGGAAGTGGCTTCCTTCATAACAATGCCTACAATGCCACAACACTCTGGTTCCTTCCTGCCAGACAGAAGATAAGCAGCAGTGAGAGAGCTTCCCAACACTAATTTTCGAATCATATCAGTAAGATGTTAATCAATTTCTAATATAACTTATTAGATTATTTTAGCATTTAAAAACTTGATAGGATTATAATAATCAGTTCAACTATTTTGGATTAGTAACAATTATTTTTATTAACCAGTAACTTAAAAAATCTAATCACTTTGATATTTATGTGCCTGTTAATAAATTATATTACAGAGCAGTCAGCATACACTGGCAAATCCATTAAAATAAGAATTAATATTTAGAATCATGATTTCAACATCTTTGCTCATAATGTTGATAAAAATAAATAATGGCTCGCACGTGATTCTCAAAGAGTCATAAATGTTTATCATTTTTAATCAATAATGATGGGGAAGAATTTAATCAATCATAAAATTTTAAGTTATAATTTTTTTCAAGCATTGTTAAAATAGAAAATTAAATTTAGTGTAAGATGCAATAAACTGAAAAGCAATTAAATAAAAAAGTATAGGCATAAATAATCGACTACCACTTAATTAATTTATCATTTCTCAATAGAATAAAGATATTTTTCAACTTTAAAACAATAGAAATAAACTGAAATCTCTATATTAACCATTCTAATATTATAGCTTGCGTTTTAACACTTGTATGTCCTTGAGTTTTTAATTAATATAAGTTATTGGTCGTAGTTTCAGTATTAAAGAATCTTATTCTTCTTTATCTATTGATTTTTTAAGCAAATTGTTTTTATAAATAGTTAGATTTTATCAATTCGTCAAAAAACAGAATTAATATATTTCGATGCAAGTGTTTTCTGACTCTAATAATATTGTAATAATAAGTTTCATAGAACAAAAATCGAAACATGGAATCATTTTAGGTGGAAAGTAAATGAAGTGGAGATATAGGCTCTGGTCATATTTATGAAAATGTTGCCCATTAATTTCAAACGGTGGAGATTTCGTCAATTTTGTTAATTAGTTGATTATATCTTTTGAACCTCGATTTGTTCATTCATGATGTAATTTAATTGTAACTCTAGAATAAACTTCTAAAATTAAAGTTTGACCCGATTAAGAGAAATGGTTGCTGTAAATATTTGATTTTTATCTTCGCTAGCAATTGATTTATCTTCTTTATTGATATTACCAGCTATAGTTATCATTTAAATTATGAGCTTATTTAGCTAATTATATCGAAAAATAATTAAGATATCATTATCAATCCATCAAAAAGAAACTAATATATGAAGATGAAAAAATTAACAAAATTATTTTGTAAACAGATTTAGTTATAGAACTATTAAGCCCATGTTATTTTTCAATTAAGCATTCTTCAATTTTTGATTTCTTTATCATTATTTAAGAGGTATGATTAATTCAATTAATTATTATTTAAATAAAGAAAGAAAAAGATTATTAATTGCCATCTATAGCTACAAATATGCAAGCTCCTCCCAAAAAAATAAATGACAAAAAAAGTGCTCCAACAGCCTCAAAGAAGCCGAGAGGTAGTCAACTTTCAAATATAATTTCTCGGTCATAGTAAAGTTAATCTCAATAGAAAAAAAATTAATCCCCAGGAAATTCAAAATTGATTGAATCGCTGAGCATCAATATTTAGAAAGCACGTCATAAGATTTAAATGAAAGATAAACGAATTAGCTATTTCACAGGGCAGAGCCACTAAGCTCTTATAAGGCGAACTAATCTCGAAATTGCATAAATGAGTTGGAAAAAGCAAATGGAAAGATAAATTTAAGAATCAATCGAAAAATCGAAAGAAAAATTAAGTGCCTTAAATTAGAAAAAAGAGATTCTCAAAATATAACTAAAAGAAAAATCACACCTAAAAAAAAATGAAGCCAATGCTGTTAGAATAAAATATTTAAACGATGGTATTAATTCGGTTTCTGTAAAGATAGCAGAAGTGGAAAAATAATTAAATCAATATTCTGATTATAAGAAAAAACTCAATACTCCAATATAAAATAAGGATAAAACGTCAGTCATTTCGCCCTATAGTTAGGCAATTATGGAGCAAAGTCGAATTATTAAAACTAATTAAGAGGCAAAGAATAAAAAACAGTTAGAAATTAAGGCACTTTAGGATTAAATAGAGAAAAGTAAAAATGCAATTTAAAGCCTATCGACGGATAAGATAATCTAAAAATAAATTGAATGATCTTCAATATTCAATCAAAAATCATTGCATAATATATTATAAAATATCTACAAATATTCAATTATTTTATCCTCATTTTTAGATAGTGTAGTACTGAACTCTTTAAATGATGTGCAAGGTCATCAGTTTCCACTTCTCTTCATTTTAGCAATATAAATGGCAAATTATCAGTTTGACTAAATAATGGTTTAATTGTTCAATTAGGCAAATTATTTCTATAAATAGTTGGGATATTTTATTAATTCATCAAAGATAATTAAGACTTTTGATAACAAATATTCAGTAGGAAATTTAATCATAAAATTATTAGATGCTAATGTAATTTATTAAATTAAACATTATTTCATATTTTAATCTCTTTATCGAAATTTTAAAATTTATTTCAGAGGTATGATCAATCAAATTATTTTTTATTTTAAATGGAAGGAAAAAAGAGTCCAGTTTGAAATTGCCACCTCTACAACAACAAAAGCCGTAACCTTAGGGAAAAATTGGCAAAAAATGTGTTACAACAGTGAAGCACAGAACTACCCAAGTTAAACAAAATTTGAATTTCTGGATAATATCAGATTGAAAATGGATCTCAATGCAAAGAAATTTATATACCAAATTCAAAGTTAATTGAAGGACTAAACAGGGAAAATTCGCTCGCAACCAATGAGCTGAATGAGAAAAGGAAGTAATATCAAAATTTCTTATCGCTAAAGAATTAAGCTCTTATAATGTTAACTAATATGAAAGACGTAGATACTGATTGGATAAAAGAAAGAAAAAATAAACTTGAGGATCAAATTCAATAATTTGGAAAAAAAAAGAACAAACTTAAGGATGAAATGCAATAACTTGGGAAAAAAATATCATCCTTAGAGTTATAAGAAAAGATTCTTCAAATAAAACTGAAAAATCAATAGGAATAACAAAATAACGAAGGCAAAGAAATTCGCGCTGTCCAGATAAAATATTTACAATAGAGTATTGATAAAGTTTCTGAACAGATTAAGGCACAAAGAATATTATTAGATCAAGGCAAACAAAAATGTTAGGGTTATTAGTAAATTCTCAAAGACCTAGCAAAGAATTAATCAGCACCAATTACTTCCCCATATAGTTTGGAAATTATTAGGCTAAATAAAGAACTTTCAGAATATTTAGAGATAACATATGATCTGGATTCAAAAATTACAGCACTTAAGACGAAAATTAAAAACAATAAAAATGCAGTTAAACAACTTTCGACCGATAGGATAATCTAAAAATGAAGTGAATGATCTTCTATACCTTCAAAATCATTGCAGAATAAATTGCAAATATCACCCACAAATGTTGGATCATTTTTATACTCATTTTTCAAGATGTTACTGAACTCCTTAAATGGTGCTGCAGATAATCAGCATTTATACTTCTCTTTCATTTTAACGAAGATAAATGACAACTTCGCTGCTCAACTTCAGTCATCCCAAACCCATTTTTAAACTTTAATATACTATTTTAAATAATAATTTTACCTTTTTCTTTTTTCTTTATGCATTTTTACAATAAGTTTGATGGAAATGTGTAGATCTATGACAATTTTTTTAACATAAATTGTGAGGGCTGCAACTGCAATAATAACAGCCAAATAACATTTTTTTGCTAATAAAACAATTTAATTCTATTTATACCAATACGCAGTTAGTTAGTTAGTTAGTTAGTTAGGCTGGACGTCCTTGCTTATAAACAAATGTAAAATAATACTCTGCTGATAAATATCAATTCAGTTTCTTTTATCCTCAATCAGCACACCATTAGTAATTCAGTTAAGGAGTTAAAAGAACTTCCAATTTTACCAAAATATAGAAATCAAAATTACCATAGCCGGTATAGCTTAGTGGTAGAGCATTTGCCTTGTAAGTAAAAGGTCGTGGGTTCGACTCCCACTATCGGCTTTTTTATAACTTAATCACTCAATATCAAACTTATTAATAACGATCAAGCACCTTATACTTCCCGTGTAAACGTGGAAGGGCCAATTTTCTCGATAGTAACTTATGATCGATGGTGTTTTTACTTTAAGCAAGAGCACTTGATGAATCACGCAAATGCTTTCTTTCAGTGAAGACTTACTCTTTATCATCTTTTTGAGAACTTGAATTTAGGTCAATTGTATGACTGAGGTGGTCCAGCCGAGAGTATCGTCGACCAAAGTTCTTTTTAAAGTCATTTAGTTTATATTCATTGGGTTCCTGTGAATAATCTGTGAATGAAGCTGGAAATACTGGAATCTCCATAGGTTTGATTTCTTATTGGCGTTATCTCTCTTTTCTTGTTTTACCTATCTATATCTTACACTATATAGGTCCACCCATACAACTATCTTTTAATTTTTTCGTCATTGCGCCCATTCCTGCCCGTAATGCATAGTGTTTTATTTTATCCTCATCAATCGTACTCTTCACAGATTCTCCGTCATAATGATACGTGAAACTTCCATTCGCATTTTCCAATATGACAGTATTTAATCCTTTGAGCTTTTTGTCAAAGCTTTTCTATCTTTATAGTCTCATCTTATTCTATTCCTGCATAAATTGTAATCTAGCTTCCGTACGACCTCTTAATCTATTGACTTACACATCTTCTTCAAGAATCTATTGTTTAAGTATTTCGCACTTGGTTTCATTTTTATCTCGAGTCGTCATAATACTTTTTTTTTCGCTTAGTGAAATGGATTTTAACTTAGCGCTGAGATATAATGAACTTTTGCCTAAGTTAGACTTTTTAATATTGCTTGATGCTGTTGATTTTCTCAAATTTTGTGATTGCTATTGTTCGTGTTCATATTGTTATTTACTCACATCTTTGGGCATTAGACTGTCCTTACTTATTCTAGGAACATTAAAGAGAGTATCTTCTTTCATTCCTGTTTTTTATAAAATTGGAGGCTACATTGTCAGCTGCTTTATTTTTTCGTAGAGAAGGGAAGTCATTCCTTTTGTGATGAAATTTGGCAGCTGATGAGTGAGACTTAAAATTGTGATGTTCTAATCCACAGATTGCAATATTTCCTCAACAAGCACCGATATGATGTTGGGTGGGTGATATTTTTACATTATTAATAATGCTCAATAAAATTAAATTAGATAGCATCAATCATTTTTTATTAAGAAATAGTGGGGTTGGGGTTGGGGTTGGGGTTGGGGTTGGGGTTGGGGTTGGGGTTGGGGTT
>Ga0302188_10002696_pt1 | contig 12767 bp, 14 predicted proteins | sample II_Bog_E2_1_FD_198783 | JGI IMG/M metagenome (GOLD analysis project Ga0302188, IMG submission 198783) | Peat permafrost microbial communities from Stordalen Mire near Abisko, Sweden - II_Bog_E2_1 | ecosystem: Environmental > Terrestrial > Soil > Wetlands > Peat | place: Sweden: Abisko... | reverse complement strand
TACAACGAGCGAATGAACAGAGCGGAAACCAAGCCGGTGATTACACCAAGACCGGCATAGGCGAGCAGCAACATCGGATCGGTCAACCGGAAGAATGACGTTTCGAGAGCGGGGATGAAGAATGACGGATGTGGGCCGAAAAAGAGCCGGCCGACATAAGTGGCCGTCGCGGTAGCGGTCACCACTGGGACCAAAGTCCGGGCACTGACTTCGGGCATGATGATCTCCAGCGCGAATAGCACGCCGCCCATGGGAGTATTGAATGTAGCCGCGATCCCGCCGCCCGCGCCGGCGGCGATGAGCGTGACCTTCTGCCAGGCAGGCAGGCGCAAGAGTTGCCCCATGGACGAACCAAAAGAAGAACCGATTTGAATGATCGGCCCCTCGCGGCCGACCGATCCGCCACTCCCGATCGACAGTGCGGAGGCCAGTGCTTTGACCACGGACACCACCGGGCGGATGACTCCCTTGTGGTAATAAACGGCTTCGATGACCTCCGGTACACCGTGGCCTTTGGCCTCCGGAGCGAAATTCTTGACCAGGACAACGACCAGGAAAGCTACAGCGAACGGGACAAGAATCACGAACCTTCCCCAAGGGCCCTCCGGGGTGTGCAAGTTCGCGTCGTAGACTGCGGAGAACTTGCCGAGGAAAAAAAGATTGTGAAATATCCCGATGAGAGCGCGGAAGGCCACCGCTCCCAGACCTGCCACAACCCCTACCAGCAGCGAGAGCGCCCACAGGATTGCGGGCCCGACCGTTCGCGTCGACAGTGCCGCGCGCTCACCATTCAAAGCCATCACGGACTCTCCGACAACACAAAGGTCTTGGTGGCATGAAATGTTCTCGCCTTCAAATTCACCCGGGTGTAGCCCAATTCCACGACCCTCTGGTCTCAGGCGAGAGAAGTGCGCTGCCCGTAGGCTGGAATCACTGAGAACCTTTGCCCACTGCAAACCTTCCACGGATGCGATGACAAGTCTGTGCACTATGAACCACTTTTCTGGCGGGACAACACGAAAGACTGCATCGTTGTCGTCGAGATGACCTGACTCGTGCCGGGAAGAAGCGTCGTACTGTCTCGATAGTTGGGCTGCGGCGAGTGACCGTTGTTCCAAGTCTACCAGGCGGAATACCGAGCCCGCCCTTTGAATCTCGTAAGAAATGCTGCGGTCAATATTGATCAGTAAGATATACGCCGATGCCCGACACTTGCTAGGCAATCACCCTCGATCATCCGGACGCAGGCTACCGGACTTTGTTTTTTGTGAGGCGACTTCACAGAGGATCCAGGATTTAACGGCGCACCAGTTACAGGTGGTATTCAGGACCGACTCTGAAGTCGCTCAGTCTGGAATCGTGAAACGAGCGAAAAACTCAAGTTCGGAAGGGACCCGCGCGCCAGGTGCTCGAAATGAGGCGTCAAAAGCCCACCCAGTTTCCGCCGACGTGGAAGACGTCATCACATCGCAACGAAATCTGACTGCGGCCGGAGCCCATCTCGTGCGAGCTCGCGCCATCTATGCGAAGGCATTGGTCCACTATGAAGAAGCGACGGGAACCCTTCTGGATCGGAACAACCTTGCGTTGTCCGAGGCCGTAGATGGCGATGTTCACCGTGTCCCTGTTCCTGCCGCGCAGGGAGTTCTCCACCAGTTCGAGGCGAAACCATGATGCGCGTGGGAATTGCATCGGACCATGGAGGATTTACCCTGAAAGAGCAGTTGGCAAACTTGCTATGGGGCTCGGAATACGAAGTCGCTGACTTCGGCGCACGCCAATTCAATCCTCTGGATGACTATCCTGATTTTATTATTCCGCTGGCCTGGGCGGTCGCCGCTGGAAAGGTTGAGCGCGGAGTTGCGCTTTGCGGCAGCGGTGTGGGTGTATCGATCGCCGCGAACAAAGTGCCGGGTGTGCGTGCAGGTCTCATCCATAATGTGTTCTCGGCTCGCCAAGGCGTCGAAGATGACGACATGAATGTCTTTTGCCTCGGAGGCAAAGTCATTGGTTCTGCACTCGCGTGGGAACTGATCCAGACCTTTCTAAGCGCTCAGTTCAGCGGAGCTTTGCGGCACCGCCGTCGCCTCGCCAAAGTGACGGCTCTCGAGCCAGTGAGTTTAACCCTCAAGGTTTCCTTCGATGCTGCCTGGTCCATTCAGCAGGAAGTGGGACGCCTGCGGGCTGGGAACCTGCTTTCGTGTGGGCATCCTGCGCTTCCGGCAAACGGACCCGTGAACGGCAAAATCCCTGAGCCAAGCCCACAAAACTGCCTGGGACATGAAGATTACGATCAAGGAGATTCCTGATGCAACCAACGACTGTCCCGCATTTCATTCCCACGAGAATTCTGGTGCCATTGGACTTCAGCTCATCCAGCGACGCCGCGTTCGAGACCGCATCTGACCTCGCGCAGCACTTTCACGCTGAAATCTATCTCGTGAATGTTGTTGCCATGCTTCCCATGGGCACAAAGATCGTCTCCCGGAGACAGAATATCTTCACAATGCGGACGGACGGTTGGCCGCTTGCGAGGCAGCTCTCGCTTCCAAGGGGATCAAGGCGAGTTCCAGTATCGAGGTGGGCAATGACGTGGTCGGAAACATCATGCTGGTGATCGAACGAGAGGATATCGACATGGTTGTGATTTCCACGCACGGCGGCTCTGGTTGGCGCCCGATGGTCTTCGGCTCGATCGCAGAACAGGTCGTCAAACGCGCGGAATGTGCGCTCTTGCTGCTGCGCTCCGTCAAGCCAGATGACCTAGCTGCGCGGGAGACGCAATCCTGATGCCGGTTGATTCGAATACGACTAGCCAGCCAGGACCACCATCGCTCTGGTTCGGAATTGGAAGATTCTTGTTTGTAGTCATCTTGGTAGTCGTCATTTTTCTACTGGGGCAGAGCATGGTGCGTCATCGTTTTTTTAGAGGTGGCTGGGTCAATCGGAACGGCACAGTCCGACCATAGAATCTGCTGAAAAACGTCTTATGAAGTTCTCGTTCGGGAGCGCTCGCAAGGGCACCCGAGCCGGACTCACAAGCTTCGCATATAGAAATGGACGTATTCATGAACAAAATTCTTCTTCCCGTCGAGGTTCCTGAGGCCAGAGTCAATGCGATTCGTCAAGCGGCATTCTTGGCTCGCCATTTTCATTCCGAGGTCATACTGCTGCACGTGGTCGCGCCGACGGGTTATCCGGTAGGCATACTGGAGATTTGATATGAACTCTCCGGAGATCTGCATGCGAAAATCATCGAACGGGCACAGAAAGAACTGAATCAATTACTGGCAACCGAACTCGATGGAATTGCGGTCAGAACCCTGTCGCTCAAAGGAGACCCGGCCCTTGAAATCGCGCGGACTGCTCGCGACGAAAAGGTGGACTTGATCGTACTGTCGACGCGTGGCCATGGCGTGGTTTACCGTTTTCTGCTCGGCTCGGTGGCGGCGAAAGTGCTGCAAGAGAGCACTTGCCCGGTTTGGACCAATCCTTCGCTGGACGAAGCGCCAGCGCGGAAGTTCATTGTCCACAGCGTTGTTTGCGCGGTTGACTTAAGTCCGCACAGCCGCAACACCGTGTTGCGCGCCGCGCAGATAGCCGAAGAGTTTGGAGCGCGGCTCACCCTGGTTCATATCACCGGCGGGGTGGAGGTTTATGGGCCGGGAGCGCCCTACGTCGTTCCCGAGTGGAAGGCGGAAATCGTCGGCTACGCCAGACGGGAGATCGCTAAACTTCAGCAAGATCTATGCAATAAAGCCGAAGTCATCATTGATAGTGGCAATGTCTGCAAGTTGCTGAACCGGGCCGTGGACAAAGCTAAGGGGGATGTTCTGGTTCTCGGGCACATGCCTTGCGGCGGTCATTTGGGGGAGAACGGCAGCGGCTATGGCATCATTCGCGAGTCGCACATCCCGGTGCTGAGCGTGTAAGGACTCATGCAGCGTGTGAGTTTATAAGAAGCTCAGCATGCACTCTAGCTCACTTCTCAGTGGCGATGGCTTGAATGGGAGCACTTTTGTGGTAGCCGGAATAGGTTTCATCCGCTTGCGACTTTCGAGTGAACAAGAGGAATATTTTGGCCCGCGATTTCATTGCGAAATGCTTTGGAAGCCAGAGGTGGTCGTCCAGCGACATCTTCTCCAGTTCGAAGTGTGTCCCCGGCTCGACCTGGGCGAGAAAACCTGCGATTGATACCGGGTGGATGACTGTGGCTTCGACCTTGACCCACTGGAATGTCTTTTTGTCGATCCAAAGTTCGCCCTCCATGCCCGTCAACACCTTGGCCTCGGTATTGGGCGGCTTGTACCCGGGGCGGGGCGTCGCCTTGAGCACATAAACCTCGTGCTCCCCTAGCTTTTGCTCGCCCACCAACTTGAAGTCGAGCGCCTCTGTTAATTGCTCCATCAGCAACTGATCGCCCCGGCGATCCTTTTCGTACCTCGCGATCCGCTTTTCCCGTTCCTGTTGAGGTTCATTCTTGCGTTCATCGGCGGTCGCGTCCAGCTTTTGCTGTTCGCCTGCTTCCTGTTCTGGCGAGAGCGGTTTGCCGTTCACGGCTACGAGTCGTCCGTAGGGAGAACCCAAGATCATGAGCTCTTCGTAGGTCTTGGTTCCTCCACGTGGTTGCCGGTCACGCTCGACAAAATCATAGTCGGGAGCGACCTTCCAATCCGCCGCGTTAGCCTCGACGGAACGTTCGATGATAGTGTTGGCATCGCTTTGGGCAAACGAAGTGACCGCCATTGCCACAACAAGAATAACCAGCCTGATCATGCTCTTCATCCGATTCCTGACCGTTAGACCTTAGCAACCGCGCCGCCATTCTTCTGAGCAACAGTGAGCACTCTCTGCCGCTCAGGTGTCTGGACGGTCTTAGGCGTTCTTTTTTGAAGAGATAGACTGACACACTTGTGATCAGGCTCCGAAGCTGATCCAGCGCGAGCATCGATTAAGGAACAATCACCGCGGATCCCTGCTCCGTTTCTTTCTTGACCGCTTCAAGCGCCTGATTCGCATCGTCGAGCCTGAATACCGTAACCTTCGGACGAATCCGCAGGTCATGCGCGATCTGGAGAAAATCGCGGGCATCCTGGCGGGTCATATTCGCCACGCTGCGGATCTGCCGTTCACCCCAGAGCAGCTTGTCGTAATCGAAAGCCGGCATCTGATCGAGATGAATGGCGTTGATTGCCGCTACACCGCCCTTGCGCAAACTCGCGAGCGCGCTCACGACGACTTTTCCGCTCGGCGCGAAAGTGATGGCGCGGTCGAGCGCCACGGGCGGCTTCTCATCCTCCTTGCCTACCCAGCTTGCACCCATCGAAGTCGCGCTTTTCCGATGCGATTCGCCCCTGGTTACGACGTAAACCCCGCACTTCCACGATTGCAGAATGGCGATCGCCAAACTTGCGGAGCTGCCAAAACCAAAGAGGCCGACCCGCTCACCTTGCTGAACTCCTGCCACTCGTAAACTGCGAAAGCCGATAATGCCGGCGCACAACAAAGGGGCGACGTGTACATCATCCAAGCCAGGAGGCAACGGGAAAGCGAAGTCCGAGCGCGCCAGGACAAACTCGGCGTAGCCGCCATCCGCGGAGTATCCGGTGAAAACAGGCTTGTCGCAGAGATTCTCCATGTCGTGATGGCAGTACCAGCAATCGCCATCGACGCCGCCCATCCACGAAACGCCGACGCGAGATCCCAGCGGCAATTCCGGGGTCGCACCTTCGATTACTTCTCCGACGATTTGATGGCCAGGAATCAGGCGCGGTCGAAGCGGCGGAAGATCTCCTTCCACGATGTGAAGGTCAGTGCGACAGACTCCGCAGGCGACCACCCGCAACAAAACATGTCCCGCCTCGAGTTGTGGACGGGGAACATCTTCGGCATGAAGAAACGGTTGGGGCGCAGTATGACTTGCAGAGAAGAGAGCAGCTTTCATTATGTTTCGTTCTCCGAAGGCTCTAACGGCGAGGATTCCACCGAACTGCGCGGGGACTTCGCCGCAATTGTCAATCTACTTGCAATGGGATGCCTACGATGAGCAAAACGGAACAGAATGTGGCTGCCGTCAATGCAATGCTGACCTAGCTTCCGGAGTGTAATTCGACATTGTCCTGAAGCCGTGCGAAGAAAAGTGCGGGAGAACAAGACTTTTCCGCACGAAATGCATTAGACGTAAGGAGAACTTCAATGACACCGACCACGAAATGCGCACACCCCGCTTGCAACTGTGCACCGGCGGAAGGCAGTAAACACTGCAGCATTTCATGTGCCGACGCGGGTGTGGACACAAAGCTAACCTGCCAATGCCAACATTCGGGTTGCCAGAGTAAAGGACTGAAGGCGTAGTGAACCAGCCCATCTATGGCGCGGCAGGTTTAACTGCCGCGCCGCCCTCCCAGTCATGAAGATCGTTTCCACAGAAGAAATGCGCGCCATTGACCGCGCCAGCAGCCAGCGCTTCGGCGTCCCTTCGCCTACGCTGATGGAGAACGCCGGTTCCGCTGTCGCGGATTACGTTATGGCGTGTCACGCATCAGCTCATCGCATTGTGGTTGTCTGCGGCAAGGGCAACAATGGCGGTGATGGCCTCGTCGCCGCTCGAAAGCTGCAGCGGGAGGGCCGGAAGGTTCAGGTGATCCTGCTGGCCAGCCCGAGCGATCTGCGGGGTGACGCCGAATTCATGTTCGACAAATTGCCGGACCCGGCAATCGTGGTGCAGTCCAGCGATGAATTGAAAGGCCTTCTCTTGCCCGCAGATTTGTATCTGGATGCAATTCTGGGTACGGGGTTCAAGCCTCCAGTGCGCGGCCTTTATGCGGATGCGATCGCGCTCATGAACGCGAGCCAGATTCCCGTGATCGCGGTCGATATTCCTTCCGGCGCCGATGCCGACGGCATGAGCCCACAGAGGGGGACGATTGCCCGGGCCGACGCCATCGTTACCTTTACCGCGCCACGCCCCGCGCACGTGTTCGGATTGCTGACGACGGGAGTTACATTGGTCGCCGACATCGGATCGCCAGCGGAGGCGATCGTTTCGGATCTGCAACTAAATGTGATTACGGCCCGCGACATCGCGCCCTTAATTGGGCCGCGGCCGCCGGTATCGAACAAAGGCAGTTACGGGAGCGTGCTGGTGGTTGGAGGCTCGCTGGGGAAAGCGGGGTCGGCGGCGATGGCGGGGATGGCCGTGCTCCGATCCGGGGCCGGACTCTCTACCGTGGCCACGGCGAAGTCCGCATTGGCGACCGTGGCAGGTTTTCATCCCGAGTTGATGACCGAACCTTTGCCGGAGACGGATGCGGGAACCATCTCGATCGAAGCGCTGCATCGAATCGCGGAGTTGGCGAAAGGAAGGACTGTGGTTGCGATCGGCCCTGGCATTTCACGCGATCAGAACACCGCTGAACTGGTAAGGACCTTGGTGGCCAGAGTGAATCTTCCCATGGTCGTGGACGCTGACGGCCTGAACGCGTTTCAGGGCCGAACCGAGGAATTGAAGGGCAAAGGCCGGACTCTGGTGATCACGCCGCATCCCGGAGAAATGGCGCGGCTTGCGGGATCAAGCGTTGCCGAGGTTCAGAAAGATCGGCTGGGAGTGGCTCGGAAATTCGCGCGCGAGCACGAACTGATCGTCGTGCTCAAAGGCCATCGCACACTGGTGGTTCGACCGGACGGCGAAGCCTGGGTGAATACAACGGGAAACGCCGGCATGGCGACCGGCGGTACTGGAGATTTATTGACCGGTTTGGTCGCCGGTTTCATGGCACAGCACCCGAACAATATTCAGGGAGCCGTGCTTGCAGCCGTACATCTCCACGGGCTTTCCGGAGATGTGATGCGTGAAACCGTGGGCGAATACTCGCTGGTGGCGACAGATTTACTTCTGGGTCTGCCGGAAGCCTTTCGGCGAACGCGGGCGATAGCGCACGAAAAGCTCACGTCGTGGTGAGTAGTTTGGATTCGATGCCGCTTTTCAGAGACCACGCAATCTCCACTCTGCAATAACAAATGGGCTTAGAGCAAAACAGCTCAGCGTGCTTACCTCCATTCCGTTTCAATGCGAGACAGAGGAAACACAAAATGCCGACCGCTGAACTTGAACATCCGACTAAGAGTAAATCAACGACAAGCCGCAACACCACGATGAAGGCGTTGGTTTATCACGGCCCGGGCAAGAGCGCGTGGGAGGACAAACCGCGCCCCACCATCCAAAACCCAGCCGACGCCATTGTGCGCGTCACCACATCAACCATCTGCGGAACCGATCTTCACATCCTGAAAGGCGATCTGCCGGGGGTAACCGATGGCCGAATTCTCGGCCACGAGGGCATTGGCGTGATCGAAGAAATCGGAGGCAGCGTCTCGAGCTTTCACGTTGGAGACAAAGTGATCCTCTCGTGCGTGACAGCTTGCCTGAAATGCGATTTCTGTAAAAGAGGGATGTATTCCCATTGCCGGCATGGCGGCTGGATTTTGGGCAACCTCATCGATGGAACGCAGGCCGAGTACGTGCGCATTCCCCAAGCTGACGGCAGCCTGTACAACTTCCCCGAAGGTGCCGACGAAGACCGGGGGCGCAGGTGTTGACGTGGCCATTGAGGCCGTGGGACTTCCCGTGACCTTCGACATTTGTCAGGGCATTATCGCTCCCGGCGGCTGCGTTGCGAACGTCGGCGTTCACGGCAAGCCCGTGGAGTTACGCCTGCAAAAGTTGTGGGACCGGAATATCTCGATCACCACGCGGCTAGTGGATACGGTCACCACACCGATGCTGCTGAAGGTCGTGCGCTCAGGCAAACTTCAACCGAAAAGACTCGCGACTCATCGTTTTGCGATGCACGACATCATGAAGGCGTACGACACGTTTCGAAATGCCGCCACCGATGGCGCCCTGAAAGTGATTCTCACCAACGGCACGCCGAGTTGATAGAAGATCCGCAAGTAATGAGCGATAAGAACCAGTTTTGCTATTAGAGGGCTGTCATGTTGAGTTGTGAACATCGTGTACTGAACCCGCCAGCGACAGTTTACAAGACAATCGCAACCGCCCCGATCTTAAGCGATCATCGGGGCGCTCACCGCGAAGACAAGACCGCATCCATACGATTGAGCTTAAGATCGAGCACGACTGAGAAAGAGGAGATTATTCATGGAATACCAAAGCGTTAATCCTTATGATGGTAAGACACTCAAGAAATTTCCCGAGTTGACCAACGAGCAACTCGAAACCAAGATTGCCACCGCCGCGAAGGCCTATCAGACCTGGAAAAAGACTTCTTATGCCCAGCGCGCTGTAATCGTCGCCAAGGCCGCGCAACTCATGCATGCCGATATCGACAAGTTTGCCAAGCTAGCCTCGCTGGAGATGGGCAAGCTGATCAACGAATCGCGCGAGAAGTAAAGTTCAGCGGCGACATTCTGGCTTACTACGCCAAGAATGGTGAGCGCTTCCTGGCGCCGGAAAAGCTTCATCCGACAGTCGGAACAGCTCATATGGAGAGCAGCCCCATTGGGGTGATCTTCTGCGTCGAGCCGTGGAATTTTCCCTACTATCAACTGGCGCGAGTGGCCGGTCCTCACATTATGGCTGGCAACACGATCCTGGTGAAACACGCCGGCTGCGTGCCGCAGTGCGCCATCGCTTTCGAGCAACTGTGGCTGGATGCGGGCGCGCCCGCCGGGCTTTATACCAATCTGTTGATCTCGCATGAGCAGTCCGACAAGGTAATCGACGACCCTCGCATCAAAGGCGTGGCCTTGACGGGCAGCGTCGCCGCGGGCCGGAGCATTGCCGCCAGAGCGGGGCAGAACTTGAAGATATCGTCGATGGAACTTGGGGGCAGCGATGCCTTCATCGTGTTCGAGGACGCCGATCTCGACAAGACAATTCCCTGGGCGCTGTGGGGCCGAATGTACAACGCGGGGCAAACCTGCTGCGCGGCCAAGCGCTTCATCGTCGTGGAAGAAATCTATGACAAGTTCCTGGAGAAGTTCAAAACCGCTCTCTCCAGCCTGACGCCCGGCGATCCTTTGGACGAGAAGACCACGCATGGCCCCCTGTCGACGGAGTCCGCGCTGCTACAGCTTCTCAAGCAGGTGGATGGCGCGGTTGCCAAAGGCGCGAAGGTTGCGCTGGGCGGCAAACGCATCCATCGGCCCGGCTCTTTCATGGAGGCGACCATTCTGACGGATGTGAAACCCGAGAACCCGGCGTTCCGCGACGAGTTCTTTGGACCCGTGGCGATGGTGTTCAAAGTCAAGAACGAGGACGAGGCGGTCGCATTGGCCAACGACTCCGACTTCGGATTAGGTGGTTCGGTCTTTACGCAGGATCTGGAGCGCGGGAAACGCGTCGCCAGCCGTGTAGAGACGGGCATGATGTTCATCAACAACATCGATTGGTCGGATGCTGAACTGCCGTTTGGCGGCATCAAGTACTCCGGCTATGGCCGCGAACTCGGCGACATGGGCATCCAGGAGTTCGTGAACAAGAAGCTGGTGCGCGAGGCCGACGTTCCGGCACCCGTCGTCTAAAGGTAACCCTACAAACAACCACGACAGTGTGATGTCTCGACGAGGCGCTCGCATCCGCGAGCGCCCTGTCGAACACACCAAGGGACTGGTCTGCAAACGGTCAGCCGAGGCATAGGAGATTTCGGAATGTACGTGAATGTTGCAGTTCTTAAAGAGACGCAACCGCATGAACGGCGAGTGGCTTTGGTGCCCTCGGTAACCGCGAGGCTGATCAAGCTGGGCGCAGAACTGCACATGCAGTCCGGCGCCGGTGTGGAAAGTAAGTTCGCCGACAGTTCCTTCAAGGATGTCGCCTTTATCGACGATCGCCACAGGTTGGTCGCCGATGCCGACGTGGTGCTCGCCGTAAATCCCCCGGCTGCGGATGTGATCGACGCGATGAAAGAAGGAGCGATCCTAATTTCGTTTATCTACGCCGGGAAAGAGCACTCGCTGGTGAAAAAGTTGCTCAAGAAGAAGATTACGTGCTTTGCCATGGAACGCATCCCGCGCATCACCCGGGCGCAATCTATGGACGCACTATCGAGCCAGTCGGCATTGGCGGGATACTACGCCGTCGAACTTGGGGCTACGCATCTCACTCGCGTGTTGCCCAAGATCACGACCGCCGCCGGTGCGATTGGGCCCGCCAAGGTTCTGGTCATGGGACTCGGCGTCGCCGGCCTGGAGGCCGTAGCGACCGCTCACCGTCTTGGGGCGGTTGTCGAAGGCTATGACGTGCGCCCGGACACAGCGGAGCAGGTCGCATCGCTCGGCGCCACCTTTGTGGACACGGGAGTCGACGCCACTGGCAAGGGCGGTTATGCCCGCGAACTGACGCCCGAAGAAAAATCCAAAGTCGCCGCCGTTCTGACCAAACACATTCAGCAGTCCGACCTGATCATTACGACCGCAGCCATTCCCGGCCGGCCTTCGCCGAAGCTGATCAGCAAAGAGCAAGTGAAAGGGATGAAGCCCGGTGCGGTCATCGTCGATCTCTCGGCCGAAGGCGGTGGCAACTGCGAAGACACAAAACCGGGCAAGACGACCCAGGTCGGAGAAGTAACCATCGTGGCGCCACTCAACGTGCCGTCGCTGCTGGCGCAGGATGCCAGCGAGTTGTATGCCCACAACCAGTACAACCTGCTCGTTCTCATGCTCAAGGACAACATCATCAAGATCGACTGGACCGACGAAGTCCTGGCCAAGACCGCCCTGACGCACGACGGAAAGATGAGCGTTGTTGCGGAAAAACCGGCTCCAGCAAAGCCCGCCCCCGAGAGCAATCATCCAGCAAGCAAGCCGCCCACCAAAGCGGCTTGATCTTCACCTGATCAGACGGGAGTTCATCATGCACTTTTCGATCGCCATCACCGGTTTCGTCGCTCTCTACATCTTCATGCTGGCCGCATTCGGCGGCTGGGTCATCATTGGCAATGTTCCCGCGATTCTTCACACGCCCCTGATGTCGGGATCCAACTTTGTGCATGGCATTGTCGTAATCGGCGCCATCTACACATTGCTCAACGCCAGCACGGTCCCTGAGCAGTTGATCGGATGTTCCGCCGTGCTGCTCGGCGCGGGCAATGTCGCCGGCGGATACGCCGTCACCGACCGCATGCTCGCCATGTTCAAGAGCAGTGGAAACCAGTCAGGCAAGCATTCGCGCGCGGTTCACGCGAAAAAGAGCTAGGAGACCCCGTGCTTATTCTCATTTCTCATATCATCACCGGCGCGGCGGATCTGGGCGCAGCTTTTCTTTTGATGTTTGGCCTCAAGCGAATGTCATCGCCGGAGAGCGCTCGCTCCGGGATCAGGGTCGCCGGCCTTGGCATGCTGGTTGCGGTTCTCGCCTGCTTCCTCAATGTTGTCGGTGTCAGCGCCGCTGCTCGGCCGCATCTGATCGTCAATATCGTGCTCGCTGCCTCCATGCTGATCATCGGCGTCGGCCTCGCCTGGTGGAAGGGCAGAACGGTAAAGCTCACCGCCATGCCCCAGATGGTGGCGCTGTTCAATGGCATGGGGGGCGGCGCAGCGGGTGCGATCGCCGCGGTGGCATTGATTGGCCGCAACGCTCAGGGCCCGGCACTGATTCTCGCGTTGATCGGTGGGCTCATCGGTTCGGTGTCGCTGTCGGGATCGCTCATCGCCTGGGCTAAGCTGGACGAAGTCCTCAAGCAACCGTTGCGTTTCAAAGGACAGCGCTACTTCAACGCCCTTGTGTTCCTGGCGACGCTTGCGGT